>Ga0181612_124193_pt1 | contig 10267 bp, 9 predicted proteins | sample HoacroProtozoa21_FD_119630 | JGI IMG/M metagenome (GOLD analysis project Ga0181612, IMG submission 119630) | Hoatzin crop microbial communities from Cojedes, Venezuel. Combined Assembly of Gp0051906, Gp0051904, Gp0051908 | reverse complement strand
TTTTTCGTTGCTTCTTTTTTTTTTTTTACGTTTATTTTTTTCTTTCGGTGAGTGAGCGGATGCACGTATGGGGTTCGTTATTCTGAAACACCAGAGCCACGAATTATCCCTGTCCTCAGAGTTCTGAATAACCTGAGCACTTCCAACACCCTTTGCATTAACGAAGAGCTGAAGAAACACGCGCTGATTAGTGTTGCTGTTTAATTTTGTATTTCGAGTTGTTGGGGTTTTTTTAAGGGAAAAAGTTTTCCATTTTCCCCACAAGTTTTCCAACAAATTTAAACCCGCCTCGTTCAAGCTACTAGTGAAAGTTTGCTGGTAAACTGCCCTTAGTGGCATAATCGATCGCGTCTGTAACAGCTAACCCTGAACCGAACAGTCTCCCTGTGAATGACGGTGCTGCTGACGGCATTTGTGCCGCTGTCAGACAGCTTCACACCCTTACTCTCACGTTTCAGGCGGTGGAGTTCTGAACCTCAGAATTTACCTTTCCTTCTCTAATAAAGCTGTACCTTCATAATTGCTCCAATCGTCCCTTGTTAGGTAGGAACTAACAACAATTCCCGTTGGAGCAATTATTAAGTTACAGTAAGCAGATCTTTTTTATGGGCATCTTATTTTTGAGCCTGTATTTTTAAACTGTACAGTACTTTAAGCTGAGAATTGCATTAAATACTTCTTTTGTTGAAATACGACCGACATATTGAAATAGAATCGACGTTAACAGGAGGCAAAGCTCTCAAGCTTTCCACGGAGTAAATGTGAACGATCAAAGCAGTAAATAGGTCTTCCGATAAATATCAGCACTATTAGCCAGAACGAAGCTAATCTGGGAGAGGGAGCGCCCAGGAGATGTCCTGTGTCACCGTACCCGAACGGCATATACCCGCACTGCGTTTGCAGACGAATTAATCTCGTTCGCAAGAATAAGACTTTGCTTACGCGTTTGTTTTTTTGTAAATACGTTTCCACAAAGAACCACCGAACTCAAAAATTATGTTTCATTCACACGTATGAGTAAATATAAAGGCAGGTGTAGTTTCCTTGTAACCACCGGGCAGAGACTGCCTGAAGTGCCAAAAGGGAACGAAACTTCCACAGCACGCGGAACGATGAAAATACCTTTTTGCGTTATCAAGCGCTATCTTCCAGGCCAACTGGGGTGAAAGGCAATAGGACAGCAAAAAGAAAGACTGGGTGGGAGAGAACCAAGGAGAAAAAGCGCTACGTGACACCCACAAGATGGCTGCCTTTTCATCCTTTCTCTGTGATTACAGCCCAATTTCTCTACGAGAATTAATGGCATGTGTTCTTTCGCAAAGCAGCCAGAGGAACTGGAGTTGCGTTCTCCTAACACTTCTGCAAACACTCATAAAACGCGTTAAACACAGCTAAGCTCATGTAAACACAGCAGAGCACCATACAGATTTGTCTGGAGCAACGCCCACTGCAGTCATCACACCAACACCGACAGGTTTGGGTGCGAGAGAAGGGCAGCAAGGTCCAGGGGAATATGGAATATAGAAGAGACTGCTTCTGTACGAAAGGCGGAATCAGAGTGGACGTACGCGACAACTACGGCGTTTCAGCAGATGAGAGAACACAATGTGAATAATACGTCCGAATGTCTGTGACATCTTTGGGGTTTCTTTAGGGAGGCTTCTCAAATTCGGACAAAAAAAAATATCTATATATATATCTTTGTACGACCCTATTAGCTGCTCTCCTCTCGGCCGAAATCTACAATCATCAAAAATGATGGCAGTAAAATAAAGGGAAGGTTCAACGTTGGATCAGAAGCTTAATAAAAGAGACCAACCTATATTACAAAACATTAGATCCCATCCAGCAAGTTTAGACAAAAACAAGGTTTCACATGAACTGTAAATACTTTGGATTTTAGTCTATTTAGAAAAAAAAATTGTTAGGTTACAAGGTTACTGTGTGGGCTGCGACTACAGGCGAAGAACAAAATAAATGGTTCTGTTTCAATAGGAAATATAATAAAAACCCCTTTATCTAAAAGCCATCAGGGACAAGCACTCAATACAAGTTAACAAGCGGGAACTGATAAGATAACATTTATATGAGGTCAGAAGTCAAATGCCAGTCAAAGGCTTTTAACCTTTTGGGTCATAAACAGGAACAGTTAAAACACATAGACAGTTATTTATCGGATTTTAAAGGTATCTGATCACTGCGAGTGAATAACGCGACGATTTAACTAATTGGGGTCTATTGAAGAGGAACTTCGCCGTCGTTAACATAAAACGCAAAGCTTCTAGCCTATAATTCTCCTTTTTTTTTTTTTTTTTTTTTTAATTCGCCTTTCGTCTCTCGTAAATCCGTTGACCAAAGCAGACCGGCGAACGAAACGATAAACGTTGCCTTAAAACGGGCGCACCCTCAGTCAACGCGTGGATCGGTCTGTGCGATCCGAGGCTGGTCTGGGGATTCGATAGGCTAAATATTTACAGTCAACACACACAAAAGAACAATAACCACCCTCCCCATTGTGGTGTTAATGCCACTGCAGTTTTGTTCTGCTGCTTTTCTTCGAGCCCGATAAAATGAAAAGAAATCTCGTTCCAGAGCAAAAACGAGGGGGATTTCCCTTCAGACAAAAACAGCATCTGACATCAAAAAACCACATTATTTTAAGTACATAAATACTGCGGGTGGGATGAGGAGATCTTTAATTACACTTCTAACCTAGCCGAAGGACACTAGTTTCTCCCGCACGCAGCTTGTATTTCGTCGCTCAGATTGAGTCTCCAGATCCTGCAACTTGCCTACTTCGACATCCACACGTGCATTTTGAAGGTAACGCTAAAAAAAACCCGAACAAAACACAGTACCTATGGTCCTAGAGACAAATTGGCAGCAGGCCTCTCTAGGCCCACTGTTCCTTTAAACAGAGTCCACAATACACTAGGCGAACATCGTGGATTTAAAACGCTTTTAAATATTTATCAGAAGTATTTTAGCATCACATTTAAACGACACCTGGAGTGCACTCACCTTTATTGACAATCTCTGTTCTGAAAGTCCATTTGCTTCACGACAGCCCCCCAAGCAGAACAACAGGACTAACCGTTTTCATTCCGTTAATGCTTAGTAAAAAACCAAGCAAACTTAATCAGCATGCTGATTGCACCGTCAACTAACAAATAATTTACTACTCCGAGCATCGCATTCCATTAAAAGCTCATTAAATTTTCTGTTCTCCAATGGGAGCTTTAGCTTTTCAACTGCATGCTTATGCGCCGAATTATCAGTTACTCAATTTTTAATTTTTTTTCTTTTTTCTTTTTTTTCTTTTTTATTTTTTTCTTTTTCTTTTTCCTTTTTTTATTTTTTTTTTTTTCTTTCCAAAGCACGGGTGAGCATTTCAGTACATAGATACACGAAAGCCGTGGGAAAACAGACCTCGGATTTTGAGTTCTGTTGGACATTCAAGATCCTTGGGTCTGGGGGGGGGTGGGGGGGTTGCAGGGGGAAACCACTTGGCTAGGTTCTCCCTCCAGCAGTTTAACTTTGGTGAAGAACCCCTCTTGCGCGGAGAGGGACTGCGGGTGATTTAGGCGCGGGTGTGCTTTGAGCGATGGCGGGAGTGGGGAGGGCAGCACGGCAGCGTTTCGTCCTGTCAGCTGGAAGCGACGGCGGAACGAAAAAGGCAAGAAAACAAAAATGTAAAAAACCTTAAGCCCCTTCTATTTTATTCGCGTAAACGACGAGCAAAAGCGGAAAACCCCCCCGCACCCTTTGCAGCACAAACCTTCTTGCCCGTCCTGAACATCAGGGACTGCAGTCAGGATGCTTCGGGGGGGCTCACGGGGGGGGGTTAATAAGCTCGTCTCCCTCCGCCTGGCACACTAAGCCGCACATAATCTTTACATTTCGTAAGTAAAACGCAAGAAAATGTCATCGCCTGAATTAGTCTTCGGATTGCTAATTGTGCCGACCGCGAATCCGGGTGGTTCTGCAGGAGGGAGCCCGAGGCGGGGCTGAGGTTGCCCCGCAGTGGGTCCCGCACTCCCCGCGCCGGTCCTGAGCCCGGCGACTGTGTCAGGCGGCAGCTCTGCGCGCTCCGGCGGCTGGTGCGTCCTCATCAATGCAAATGAGGCAACTCCCGCAATCAGAGACTCGGGATGCTGGAGCCTGATTGCCGAGGGCAGGCGGCAGCGCTGCGCGGGGCTCACTTTCCAACCCCGCCAACTGGCAAGGCAGCTCCAACGTCCCTCCGCTTCACAACCAGCCTTTCGCCAAGAAAAACGAACCAACGGAAAAAACCAAAACAAAACTAAACAACAACAAAAAAAAAAAAAAAAAAACCAGAAAAAAAACCAACCCCCCCCCCCAAAACAAAATAACACCAAAACCCCCAAAACCAGTCTAACAGGGACGTGCATCATTTTGGGGGTGTACAGAATGTAGCTAGGTCTTCCGTGGTAGGCGGGTGAAATAAAACAAAACAGAACACACATATATATAGATAGATATAAAAAAATACACCCTCTTATTATATATTCTATAAAAACATTTATATTATAGTATTATTATAATATTAATATTAATATATTATATATAATACACCCTCTGAACTTGAATAAACTTCCGCAGTGGAGAAAATTAACGTAATACTTGAATACTTGTGAGGGAGACGGGCAGCCAGGGATTATCAGTAAAGCGGGGGCCGCCTCTTTTCGCAAGGACGTTTCCTCAGGACCCCTCCAAAGCACCCGTCTCTTTCCAGGGGAGCAGCGGGAAAGCCCGGGCGAAACGACCCCAAAGGGGAGCCAGGTTTGGGGGGGGGGGTGTCCCTCTCCCTCCCTCTTCCTCCCGGCTCCCGGGAAAACCCTAAGGAGATCCCTTACCGAAACGTCCCCTCCGCCTGCCCCCAAACCTCGGGCGCTTCCAGAAAGCCTCCAAAAGTGAGCAAAACGTGGCTTGAAAACGACCACGGGCGGGACAGAGCCTGTAAAAACCCAGAGGCCAGTCCGGACCGACGCATATGATACGTGCATACACTATAAATGCAATTATACAGTAATCTAAACGCAGAAGAGGGGGAAATCCGTTCTTGCAGCGGGAGGTTCCGGACCCTCACAGACCCGCGGCCCCAGCAGCACCGCCCAGGGGCTGGAAACCCGGTTTCGGCAATATTTGGTGCGGGGAAAGCCGCCTCGGGGCAGCGGGAGCCGCGCCGCCTCCCCCCCGCCTGCCCACAGACCGGCAGCAGGCGGGGTGCGGGGGTGCGGGGATGCGGGTATTCAGGGATGCGGGGATGCAAGGATTTGGGGATGAAGGCATGCGGGGATGCGAGGATGCGGGATGTGTGGATTCGGGGATGCAGGGACACAGGGATACAGGGATGCGGGGATGCTGAGGTGCAGGGATTCAGGGGTGCGGGTATGCGAGGATGTGGGGATTCAGGAACGCGGGGATGCAAGGATTCGGGGATGCAGGGATGTGGGGATTCAGGGATGCAGGGATGCGGGGATGTGGGGGATGCAGGCATGCGAGGATGCGGGGATGTGTGGACTCGGGGATGCGGGGATGGAAGCGCCCACAGCACGGCCCGCAGACAGGGCTCCGAGCCGACCCCCGGACGCTGAACAGGGGGGAAAACAAACGTCCCCCGACAAGTCTGCGGAAGAAAACGGCAAATTTCCCTTTCCCTTTCCCCTTCCCGCCGCACCTCGCCCCTCCTGCTTCCCCGTCCATGGAGGGGGGGAATGGCGGGGGGGCACCGACAAAACATGCGAGAAGTAAACCCGACCCCAAAATCCGGGATTTGCACAGCGGCTGCAGCCACGCACCCGGTCAGCGCCCACTCGCCACTCTCCCCCTCCCTTCCCCTAAGAGGACTAACAGACATTTTCCTAAAAGCACCCCAGAACTGGTCAAATCGTGCGAGACAGTCCATTTGCCAACAACACCCGCTTTCTTCCGGCACGGACATAGCACCGTCCTCAGACAGTTTAATCCCGGCTGACACAGGACATCTCTCAGGCAAACGTTTTCCCTGGCAAAGCACCTACACCCTCCTGAACTCTTCACATCTCCTTCCAGCACCCCCGAGCTGGGGGTCCCGGAGGCTCCGGGATCCCGGCGACACAACCCGTGCGCAGGATTATTGCTCTGAAAGGATCCCTTACGTTATCTGTCACCTGCTTTCCGCTCTGTGCCAGGTTCTCGACTCCCTCCCAGCTCCCCCATGCCCATTCCCTCCCCAAGACCCTCCGACGCTTCCCCGCTGCCCTGGCCTTCAGGCACCGGTGCGACTTGCACACGCTGCGAGAGGAAAAACGAGTTTTGCCCATCCAGAATAGGACAGAATCCTGCAAATCCATACACCTGGAGCTGGGCTGGCAGGTCTTGCCCTCTCAAAATGGGGTGAGGGAGCTCCCTCCCCCCGAACAAGATGATTTTCTGGCTCTCTTTCTGCAAACAGGTACAGTCAGGCAGCAGAGACCTCCCCAAAGAAGGCTCACTTGTGCAGAAGCCCACACAAAGTCCCCTACCGCAGTTAACATTACTGATAAAGTTTCTAAGGTTGATCTGAGCTCTGATTTCGCTACACATGGTGAGGACAGAGTGAGGAGTCTGCAATTATTTAACTTCCAATAGCTATCCATCTGTATCTCTATCATTCTGTGCTGTTTTCTCTGGTCTTCACAGGTGAAGACATCAGATTTGAATCAAAGGTTACTCGACTTTTCAGTAATCTTTTTATAAACTAATCCAAACTTGGTGAAAATAACAGAAAAAAATTATTTAAAAGGATCATTACTTTAAATTTTCCACCAGTCATATTCTAGTCTAACATCTTTCTCCCTCCTGCTTTTAAAAGCATTTCCTTTCTTTGCAACTGACTATCTTTGAAGAGTTGGGGGGTGGGGTACACATTACCAAAATGACACACAATAACTTGTGAAACTTGGAAAAAATAGAGCAAGCCACATATCCTGAGTCATTCAGAACGAGCAGTAGCTCCACAGTTGGCAGTCGTGAAGAACACAGCACAAAGGCTTTAACTGTGTCGAAAGAGGAAACTACTCTGCACACGCAAATAATCTCCACAGCAAGGGCATCCCTCGACAGCAGCAGCCTCCTAAATCCACCCGACCAGATACACAGATGACTCTTCCCAGCCTCACCTCAGAGCTGCTTGGCTAACAGCTTTCCAGGACTAGTCAATAGGTTGCAAATCAGACAAATTCTTGCCCTCTTAGAAAGACTAAAAGATACCTTACACTCATTTCTACCAGCCTCTTCGCAGGCTTGATAAACTCCTTGCAGCTTGAGTTAGCCTCCCGCCTTCCTCCTAACCAGAACAAAAACAGAGACACTAAAACGTCCCCATTTTTTTTTATGGTGTCAGCTAAGGATTTCTGACTTTTCCCACAGTAAGGGACAAATATTTCTTCTTCATTGAGGGAAAAACTGCAACTGAGGTTCATGCCTGTTATGAACACACAGAAACACTTCAAGAGCCTGCTCCTGATCAGTGCATGTCCTTGAAAATGTTATTTAAGCATCTACTGTTAACTGACCTATTTTAATCTGTCTCAGCCTTTGCTCACTGTCCTTACAGCCACCCAGGGTAGGCGATTTTGTAGCAAATGCTCACTATGTATTACTGTGTTCTTACACTCCATCAGTTATCACAGACATTACATTTTATGGGTAGGGATGTCCATTCACTTCAGGCTGAACAAACAAACCAGGCAGGTGATTAGAAAAACATCAATGTAGCTCAAAAAAAGCTAATAATGAATACATGATGATGATCTAATTTTGAAATGGCTCGGTGTTACACACTAAAGCAGATAACTATAGCATATTCCATGGTAAGAGTCACCGTTTTGGTCAACACAGGCTGTTGAACTGAGTGCCTGGAGTGAAACTAATTAGTCTTAAAGATAAATCTAAGAAGTCAGCTGCCACAGACAGATATTGTTCCAAACTCAGTTTTCCTTGTGGGTCAAGTGCAGAGAGGGATATATATACTAGACCCCACACAAGATCAGATCAGCAACACAGGTTGCAAAACAGTGTGGAACAGAGAGAACGACCCAGGGTAGCAAACGGACGAGGAATTTCCCAGCACAGCTGAGCAGGAGGGGACGTAAAGCTTGGTGCCTAAAAGCTCACATACATCACTCTGCCTCTCAGCTAGTCGCAAAAAATTCAGCCCTGTACAAGGCAAGAGGGGGAAAAAAAGAGATGCCAGAACACAAGGTCATTTTAGGTACATGTCGTAATCTCCAGCATTTGTAATTCCACCCTCCTCCTGGGTCCCAGCCTTAGTTTGAAGCACAGCCAGGACCCTTACGCATTCACGCGCAGTGGTGCACACAGCTGTCACACTGCTCCAGGACAGGCTCTCTAACATCTTGAATTGATCCTAATTTGTACACCAAAATGCCTTAGCCAAAGTTCATACAACAACTGGAAAATGATCACATAATTTAAAAAATGCCAGCTCTGACCACTAAGGCACTACCCAAGATGCTCTGCTGGTAAACAACGGGGAAAAATTCTTGCTATGAAGGAGCAATGTGCCAAATCAGAGCTATCAAATCAATCCCTTTTTCCATTAATTCCCGATTTTCTGCTCTTCCATTGCACAGACAACTAGCTAGTATTCAACAGAACATAGGAGGGTGGAGCTGGTTGTGAGGTATTTACCCAAGTAAATACTCGGGTGTAGTAATGAGTTTGTTTTAAAATATTCATATTATATCAATGTTAGTTGAAGTTGACAGTAAATATTGAATAGACATATCAAAAGGGCAGCATGTCATCTTCACTTCTCCTGTGTTAAGTCTAACAATTAGGCAGCTGTTTGCTCTGTTTGTATACATTTTCTTCCAGAAAATTAATTTCTAAAAATTATACCAAAACGATGATTGAGTATGACAGAAGAAGAAAGAAGGAGGGAATTTAAAGATCGTGCTGCCCACAAGACATTATGACCATATTCCCAGGACTACCATTTAATTTGTATCGATAATTGGTACTTAGTTATTAGGTCTCTTTTTCAGGACATTAGAATGAAAGACACATGGAAGAGGGAGGTCTACTGCGATTTTTCAAAACAAGGAAAGCATCAGGAAAGCGCTGTTACTGAAGAAGACTTCCATCAGTTTTCTCTAAGCGATGTACGACAAATAAGTGCTTCTTAAGCATTCATGCAGATATGGCAAAGATCAAAAACTCTCCTGAGACAGGGACAGAAGGAAGAAAACAGGACTAAAAGTGGTGTTAGAGAATATCTCAGCTACATGTACCCCACCGTGTCCAAAGGCAAAATGCTCCAATTATTTCCTGTGTGTTACAATATGCCTTCTAAATATGGCATTACTTACCAATCGAACGGGTACTGTTTATATGATTTTTAGGCCAAAAAACCCCCTCTCCCATGCCCAAAAGACCTTAGATTACGTGTCTCCGCAACACTCATGCTCCTGAAGGTGCTACATGCAGGAGTCTGAAACGAAGGATGGGTCTACCGGACTCAGAATACCGCTTGTGTGATGTGAACAGAGATTTGCAGCGGGAAGGGATAGCGCGATGTAATTTCCTCCTAATTTAATAGTGACATAATTCTGTCTGCTACTCGTGGGTTACTGGGGGCGGAGTTCACATTCCTCGTGTCCTCTGCAACCCTTCAGAATTTATACGGGTAGACTGTACTCAGTATGTGTAAATGCAAATGTATTCATGCTTGTGTTTGTTTACCTTCATGACTAGAGTACTTTTTGTTTGTCTTTTGGGCTTGTTGGCACTTGTATGTAACTGATGTTACTATTTGCAAAGCCCTTCTGAACTAATGTCCCATTATGAATGCTTCCTTGTTCAGCAGCCAGGCTGAGTTCAAGCATTTTTGTAGAGAACTTAGTTTTTGTGACTTTTTTTTTTCCCTTTTTTCTTCTCCACAGACAACCAAAACAAAATGCTTTGAAATATTTATAAAACACTCACAAAGGGGGGAAAAAAGCCTCAAATGGTTGCAGTGAATAGAGAAGCATTTTGAAAGCCAAGGGGCTATTTTAGCATCGTCTTAGCTCTTTTTTCTCCTCCTAGTCAGCAAAGTCTTTCTGCAGAAAAAAACTACCAGAATCCTTCCCCGTTAAGCTGCCGTGTGCAGTTTTGGTTAAAGAATTGCTATTAACCTATTGCTTTGCAACAGCCTTACACCAACAGAGTATGTAGATACATATAAGTGCCAGGAAATTGAGACACTTGAAGCAAAAAC
>Ga0181612_134910_pt1 | contig 10268 bp, 10 predicted proteins | sample HoacroProtozoa21_FD_119630 | JGI IMG/M metagenome (GOLD analysis project Ga0181612, IMG submission 119630) | Hoatzin crop microbial communities from Cojedes, Venezuel. Combined Assembly of Gp0051906, Gp0051904, Gp0051908 | reverse complement strand
GCCACCTGATCCAGTGGAATCTGTCCCTTCCCATGGCAAGGGAGGTTGGAACTATATGATCTTTAAAGGTCTCTTCCAACCCAAACCATTCTGTGATTATATGATCTTTTAGTACTGGCAACACAGTAAACCTCATGCATAGAGATAATTTGGAAATTCTTTGCCACAGCTGCGGCTTTTCTTTAACTTGTTCAGCACTTGCCAAAATTACAATTGTCTTTAGCCACAGAAAGCAAAATAATCATGTTGCTACATAACAGAAAATATTAAATGGGGTTTACCAAGGAGTCTCACAGAAATAATCTAGCCACAGTTGTGGCTCTCCTGGTGTTTGAGAGAAAACCCTAAAATGGTCCTTGAAGTATAGCAGCCTGTTATTGTTCTCAGTGTATGACTAAATTTTGCTGTATATCTTTTAATAAACCCATTTTTGCCCCATGAGTTGCTGATGCTTTAGAAGAACTCCGTGAATTTTGCAATATTTCTGTGAATACTAGTAATTGTGGAAATGCTAATGGAGTATCTACAAGGGCAACTAGATGTTCTTTAGTTATTCGTTGGTAATGGCTACAATTATAGTGTTGTGCTGCATGTTATGTTAGGTCTTAGGGAAACATGAATTTTTTATTAAGTTCAGAGACTGATGGTACTGGATTTATGTTCTTAAGGTCTCAGGCTAGAAATGAGCAATGGAGCCAAGAAATTTCTATTTGATTGATATGCGAGAGTAATACCTCTTCTTAGAAAAAAAAGAAGCTTTTATTTCATCCATCATGTACTCTCAGCCTTGAATTTTCTCAGCTGTATCGCACGGTGTAATAAAACATATTCCTGTTTTTCACAAGTCTTGTGCAATGTGTTGCAGAAGAAGTTACTGTAATGGAATTTGCCTGAAAGGCAATCAGCACCCACCATGTTAGATCAGCAAGACTGCCACTGACCTCTGCTGAGCTTACACCTACTGACATCAGAGGGAACACCTCTGGTGCAGCTACTGTATTTGCATGTGGGCTAGGGTTTGTCCCCATTTCTTTCTACCAGTTTGAAATTGGTTAGAGGATCCCAGTTCTTGAACTGTGTTAAAGTTAATAAGGTCAGTTATTAGCTGAAACATTCAATGACCCTTTGAAGAAAAAGACAGTAAATGCAAGCAGTGGTGTGATAACAGATTTTTGTATTCTCTTTATCAAGACAGGGATCCAAAACCAGTTTTTCAGCTCATTTACGTTCTGGATAAGTACATAGTTTAACACACTGGAATCTGAGTTATTATTTTATTAACTCTCTCAACATTAATATGCAGTCTGATGTGAAATACTTGCACAGCAGCAGACAAAATATAGACATTTCTTACTTTGTTCCAGTTAAAATATTGCTAAATATTTTGCCTTTATTTAGGTGGCAATAACTACTGGAGACATCAGCCAGCCCAGGACTGTACTGTATGGGGGATTACTCAAGCCATGAAGCAGATTGGGATTCACTTTTCCTTGTTTCTGCTGTCTAAAAGACGAACAGGTAGTCTACACTCATTATGCAAACTCCCTCTGCAGTGAAGAGAGAGAGAAAAAGAAATATCATGTTTAATTAATTCCATCTGTCTCATACATATGTTATGAAGGGGTCGAGTTAACCTGAAAGTGTCTGTTTACCTTTGTCAGCTATGGGGAAATCCTGAACAACTATGTAAGTCTAATTTTATGTTTAACTTTTAGATACCTAAATTATCAAAGATAAATCATTTGCTAAATTACAGTTGTTATTCTATTTTTAAATTAAAATAAATAGATGGTAAAAATAGATGGTGAGAAAACTGGAAACCAACAGGATCAGCAGTCAAGAAAATATTTACAGGTCTGAAGCTAGAGCGTAAAGAATATTACTAATATATGAGTAATATTGTCTATTGAAAGCTTCTTTTTCTTCATTAAAAAGCATTAATTGATTTCCGGCATCTGATGGAAAGTACCCAGCTGCTTTGGGTAGTCAAATATTTATTTTACTTTATCTACCTTTTTTTTTCTAGCTTACTTTCCTCATAAATTCTTTCCCTCGCACAGAAGTTCCTGGTATATGTGGATGTCCTCTCCTCCCCTGTTTGGATTCTTGGTGAAACTTACTCGGACATTTGGAGTGCTGGTTTGGTGGGGCTCTGAGTCCCCATGCAATAGTGCTGAAATGCCTCCTTATAGTCCACACGCTCCTGAATTGCTGGAATACTCAAAAGAGTCCCACCAATCCTCCCATAGGCCTGGTTTGCTTCTCAACAGCCCCTAGCACTGAGGGCTTCCTTGGTCTTGAAGAAAGTGAAATCAGTTCTATAACTTCAGTGGAAAACTTGAAAAATTACATTAATTTTTTTTCTCACTCCAGGCCTCTCACGTCCACTGTCTTGTTAACAGAAGAACTCTGAAGAGCTTTAAAATTTGGGGGGTGAGCCTTCTAGGGATCCCATGAAAGGGGCTAGCCTCACACTTAATTTCCAATTCAGAACCATCTGTAGAGGAAAAAAAAGAACACCACCCACCCCTCCAACCCGAAAGTGCCAACCTACAAAGTACTCTTTTTGAAAATAAAAAGAAAAGCAAATAAATGTAAAAGAAAATAAGGAAGTTTAATATGCAGTTCTTTGTTGGTATGAAGCACTGGCTATGATTCTATTTGGCTTTAAAGCTGCCAAGAATTTCAGTTACAGTTAATTCAGCTCAAAGCACATGGTTTACATATTTTTTTGTCAGTAAGAACAACACAAGTTAAGGAGAAGAAACAAGTTCATCCTTGGAATAACCCCAGATCTCAATGTGCTGGATTTGATCATATTTGATCATAAATAGAAAGTTTAATGGCCACATCTTATGCTTCATTCCAGGTCCTTCTTCCATTTGGCATGAAGTCTTCATAGTGGACTCCTTTCTGATGCTATTCGCCTAAAACTGGCTGCTGCCTAGCCTCAGTAGCAGGACAGACAGAGCAGCAAAGATAACAGAGGAAGGAAAAAAGAAAAAAAGATCGGAGAAACAGAGCAAGTAAAACAATGTCTGCCTAAACCAAGAACAAGTTGTAGAGCTGAGAGGGTGGTCTTCATCTCTCGCTTGTATATGTAGTCACAGTTTCTGTATATGTCTTTAGATATCTAAGAAATTAATGTAATTGAAAATCCAGCTTTCAAGCTATCAATATGCAAGTGCACATGATGCAAGACAAGAATAGCATTTTAGAAGAGTTTTTATCCTGAACATTTTTGCTCCCTTTTCAGCAGAAACAAGTTGCCAAGATAAAGATACTGTCCCAAAAGGGCAGTTTCAAAATTGTTATTTATAACATTATCCAGTGGTTTTGTGATGGGATTAAATGTTCACTGAGTACAATGTCAAGTCTACAAAAATAATTGACTTGTGACCTATTTCGGATTTCAAATTGCTCTACCAAGGACCCACAAAAGGCTAGGTAGCTCATTGTACATTGCTTTTTACCTTCACAATCATACCTCTGTCTGAAGTTTCTGGACTTTCTATACCAATAACACTCAAAATCTAGAAATACATTAGAAAGGAGGAAAGCAAACTGTAGCAATCTGTTCCTTTCTACATTTCACAGTATCCTCCTCTGACCAGCTGGTCTCCAGTGCTGTGGTGCTAACAAAGGAATGCAGTCCTGAGTTTGGAGAACCCAGCTGATTTCACACATTTTATTTCAACTGTCTTTTTCTTCAAATGATCACTTGTCAGGTTGCCTCTGTCCTTTAATATCTCACTGTAGAACCTAAATAAAACAACTTATGCATATTCTCTCTCTTGGTCACAGCTGGGGAGAAATTCGCCACAGAATTAAGCAGGGCTTTTGCAGGAACATACTGTACCAGATCTCCCAGATATTGTAAAGCTAATGAAAGGCTTAGGTTTCAAGCATTTTAGACGGCTGCCGCTTAGCCAGAAACAATGTTATGTTTAAACCTTTTCCTCTAGGCAGTCAGAGAATACAGGAATTGTCATTATGCTGACAAATGGCATGTTCTGGGTGTATTACCACATGCAAAGACGGATAAAGTACGAGTCATCTGCTGCCCAAACATTTTGTGCAGTTGGAGTATCAAGTATGATAGTAGAATATGCTACTGTTTGGTCTACATTTAGGATAATTGACTCAGATGCCCAAATAAAATCCATTCATAAGAACATAAATCTATTTCAAAGTTACATTGGTTAACTGTATTCTTTGTTTTCATGGTTATTCTTTCTGCAGTATTGTACATCTTCCCATCTCTCCCTGGAGAGGTATGTAGTGACAATATACACTCCAAAACTGTTGGAAGGCTTTATGCTAACAATTACGTTTCATTTAAGAAAACTACTGTGCAAAGCAACATTGCCTTTCCCTGGGTTCAGAGATGCCTTTCAGCACGTCTACATGGAAGTCCATTATCAGATGCACCCATTGAAAAGGAGGGGCAGTGAAAGCTACCAGCACCGTTGTACAAGATGAAACAGTGGGTTTGAGTAGACAAAGTCCTTTTTGTCTGCTTTGCATGGCTGTTGGGAGAATGGTTTGGTAACACTGATCATGTTCAAGTACCTAGAAATATTTTTGCCTCCGTCACTTCTTGAGAATAGTGCCTTCCTGACCTACTGTTCAGATATTATGTTCTGATTCACATCTATGATATGGGAATCAGAAGTTACTACTTAAACCTGAAAATAATTTTTCCAGTTAGGTAATATGACAGATTGTACAGTAAAATCCAGAAGGATACATCCCTTCTGTATGAACCAGCCCTTTCACCATCCCCTTACCACCCTCATTCTCCTAGAGAAAAACTGGCCTCAGAGGTATCTCATGTATTGAAACAGTTTCTTTGATTTTTGCATTTTCTTTTAACACTAGTCTATCTGTGCAGCTGCAGAAATGCACTGAATTACGTTTACGAGAGACAGGGGCCTATGCGCTGAACAACAGGAAAAGCTGGATATATTTGCACGGTAAATAACTGCTACTGATAAGAAGTATTCCATTTTCAGAAAAATATTTTAACATACTGGTTTGCATCAACAGAGATAATAGGAAGAAAACGCTAGACAAAGAAGCAGTAGGTAAAAGAAGCTGAAGCAAGAATTACTGAATATATGATTAAGCTAAACTTAGCAGTGGTGAATGCTTGAAGAGTTCTGTTGCGCTATTTGTATAACATTTGAAGAAACAAATCTAGGCATTTTATAATGGTGTGAAAATACAGACTAGTTTCCCAATCCTGCCACACCCACTTTTAACTTTACTGTCTTTTAATCAACACGAATTACAGTCTTTCCACAAAGGCATCATTCATGTCATCATAACTGTTGTGTTGTCACTCAGTGCATTTAAGACTCACAACTCCCATTTTTATGGACTGTCTTGCTGTCTGCGATCAGGTACTTCACTTCAGTTGAGATTTAAATCCAAGCCTTGTTCAAATACAGGCAATACAAAACATTCCTAGGAGAAAACAGTCCATCGTTTAACTGGTGATGGCATTTGGTTGCTTTTTCCTCTGGTGGGAACGCCAGTCTCAGATTTAAACAGCATAGCAAGGAGAGCCAACTTCTTAGCCTCTAGCCCAGGCTGCCTCTGCACAGGCACTGTATTTGTCAGCTAATGTAGTACATGCTAAAGAAGCCAGAGATTTCATGACTTTCTGCTCAAAAGAGCCTGGGGCAGCCTCGCTTGAGACTGCATAGCAAGTGCAGAAAAGATCAGACAGTTCGGCCAAAGGCAATCATTAGTGTACTGGTTATACAAGTGCACAGTATAGGCTTAGCAGCTTTGTGCTAGGTCCTCAGAGAAGCACTATTTTATATTGGTAAATATTAGGTATATTAGCAATATTAGTTCAAAGCTGGTACACTATGGCACCAGAGTACTCTAGTCACTAGTAGTAGCACCTTCCATCCCACTTGCTCTTACAGACAAGCAACTGAACATAGTGTAAAAGAAAGGAAACTGAGAACACGTATTATCAATGCAGATTATCTGCGACTAACCTAACACACAGTGTAAGGCTTTCTGTGCTCACATTTAAGCCGTGAGCATCTGGTCTTGGCCATATTTGGTCTACTACTGATGAATGGAGAAATCTGTCATCTGCAGATACCCTAACAGAACTAATATCTTCCAAATAAATGTCTCAGCAAAATAAACGACTAAGGCAAAGCTCTGTTCATTGCACTGCTCCAAAAATAGGTGTACATTAAAATAGAGTCAAGTGTTACACAAAGTGCCCTGGCAACAAGAACTAATATTGCAGTGAGTTGTAAGTCCCAGGAATGCAAAGGGAGTTGAGCAAACAAACTGAACTGTGAAGTTATAAACATAGGCTGCTGCTGCATATAAAGGCAACAACCATAACGAAACATGTGAAGGAAACCTCAGCACTACCTTCAGGCAGAATATCACAGAGGAAATAAAAGCTTTGAAACTTTTAGAAAAAGAAGATGGGGAACTTCAGCTGCACCAAAGAGGCACAGCAAACAGAGCAGGAACAGTTTCCAGAATGTGACAGCAGGTAAAGATCTTCTGGTGACAGGAGGAAGGAAGAATATTTCAGCATTTTAGTGTCTATTTTTATTCTTGTCAGATTCTTACCAGCCAGTGCAGTATGAAATTTCACCTCTAGACCTCTGCTTCTGGTGACATATATAGCCCCCCACCCATTTCTTCATCTGCATCTCTTCAGTACATGTTCCAGTCACAAAAATAACTGAAAACACTAATCTGATTGAAATATTTAGATCATTAATAACTTTGTCCAACAAATATTTCATATGTTTTTTAAGAAGATTATACTTACTACACAGAAAACAACTTCAAAGTCATTCAGCCACAGAGTGCTTTCTATACGGATGCTGATACTGGATACAGCAAAACCAGTTACAAATTTTGCTTTGGAGAGAAGCACAGCTACACTCATTTATTTTATGAGACCTAGTTTGTGGTCATGCTGGCCTTCTTTCTGGAGATATTAGTTTGGATATACTGAGTCCAAGAACACCTGTTTACACCAAATTATTTTAAATCTATGCAGAACTATCAACTCTGTGGCTGCTAGTTTTGCACACCTGAACTTCTGGGAACCAGGTAGTTGTAGTCCTCCCTGATAAACTTGGGTTAACAGAGCTATTAGTTTGGAAAGCCCAGACTAAGATCAGCTTTCATATGTAATCATCCTTCTGAAAATCCCTGTGAACTGTGCTGCCATTGACCTAGCTACACGTTTAAAAACAGATTTACCTTTGCAAAAGTGTCAGTCTTTTCACTTGTCTGATTTTCTGTAGTTTTACTGTTCACAATGGCAATAAAGAAATAAATGGAAGTTTAGCATAACATATGAAAGACAAAAGCAAACAGTCAGTTTGTATCTTGATTCAGTGTCCTGGGTTCGGCCAGGACAAGGTTAATTTTCACCAGGAGCTGGGAGGGGACACTGCCAGGTGGGCTGATGCAATCTGGCCGAACTGAACAGGGTATTCGATGCCATGTGCCGCCATGCCGGGTTCCGGGGAGGAGAGCGGGCAGTGGGAAGGCAGTTGTGGCTTGGGAGCACGCGTGACATCGGGCAGTGAGAGTCGCTCTGTGCATTTGGCTGTTTCTTTTGTGTATTCTCCGTATCAGTATTGTTACTGGTCGCTTCGTTTGCTGTTCTGTTAAACTGCCCTCATCCCAGCCCACGAGATTTTAGCTTTTTTCTTTCCATTCTCCTCCACATCCCCATGTGGGAGGGGTGACAGAGCGACCGTATGGCCCTTTGTTGCCACCCATGGCCAAACTACAACATTCAGAAAAATTAGGAAGACGCAATGATTGTAAGTGACAAGAATTGCCAGACATCTATAAATTTTTTTTTTTGTAAGAATACACAGGTTGGATGAATTTTCAGAAATGAAAGAAGAATATGGGAGAAGGTTACTTACTTTCCCACTAACTACATAAAATTCATTAGTGGAAGAATATAGCAATCCAAATATAAGGTTACATACACATATTTATGTTCCTATAAAGCACAAAAAAGAATTTAGTCAATCATCAAATTTCAATGAAGGTTCCACTAGTTTCTGGAAATTATATACTTGTTCTGGACAAGAACCATGTATGTAAACAAGTAGCCTGGATACTACTATGAGTACACTGAGTAGAAGCTTCCCTCAAAAATTATTCCCTCAAAAAATGAAGCCCTATCAGCTTCATTTCAACGCCTTTTTCTTATTGTAAAGTATCCAAGATCTACCCATCATTCTGTGGCATTTGAAGTGCATCAGATTTATTTTCAAGCAAAGTATGATCTTTTTCTTCTCAATTTTCAAACAAGCTTCTCATCATAACATAGTGAATATGAATGCAAAAATTGAAGCTTTTCTCAATTACCTCTATTATGTCTATTAATACGGAAGGCCAGCTTACCTGCTTCTGAACAGAAATGCTTTGAATTCCTTTGCAATAAAGCCATACAGTCATACCGTTGCCTCTACAAAGACAATACCAGGAACCAGACTGCAATAGACACTTTTACTGTGATGTAGTGCTGAATGCGTTATCTCCATCCCTCAGAAGATCTTAACATTTGTCACGTTTTTCTTAACTGTGAAAACTACATGATTCCTAGGAATAGCAGGGTAGGGTTTTTACCACCATTGCCAATAAATGCTCTATAGCTTTTAATAATACAAATGCTTCATTGTATATTTCCTAATTTATGAGGCTTTCTATGTCATATTAAAAATACTGCATATTTCTCTGAAGAAATCTGAGTCCCCATTATTCTCAGTGCCCCTTACTTAAGAGAAGAGTATTATCTATAGATATTGAACTTGCTGCAAGGTCCTTATTGCATTCAGTCTGTCCACACAGAACAGTATCAACAGATTTTATGACAAATCTTGTTTGAAATGACACAGATTTTGAAGGTGAACTCTATAGATCTACTGACTGTAAAACCAGAAAAAAGGGCTTCATGGTCTAACTTGCATGACATGTCCATGTGGCAGTTCAGAGTAATTTAGTACTGAACTAGATCACAAGAATTTAGAAAAAAAATCTAGTTAATTAAAAAAATATTTAGTGATGAAGAAGCTTTATTACTTGAACCCTTCCTCAGCTGACCACAGTGGTGGTGGCGAAAGCTACATATCTTATTTCTAGAATCTCTCTCCCTAGTGTTAAACTACAGTCACTGTTGTAACTTCGCTTAATGAATTGAAAAATCCTGCTACTGAATGTGTGATCAAATCTTATCATTCTTTGTAATAAACCAACTACATTGAGCTTGGATTTCCACATCTGGAATGTTTTCTCATCTTTTGAATACTTTGTGTGGACCTTCTTGAAAACTTCTGATTTATTTACACCCTCTAGCATTGAAAGTACAACACCTGACACATTTTTCTAGTCAAAGTCTCCCTAGAAGGAAATGCCACCATCAAATCCTTTGGCTCATTGGTTCTTTGGAATATCATTCAGATACCCCACTTACATATGTGTCTAAACCATGCTGTGGATATGATAATATATGCTTTCTTCTCAGAAAATTTGGAATGTTTGCATTCATATATGAAAATTGAAAGCAATCCTAATTTCAGGGAAGTCCTTCCAATTTCTATTGAGAAGTCATACAGTAGTTGCTGTAATATTTCATGCTTTTTTATTTATGACAGTCTGTGTAAAATAAATAGTTAATATAACTGTACAGCAAAAACCGTGACTTCGAGTTTCTTCACGTAATAAGGGAAAAAGCAGGCAGTGCCTACTTTGGTCCTGTAATAGACACTTCAGGACACGAAGCAGAGCATGCTCAGAAGCTAACTACTAAAAAAAAAGAGAAAAAAAAGATATTTTAAACATTTCATGAATAAATAAAATAACTGTTCTGGAAAGTATTTCCAATGAGAAAAACAAATACAGAGATCTATTTTCTAATGCATTGTGTAGTTATAAGCATAGTCAGGGCAGTTACTATTGTTTCCAGAAATCAAGTACTAACAATGCTACAAGAAAAGCAGCTCCTGTGAACTACATACTTCACTTAGAGTCAATGAGGACAAATCATGTGTTATCATGCGTCCATTAGTCTGACCACATAGCAAAACAGTAGTTTAAATGAGACATATAATTAATATCTTTGTTGGTGACATGGACAGGGGGACTGAGTGCACCCTCAGCAAGTTTGCCGACAACAAGCTGTGTGGTGTGGTTGACATGCTGGAGGGAAGGAATGCCATTCAGAGGGACCTTGAGAGGCTGGAAAG
>Ga0181612_159497_pt1 | contig 10269 bp, 5 predicted proteins | sample HoacroProtozoa21_FD_119630 | JGI IMG/M metagenome (GOLD analysis project Ga0181612, IMG submission 119630) | Hoatzin crop microbial communities from Cojedes, Venezuel. Combined Assembly of Gp0051906, Gp0051904, Gp0051908 | reverse complement strand
GGGGGCCGCCTGGCCGGCGGCGGTGGCGGCAGGAGCATCCAGCACCGCGGGGCTTTGCGGAGCTGCAGCTTCCCCGGGCAGTGCGCAGGGAGCTCCGGGTGAGCCAGCCTCCTCCCGCTGAGCAGAGTTCAGCTCTGTTTATTCTGCTTGTAAATCCACAATGGGGATGTGCCCATGTCAACCTTTGGCTCTGGTTAAACAAGGTGACACAGTTCGGGGCTTTTCTCTAGGGCTGTTTAATGACAACGTGTGTCTTCCTGAATCTAGCTGCGTAGCTGCGCAAGGAAAATAAAAACACAACCCCAAATGAAATCCCTGGGATACTAAACAAATGCGCACCCCGTGGTGTTCCATCGGCCGCGCAGAAAATGAAGTTACTTGCGCTGGCCACAAAGTTGCGAAGTCCGTTTCAGTGGGATGAAATAGCAGGAGCAGGGTAAAAGTGCTGATGGTGTGTTGGCACCGCGGGATGAGGTCAGCAGGTCTTTCACCCTGCAAGGCAAAAAATTCCCCTGGCTTCAGCATGAAAGGGCCTGGGCAAGAACAGCATGAGCAGCCCTAAGGTTTACATTTTCCATCGTGTGAATCACAGCGGCTGCTGAGTGGGAGTAAGGGAGATCCTCGGTCATCAAGAGTGGGCTGATTTAGCTGATCCGGATGGAGTAGGTGTAAAATGCAGAATGGCACAGGAGAGCTTTGCCTCCAGGAATCGAGCTGTCCGGTGGCTCAGCACACAGCTCTGCGCTGAGCTCGGCTGGGGCAGGATTGTGAACAAAGCGGTTTGCGGTACCCAGGTGCCGTCCCACATGCTGGATGCAAGGGTCCAGTGGACACCTAGCTCGTGAAGGACGACAAACACAGGCTCGTTTATTAACCTGGGGTGGGTTTTCTGTCCCCAGAACTCTGGATCAGAGTGATTCGTCAAGGAGCTTGGGTTTGACATTTAAGCCATGTATTTTCCCTTCTCCAGCTCAGATGTGACACTGCTGGTAGCAGCAGGCTCTGCCCATGCCCCTCTGGTCTGCGCTGAAGGGTAACGAGGACACCATACCGGACATGGCCCGGGTGCTCTTCTCCTTGCCATAACCCCCACCTTTCTTGACCTCTGCCCTCACCTTTCCTGACCTCTCTCTTCAATACCAAGCGATTTCTGGAATATTAGTGACATGTGCGAGTGGGAATTGAGCCAGCACTTTATAACAAGTGTGCTAACATTGCTCTTTGAGCACATCCACCGAGGAAGAAAAGATGCAGGCCATGCCCTTCCCAGTCCCCCGCTGAGAGCAGCAGTGCACCAGGCAGTTGACCAGGCTGTCCCCAGCTCTGTGCAGAGGTGATGCTCAACCAAACCATCTCCTGGCTCGTCTACGGAGGTTTGCTTAAAATGCATTGGCCGTAGCGGTGTTTTGTACTGCATGCCTGCGAACTGTATCGATCTCTGTTTACCTCTTCAAGGGTTTAGACCTCAGTGATGTTGTCTATGCAGGAGGAGAGCAGCGTTTGCAGCAAACTCGGCAGCGTTTGAGCCGTGAAGTCTGGCACTTCTGCAGAGCAGTGGGATGGTTAAGGTTGATGTAGGGATGTTGAAGCTGGTGGGAGAAAAAGGGAGGTAGGAATGAGAAATAATAGGTTAGCAGTCACTCTTCACTTGGTCTTCTGGGCTTGATCATCACTTGTGCCTCTGGGCGTGTTGCTTAACCTCTCTATGCTTCAGTTAACCTAGCAGCAAAATGGTTAGCGTAAAAAATAGGAGTGAAATCCTGACCCTGGTGACATAAGTGGAAGTTCTGCCATTTACTTCCCTGGGGCCATGATTTAACCTAATGTGTCACATAGATGTGTCGTAAGGTTTCCGTTAATTATGATTTTGATAGAGCTTTCAGATCAACGGGGGGAAAGGGCCACGGGACCAGAGAGGAAGATTTATGATTGTTATTAGCGATTTCCTATGGGATTGTCTCTCTGTTAATGTTTGAACAAGGCTCTTCAAGCATGGTAGGGCCTCTTATGCCCCTAACAAAAATGCAGAGCCATGGTTTCTATCAATGATTCAGTATGATTTCCATAAACTAAAACACGAGGTACATTTGGTATTGGTATCAGTCGCTGTGGGAACTGACAGGGAGTGATTGCTACACATATATCCCAGTCTAAAATCAAGCGTGTGGAAATGGAAGGGTACTTTTGCCTATATAGGGATGCCAGGATCTGAATTTTGTTGGGAGCATCCACTGCCTGCCTCTGTGGGGATTCAGGAGTTTTATCAGGTTGAAAAGCAAGAAAGGGCATATTGTTAATATACTGTTTTTTATTACACAGTGCGGCATCTCTTATTTTAGGTTGCAAGTTCTTTGGGTGTTTAAAAATATATGCTTTAAAATAATACCTGCCAGTTTTCAGCTTTACTGCAGAGCAGCAGCAGGGATTCAACAGCATATAGGCTGATTAATAAAGAGTAATATATTTGACCAAATGTCATTTATAGGGCTGTTACATTCTGTCGTATATTTCTGCATGCTTTCTAATTTGCTGGTTTTATTGCTTATGGTGAATTTTTGTAGTTTTGCTTTTTTTTTTTCTTTTTTAAGGCAGCTACAAAGATGCCAGGTTAGAAGTGTAAAATAAATGAAAATCTTCATAATACCCAGTCTTCAGGCTTCTTTTTGCAAGCAGGACAATCAAATATACAGGCTAACATGCATTAGATCAAATGGGGTATTGCTTTATCCAGTTTCTTCCCAGTATTCAGATTTGCTTTGGCTCTAACAGAATTAGGTGGTTTGCTGTGCGGATTCTTGATACCTACAGTAATTCGATCCAAACTGCAGCTAAACATCTTGCTTAGCCACATTGTAATTTCTCTGCTCAGCTTGCATTATTTATGGAGGAGAGTGGTGACCAGATTGATCCCCCGCCATCAGAACCGCTCACACGACTCTGTAATGTGCAGTGTTATTTTAAAATGAAAATGGTGACAGAAGCAATTCCCAAGAGCAGGGAGCACCAAGGTGACATTTTCTTGATGTTAAAGTTTAAATGGAACAAATCCTTGGATGGGAAGGAGCATCCCATTCAGCTCCCACAGTGACACCTAGAGCTGGCCTTGAAAAGGACAGGGTTACCCAGAGCTTTCAAGCTGAGGATGTATTCTGTGCCCTGCATCAATATATGTATTTCCTATTCATTTTGTTCAGCAGAAAGGGGTAGCTCTTAATTTGATTTAATTCACTGAAAATTTCCTCTTGCCATAAATAGGAGCCTAGAGAGAATTGTTTTTCCACTGAGCACTGAAACCCAGTTTTCAGAAGCAGCACATGCACAGGCAATTGCACATTTCCTTTGCCTTTCATAACCGTTTATTGCATGTGTAAATAACCATAGTTAGCGATTTTCTTGTGTATTTACAAGACGTCTGTGCATAATTGTGGCAGCACTGTCAGCAGCTCAACAGCAAGTATGGCATGGTGCATTGTAGTGGCAGTGCGGTCTCCATCTTGCTTGTGCTGCTGTCTGGAGGAGCTGTGCTGTGGGATTGCCTGGGAGCAGAACAGGCTTTTGCAAGTCCTGTGTTTACCTGGGGCTTATTTTTTGATTCTTTAAATTCTCTAAACATTACCTGACTGAGTTCATTTCTGAACCTGAGATGCCTTCAGTTTGTACAGGCAGTAATTAGAAAGCAAGCACGCAAGACTGCTCACGCAGCGAATAAATGCTGCAATTAACTAAGGTGGACTCTGCTTCAAGTCAGGGGAAAAAAAAAGGAAAAGACAAGACACTAATTATTGAACCTAAATTCTGGTGCTAAACGAAACTATAAAAATTTCATCCAAAGGAAGGGAAAAAGTGCTGCTGAGGACGTGTGAAAAACATGATGAAATGTAGCACCATTGATTTACTGTATAAGAAAATAATGAATCTGCCAAGAGTAAACAGATTGATTTAATGTACAATTCCAGATGAAAGGAGGGAACTTAAAATATACAACAAAGCCTCTGAATGATTTCACAGATCTCTCCCCCTCCAGAAGTCTTTTACTCTCTTGACTAAACCAAGAAAGACCTTTAAAAACAAGTTAGCAGAATTGGCTGAACAAGAACAAATTAAGAGATGATAAGGGCTTGAATTTGTTTTGAAATGTGTTCTTTACAGTTTGAACAGGGCCATGTCTCTAGCCTGGGGCAGAGTATTACTTGTTAAAGCCAATCAACATGTTTATGTTAGATTTAAGCTTGGTCTATAAATAGGAGTCCAAAATGGATCTGAATGTCTGCCATTTGAGATGTTACTGCATCCCAGGCTTTGACTGGATCTCATGTCTCAGGCATTAGCGTTGCATAATTAAATACATTTTAAAATATTCATTGGACTCTGACCAAAAGCCAGGTTCAGAGGTCCTGTTGGGACTCTCACTCTCCATCAGAAGAGCACACGGTCTAGCCAGGTCAGTAGGATGAGGGCTATCATGAAGCAAAACAGAGGAGCTGGGAAGCCAGATCAATTCAAATTCCAAATCCTTTTGGGTCACATCCCTTTGGGCAACGTTGGGTCTCTGCTAGGAGTTAGTACCAGGTGCTTTAGAAGAGAGAGTCAGAAACCCTGTAGCATACAGTTATAAAAAGGTGATTGAGATATGATGGGTAGTGCATCTTTTGTATTGGATGGTGTCTGTGGATCAGGAAGGGAATTCAGGTCTTGCAGTGGTGAGGGGACAAGGTGGGGAAGTGGCAGACGTGGCATGTGCCTGTGACAACAGGCTCATAGATGTAAATGAAGCGGGGATTTTTGGAGGCTTGATCCAAAGTCTATCAGAGAAAACAAGGAATCCCACAGATCTGACTATTCTTTGGACGAGACTTTGATCCCACAGATGCTCAAGCAAAAAGATATCTCAGGGAATTTTTTGCAAAGCCTCCTAAAGTTAGGGAGATTTCTGATCACACCCAAAAGCCCTTGCACTTGGTTAACAGGAAAGGTTAATGCTGCTTTCCATTTCCTTCTGCTTTGGGGGGAAAAGAGAGGCTTTGGGTTGCCTGAAGATAAAAAATAATGATTGTATTGGGATTTGTTTTTAACACTGTGCCAGTGCATCCTGGAGCTGTATGAGAGTTGATTTGAGGTACCTGCTGGGCGCTACCAGGCTTATAAAGTCTTTTACAGAGCTGTTCATGACCTGTGATATTACGGTGTATTCAGAAACTTAAAAAAAAAAAAAAGGTGAATTCAGAATGTGACTAGTGGTTCCCTTGGAGTCGGTACAGCCCTACTTTGCAAGACCTTCTTAAAAATACCCAAGCCTGCTGATCGTAGATGTGACATTGCAAGGGTGTAGCATCTTCCAATTTCTTGGTAAATTGTGTATGCTGCTTCTGGGTATTATAAATTCTTCAGAAATGTTCCTGCGGGCAGTAGATGAAGGGACAAGGACATCTCCAGATACACAAACAATGTTTGTTTGGGATAGGCTTCTGGAAGATGATGAGAGTCCCACTCTTTGGCCGTAATGGCCAGAGGGCCATGTCTAACTGAGCTCTGAGCAGGAAAGGGAGTTCCTGAAGGAATACTGCTCAGAAAATGAGAGGGAAGCCAGTATGCAGAGGTAATGCTAAGTTAGGACAAGGGACTTTATCTGGCCTAGAGGTCTGAGTGAATCATCTCCGAGAAGATCTGCTCTTTTCTGGCATTGCCACCCCCAAGATTTGGGCACCCTGAACTGCTCCCAAGTCTGCTTAGTTTAGAAGTACACAAGGGTCTTCTTGAGTTCAAAAGGACAGTCTAAGCTCAGGTCTTTCCATCTCTGCAGGGATTACAATGTTAGACTCTAACTAGTCTGGACTTGGAGGGTGGCTTTGAGTCACCTCCAGCCTGACCAGCATATCTGCGGCACTGGACAAGCAGCAAAACTGGGAATATCTGCACGTGAATCTGGATGATGTGGGGGGAAGCCAACGTGGAGCTCTGGCATGGGTTGTTGTCCACTATACATGTGGCTTCCAGCATGCCCCGCTGCAAGGCACGATGCAACACCATTCCCACCAACATCACCCTCTGTTTTGGGGAGGTCCCAAGTTTACTCCTAGCAGCAGTGGGGGGACAACATGCTAGCAAAACTTGTGTTTGGTCAAAGCTACTATTACAACCAATTAAGGCAATACAATAAGATGGATCTAAAAAGACAAGGGACATGCTTTTGTCTTACTTCAGCTGAATTCCTTCTGACAGGAAACCAGGCCTTTGTGCCTCCTGGAAGAATTATTCTGAATTGTTAATCTTTTTCATACTTTTCCCTGCTTGGTGATGACACACTCATTGTTGAGTTCGGCTGCTAACAAAACCATTATCTGTCGAGTGGCTTCAATTTGTTGAGAAACCAGTCCTCTTAGTGTATCTGAAACTTTGTGCTTAGAAAAGGGCATACTGGAACATCCTTTTTTCTTCTTCTTGGTGTTGCTGCGATTTCCTAAAAGCTCGGCTTCCCAGCCGTACCTCAAAATAGGTTCTATCCTTCCCTTTTCTCTGCTGGGTTTACAGAATCTTTGCTCTATTTTGGATATATACGTCTCATGGGGGAGATGGAGCCAATCTCTAAGCTCTGAGCTCCTCAGAATTGAATGAAGAGGCACAAATTGCATCAGTTTTAGAGAAAAATCATTGGGTCTTCAGCTGGTGTGAGCAGCTAGGCTGAGGTCAGTGGAGGTGGGGAGAGTTGTGTCTGACACAAAGGACGCAATTCTGCCCTTAGGTACTGAGGCTGATATTACTGACCTGAATAGAGATAGCCCACTTGAACGGGGGTGCAAATACAGGTTATACCTTAAAGAGCTGGGCAACCCCCCTGCCTTCTGCAGCAGCTGGGCAGGGGAGGTGGTGGGGCTGGTCCTGGGCATGGCTATGTGTCCCTGCAGGAGGGAGGAAAGGGCAGCTCCAGCTGCCTTTTTGCTGTCCAGACTATCCAGGAGTGTTTGCAGAGTGTGTAGCTGGGTTGTGGTGCTCCTAGGGCAGCATGTGTAGGGTTTTGGGATGGAGGATTGCTGCTTTTCGTTGCCTTCAGGCTCTGCGCTAGGTATGAAAAGGCCTCCTGCTCTTCTTCCCTCTGGTGCAGATCAGCTGACCTGTTCTGCACGAGAGATGGAGTTTGATGTGTGAAAGCCATGAGCTTCTGCTTTACCTGTTCAGTGCAAGTTATTTAATGCCCTTTAATGTCTCATTATTTATTTGTTCCTTTGGGATAAACTGGAAATGCAAGAGAAAGCTGGGGTCAGCAAAACAGCAAGGCAAGAGGGATTTTATTCTGGAAGAATAATTACACTGACCAGATTTGCATAGCATTTTGTTGCAAAAGTATAGATTACAAGTGCTGAAAGAGAGCTGATGACCTATTAGTAATAAGGCACACAGATGAGTAATTAAAAGAATATGCAGCTAACAGCATTGGTTAGGAAAAAAATGTACAAGCTATATAGGTGGAACAAGGGCAGCTCTAAGCCAAAATTTACAGAGCAAGGTAGCTTGACATTTATGTAGTTCTCCAGTTGACACGGGTTTTGTCAGAACTGTAAAGAAAGGGATTGATTATCTGATCATTCAAAGCATTTTTAAAGGACTGACTCATCCACACAGACACGACTGCCATCGCCTGCCTCTCTGAACACAGAAGTGAATTAAGGAGTCAGGGTATAGGTCATTTCATTTATTCAGAGCAGTTTTGATTGAGATGGTAAAAAAGTAGCTGGTTTGCCAAAGTATGTAGTTACCTTTTTAAAATAGCTTTATCATGAATTAAAATGCATTTTTATGAATTTTTATATTAAAAAAATCACTCTGACTTTAGAAACACTGTAGTATGTCTGTTAACATGGTATTGTCCAAGTTGTTCAGACTGGTATGAATAAATGTCAGTATTAAATTCCCATTAGCTCTCAGTTGGGAAATGAGCGCATTTAATGTTCGAGCAAAGATGGCCCTCGGTGTGCAGTGTAGACCATGGTCCCTGCCACCTCCACGTGCCCTCTCCCACCCTCCCAACAGAGCCAGTGACCCGCTCTGCATAGCTCTGCTCTCATGTACGAGCCACCTCAGGATCCCTTGAAGTTAATGGATGTGCCTGAATACATATCCTTTGTGCAGAGAGGAGAGGTATTTACATATCTCTACTGCTCAGCAACAATCGCAGCAGAAGTCAGAAATTGCTATAGTATCTGCTCATGCTTTGAATTAAGGAGATATCTGCTGCGCATTCAACTGTATATCCCAGTCGCATCTGCCTTCAAAAGCACACCATCTCCTTTCCCAATGTGTGTCCCTTGTTAAGAAGAACTTGCAAAGCGATTGAAGATGGAGAAAACAAGACTCCAGTGGTCTGTTCCTATACATGCCGTTCAGTTAGGGTGCTTATGGAGCCCATAGTGTCCAGCTGAAGAAGACAAAGGCATGTCAGGGAGTACAGTCTATTTTTAGTCCTGGCTGGCAGCTCAAAGCCCTCCCCTGTACTCTGCACCCGCTAAATAATCTGTTTTCCAGTTAGGATTACCCTGCTTGGTGCTCAGATACCTCAGTGCTGAATCTAATACAGAGAAAAAGATATATGATTTTGTTTCAAGGAAGCTGAATGTGAGCAGATCCACATGTAGCATTTTAAAGCGGTTTTGGTTTTTTCCCACAGCGATGAAATCAGGAGGCACCCAGCTGAAGCTGATCATGACGTTCCAGAACTATGGACAAGCATTGTTCAAACCAATGAAGTAAGTAAAAACAGTCTGTGTTGTAAAGTGAGGTTGTGGTGGAATGGCCTGTTGCTATTTTCTAAGCTGTTAAAAGTTTGCTGTAGTATCTTTCAAGGTTAAGGTGTCTGGTTCCTTGGGCTTGCTGCTGAATGTAGAGCTTCAGGGACTGTTGAAACCTTGCCCTGCTAGACTGGTCCTTGGAAGAGATACTGAGGAGACTTCAGATACATTACAGCCTTCTCAGGAATGTTGTTCGCTCTGGTCTCTGTGAAATCTCCCATTATAAATACAGGATATTTTCAGCATTTCTTTCGTATGTAAACTGACTCCGCAGGTCTGAGCTTTATCGAGTGTCAGTGCTCCTCTGGAATACGGCCAGACAAGGGAGATGATTCAGAACAGTTTTGGGAAGAGCTAAATAGTATTTGTCTGATAAATTATAATATAATCCATTGATTTATTGTTGTTTGTATTAAAGGGTTGTATTAGTCATTTGGCTCTGGCTAGGCTGACTCTGTGAAAAAGAGTTTGTCCGAGAGTGGTACTAATGAATCGAGAGAGAAAGGGAAGGACTAGGATGACGCAGCCTGGATTTGTGCCTGCCCCGATCCCACTGAGATGAGGGAAGTTATTCAGATACAAAGTAGATGTAAATGAGTTCTGAATCCTGACCTGTATGTTTGTGTTTTAATAAGGAAAATGACTCTGTGCTTATTGTAGAGAGCTTAGCAAAGACACTTGGGGCCGCAAAATGTGTAATGAAGCTACTCAGTATCTGTGTCAAGGGTACCACTGGAATAATAAATTCATCTCCTTCTTTTGTTCCCACTGTAGGGAAGTTCAGTTAATTTCCTCTAAGATGGTCCATAAAAGACTAAAGTAACTGAGAACGAGGGGTTTGGAATATGTGTTGGCATTGTGTTACAGCTATAGCAGGGAGCACAGCTCAGGGGGTAAGCTGCTGGCTGGAGACTGAGAAATTCCCTGTTTCACTGTAGATTTTGCTTCAGACTGACCTCAGACTTGATTTGTACAGTACAAAGTACTTTACTTTGAAAAGTACAGATTTGACTTGATCTTATTTGACTGCCAGAAGAGCCAAATAATTGGTCCCACTTTTCTTCAATCGAAATTTGAGCAGGAACCCTCCTTATGTACATTCATCCTGGGAATCACAAGGAAATCCTGTGAACTTCCAGGCAGAGCAAGGCATTTGTGCAAAGGCCAAGTGCTTCTGTGGTATTTCCCAAATTGCACACAAATTTCTGCATGTTTCTGGTGGATCACTGATTGTCTGGGAGGGGTCAGAGGAAGCGTAGATAATACTGACAAGTAAGAGGGAAGGTGGTATCAGAGACATCTAGTCCAACATCTTCCCTTCCTCTCTCTGTCCTCTCCCCAAATGCTCAGATCATCAGACCATCGGTGCATGGGTCCAGCTCCCTACAGCTGCAAGTCTGATGCGTATAGGCACCATTCTTAACTGTCCCGTGTGCAAAATCAAGAACCAGGCAGGTTCGAGCAGCCTTTAAGTATTTGGCAGAGTTGT
>Ga0181612_116540_pt1 | contig 10269 bp, 3 predicted proteins | sample HoacroProtozoa21_FD_119630 | JGI IMG/M metagenome (GOLD analysis project Ga0181612, IMG submission 119630) | Hoatzin crop microbial communities from Cojedes, Venezuel. Combined Assembly of Gp0051906, Gp0051904, Gp0051908 | reverse complement strand
CAAGACTGGCCAGGATGGCTGATCAGAGGCGGTTTGTCAGTATCCTCAGGAGTCTGAATATTACCCTTCAAGTAGCTGAGCAGGCCATGAAATCATCCACTCTGAGAAGGAGGATAGTTATATTTAGTCTGTGATGGACATAGCACTTACAAAATTACAGTACCATTTTCTGCCTGGATGTTGAAATTTTGCAACACATTACACTTAAGTACAATGTAGTAAAAATGAAAATAAGGCCCTGACCTTCTCAGCAAACCTGACTTAGTCTGTCCTTAGTAATTTGAAGTAGGAGACATTAAGCATAGGAAAAATCCTGTACATATGGCTAAGAAGGGATCATGCAAAATTTGCTTTCTCTGGCTTGAGATATTTTTACACTGTGATGTTCTAGAGTTACATAAGTAAGTTTTCAGAGGAAATCACTGCTCTTTATTTATTAATATGATTATGGATTTTTGCAACCTGAGCAGAAGTAACTTCTTGACTATTAGGATGCTAGCAGTAGTAACTTTTCTAGACCTTGTGGAGGTGAAGACCTCTAGACAGAGGCCAGGCTTTTGCAGGACACTATGCTGCAATGGGGAGTCTTTCCTTAGGGAAATGCTGGTGCAAAAGGACTTGGAGAAGGACAGAATGGCTAGTCATCATAACTCCCATTAGGTAAAGTTCACAAGTGAAGGAGGAATAAAACATAGCGAACCTCAGTAAGAAACCTTCTACACAAAGAAATGTGCTGATTACTGGGGAAGCATTTATTTCTGTTTCTGCATGCCCAGAAATCAGTAATTGTAAACTTTAGTTTACAGTTCTGTTGCCCTGCTGCTGTAGCATGAATTAAGATGCTGGAGTGTAGGGGTCTAGACTTTATTCAATGCTAGTTCATTGGGTTTCAACAGGACAGAAGCTATGCTTTGAAAAGGGAGAGGAAAAAGGCAGTTTCATATCAGCTGATAGGATACAGAAAGGGATGAGAGGGAGTTTGGTCTCCATGGGTCTGAACTGTTTATACAATGTAAGAAGGTGACAGATTAAAAAGACATTTTTGTGAGCTGGCAAAGGAGAAAATGATTAAACCAGACAGAGATCTTGAGATATAATGCATTGATAGACAAGCAATAAGCATCTATGGAAAGCTCAGTTCATTACAGAAGACATAAATCAGAAAGTCCTTATTCAGTCAGGTCATGTGGAGATGCTATGTAGCACGAGAAAAATGCTAACACTGTGACCTGTCATAATGTCAGAATTATTGTAAGGTAGAAAACATGGGGCTCACCATGAAGAGTACTTGGATGCTATGGGACGTGCAGGCAGGTCTGGCAAATCCTGTCTGGAGTGGAGGACCGGAGCGTACAGAAGTAAGTCCTGCCAAAGCACTACTCAGGAAAATGCACTGATTTTTGATTCCAGGTGAAAGATACCTCTGCGCCTCTGTGTCAGTTCCAGAAATTTGACCTTGTCTCCCCTTCCCCACCTTCATCTTTCCCAAGACAAAAATGCTCTATAAATTGAATTCCAATTCAAAACCAGCTAAAGTCCCAATTTTCCTTGTCCCGATTTTTTTTCCAACCTTGTTCTCTTGCAAGCATATGGTATATACATGTTGAGAAACATTAGAAAGACGGGACGATATAATTTCCTGAGACTTTAAAAGAAATTATCAATTATCCTCAAAGCAGTAATATTGGGCTTGGAAGGTATGTTTCCCAGCCATTTTTAATTTCCTTGGGCAAGACCTCAGCATATTCAAGGTAGGATTTTCTATGAGGGCCATATTTATATGGGGTACGTGGGCACCTAAGGAAGAGTCAGATTCATAGTGAGGTTTATAAAAGCATCCAGTTCAATGGTGGATTAAAACAATAAAAACTAAGCTGAAAAGCATAAGATGTGAAAATATAACTCTCAAGATATTTAAACACTCTAAGAAGTCTGAACTAACGTGAATTTAGAAGCACAAACCACATGGACAAATCAGTGGGCCTTCTGTTCCTGTGTTATTTATGAGCTTAAGAAAATTCCACCTTTAGCAACTGTCACTTTTTGATTTTGACAAAAATTATAAATGCCCCATTTCTAAGAAAAATTGCCACCTCATGTTTTAAATAGTCTTAAGAGGAAAAGATCACAAAAATATTTTGGTTTTTTCCACTTATTTTGCTGTATTAAAAACCAAAATAATCAGACATATAACACCATTCTTCTTGTCACCCAGGAGCGGTGGCTGCCAAACAACATTTCATAAAGCCAGTGAGTTGACTAGGCTGTTTCAGTATTCATTGATGGTTGCTACCTGTATCAGTGTCTATAGTTGCTGCAATGAATTATTAGTCTAACGAAGACAAAAATAATATTAATGTCCCAGAGTTCTATTGCAAAGTAAAATGAGTGAAGATCCGTCCTCATGTTTGGATCCTATTTGAAATATAACTGGTGACATTTTCCAACAAAAGTTGCAATTAGTGTCTTGGATGTTGCTGTCATTGCATCACAAACACTTAGTTTCTTGTCTGTCAAAATCAAGGCAGCTGTCACAATCCAACTTAATTGAAGAGAGTTGCAATTAGAAATCCCTACTTTATAAAATTTCCAGTATATTTTAGCTAGAGTCAAGGCAGTAATTATACAAATGTCAGTCAGAAATGCAGTCTTCAATATTTTTAATAGAAAATATTGCCTTTTCTGCTTTTCTAAATTCCGGGTGTGATTATGAAAAATGGACATCAGCTAAGATTAAAATATTACTGTATATCCCCAGTATTAGAAAAAATACTGTGTATATATTTTTTTTAAATTATGTATTTATTGTATATGATGCTCTGTCCCTTAAGTCTTTTCTATGTATAAGGTTGAACCATTTATCATAGAGCCAAGAAAATGTTAGTGGGCATGTTAAAAAGGCATTCTGAATCAGAGACTGACTTTGCATCATAGTTTTTCAGGTCCTCAGAGAGACAGATTCCACTAGAAATTTCTTGTTATTTAAAAACAGTGAATAATCCAGAAAACTACCTGATGCAGCTACCAGCCCCACAGAGCCACTGGTTTTGAGCAGAATAAGGCAGGAGAGTTAGTTTTAAAGCTTTAATCCAAACCACAGGTCTCTGTAGAGGCTGTTGTTATAGTAATATTACACAATTTCTGAAAAGGTTTGCAGCTGTGACTGGCTTCATTCATTTATTAAGAGGTATTTTTAATTAGTCTAAATTTCATGTATTCTGGACAACCATGAGACTTAATCCTTCAAAAGAATATATTTTTCAAGAAATTCCTAGACCTTTTCTTGCACAAACTTTACAAATATTTCTGCCTCTTAAAAAAAAATCTTCATAAAGCTTAAATTTTATTCCTTGGCAGAGACATTATTTGGACAATTGCTTATTGAAATTTGCTTATCTCTAATCCTGAGAAACTCACCAACACCTCTCTTACAGAGTAACAAATAGATAGATACAGCAAAATATTGACAGTCGGACCTCTGTCCCAAAATTGCTTCAGAAAGACAACAAGGTAGTTGAATAACAGGGGAGTTAAACTTACCCAGGAGCAGATATAAATGTTTAAGTTTGTTGCAGAAATTATTCACTGTTAATCATTCATTTATTGACGGATATGCTTGATTTGTTTCCCATCTGAATGTCCCTTTCATTTTTCTTAATAAATTTACTGTCTCGTTTTATACAAAAGCCCATATTTTCAGAGCTAGACATCTGAAGTAATAGCACACTGAGGCATCCAAATAAGTGACCTGATTTTTAGAAGTGTTGAGACTCAGCTCCCAATGTGATCAATATATATTGATTCCACACACTACATTCTCTTTATGCAGTTTAAAACAATACCAATATTGCCATCCAGTATTTCATCAGGAAGCTATAAAAAAAGTCTTAGATATCTGCGTTATTGACAAATTAAAAGTAAGTGTCAAACTATAATCCCAGTGGTGTATAGTGTTGGTAATACTCAACATTGATTTGTAGAGTTTGAATTAGAGAACTTATTTATGTATTCTCTGAAATACAACAAATGTTTTTGAACAGAATGCTATAGATAAGGACTTACAAACTGTCTCAGATAGTTCACTTGAAATCTTCTTTCTTGGAGATGTAGTTATTAACAGTACATATTAACATCCTACATTTTGTGTAAGAACAGTTTTATGGTTTTTTCATATCATTCTTATCATCCTGAAAATGCCACAACTTCCCTCACTTTAAGGCTCTTACTGGATTATAAACTGGAAAAATCGACATCCTATCTCTGTTAACCTTTGGCAAAGCTTGAGGAACTATTCCTTGCTCATGAAAAAGCCATCTAATTGCTAATCTATAATCCTTTTAATATGCTGTACGTTTTGGATTGATCTATTGCCAGCTGACCCAGCAGTGCCCGTGGCTATATTAATCCTATTATTCACATGTTCCAATGGAACTCTTTAATGGAGTCTGAAAGCTTTGCATACTACTGATATTAAGGATGGTTACACTTGTATTGCACCTAATTATGGAACATTCTATTGTATCACCTAATTGAGCAAATTATGTTTTTTCCAAGGACATGATTTATTTTGGTTACAAGCTTTATCATATTGTTTTCATCTGTTTTCTTTTTTTGAGGGGAAGACATATTTACTGCTTCAATGCTATGGTTTTAGCCTACTAATAAGCATTACATCGCTTGACCAGACTGAAAACAAAATTAGCAAGTTAAACAATGATGTTTTTAAAAATAGGAGTAATAAATAATAAAAGTGTCTTGTATATTTAGAATTTAACCTGAGGATTTTAAAATGCTCTAGAAGTGATGACAAATTGCTAGGCCTTAAAACACTCTTTTAGGAAAGCATATTTAACAATATTAAAATTTTTTAGAGAAAGAAATTAATAAAGCATTTTAATAGTAAAGACACTTTAATATCATCTGCAACAGTTCTTCAGTCTTGAGTCTTTGTCACTCTTTCTTACAGAAAATAAAGGAACAGTAAGCTTTCCATTGACTTCTCCTTTAGGAGTTTGAAGCAATTCACAACTGTTGAGACTGATGTCATCACTTTCAGTGTCCCACACTAAAAACCAAATTTATCTTTTCACTCTATGCATTGCACAGCAAGTAAAAAACTTCATATGTAAGTACAGCATCAGAAAAAAGTTTCTAATTCAGCCACCTGTAATCCAGTGCAACCTGGGAAGTAAAGGCCCCTATTCCCTACACTGATGCCCTTCGCTGAGTCTTATTATGGTTTGGGCCATGTATCTCCACAAAACCTGCCCTGCAGTTACAAGAGAAATCACTTACCCTTCATGATGCCATAAGAAAAATAATAGCCTGCCCTCTCAGAAAATCACTCAAGCCAATTGTCACACGTTACTGTCAACCATCCCAAGAAATAAGAGCATCAAGAATAGAATTTCCGTTTTCTAAACTGTAACTCTGCTATGTTAACATCTTACCCCAGCTTGGCAGTAGCTTCCGTTTGGTTTGTATTGGAAAGTAACATTTTATTATTATCCCTTAAAAATTAAAGAAGATTAAGGATGTTGTAATGTCTCAGCTGCTGAATGATCAGCAGAATACATATGCTCCTCACTGGCGGAAAAATAAATATCAAAGCCTCAACTGAGTGGTAACCTTCAGCTACCTGAGCTTTCTCTCTTAGATCTGTTTCAGAATACTAAATCTATCCCATAAAGCATAACCTTAGACAAGTAATGTGACAATGGAGTATTGATTACTCTCTTAGCCTCACTAAGTCTTCTGTATTTATATACAAATATAGATTCACTACAACATATACTTGCAATAGCCAGCTTATATTACACAATATTGTGCAGCTGGCTATTTGTTTTTACCTCCTAGGATGCACTAGAGAAAATGAGGATGTGTGCATGTTGTCTCTGAAATACTTCATTAAGGTTGTCTAAGTAGAATGCTGCTTAATTATCCAGTATATTGGCTACAAGTAGTCTACTCATAAGCAAGAGTCATATGTCCAATTCAGGATTATATTTTTAAATCTACTGCATTGGTGACTGTGGGGGTCATAATTGTAGATAAACCAGTGCAAAAGCAGTTGCACTTTGCTCAACGTGTATATGCTTTCTTGACAAAATACTGATCTCACAAAAATCACTAGGAAGAATGATCCCCGCTGGCAAGCAGTGGCACTCACTTTGATTTTGGCTTTTTACAACGCAATTGCTTTCCCTGGAAACTCTGGTCAATTCCTCCGTGGGGCTTTCCATAGAGCATCCTTTGTTCCTCTCCGCACATGTATCTGACTTTCCTTACAAAGGAAATGAGAGAGACTGAGGAATTCGGTCTGTCTTTTCATGGCATAAGGAATTTGGGACCTACCTCAGAGGACCTGTGTCCTGCAGCATTTCCCACAACTAAGAGGTCAGGAGCAACTCTTTGGTAATTTGCTATTTGTCCTCCCTTCCCTAAGTGGTAGGAGGTAAATATGCAACCCCCCTGAACTTCCCATACCACAGAAATCACCTAGAAATGAGATGTACAGTGCTTAAAGAGACTTGATAAGCCAGAATTGGAGACCGAAAATTCATCTGGGGTTGCGGCGCAGCCCAGCTGCCCACTCTGAGTTATCCTTTACCTTACCAGTAACCTCATTGTCATTCCAGGGAACAGCTTTCTGAATAAGGAGCGATTCAGCATGGACAACAGTGTGACAAGCTAGGACACAGAGTTGGTAAGAGATATAAGTGGAAAAATAAGTAGTTCAACTAAGGGAAATCAATAGATTATTCAACCCTTGGCAATACATGCTATTAACATAAATGTGCTCATTAGTCTGCTAATAGACTTATCAGCCAAAAACATTTTTCCCTTTAGAAGCATGAACACCACAGTAAGAGAGTCTCTGATTCATTGTACCTGCTTAAAAGAAGAGCACTGGTATCAATGTTGGATATGTTTCCTTTGACCAGTATTAACAAACACTTACCAAATTAAAAAACAAAACACACAAAAAAACCCCCTCAAACTGTCTATGCAGGACATTAGCATTGCGCCATTGATACCTCAGTTGAAATTTGCTTAACTCCAAATAGGAAACCTTTAAAAAATTCATTAAGAGAACCGAGAACCAAGTTAGGATAATGTTATAAATCACATAGGCTGAGGGGCAGGGTATGAAAGGCCCATAAGATTCATGGATTGAATGTCAAAATGAAAACCATCTGGGGAAATACATGCAGAGATTGGTTTATTTTTTACTATTTCATATTCCTGAGATCTGATCAAACCCTTTATGTTTTCCATTATTAACATTTCAATTTCTCATCAGTTCATTTGGTTAATGTATTATCTTTGAAAGAAGCAAAAAAAAGGTGGCTAAGATTTTAGTTTTGGAGGGAAAGAGAAGTGGAAACAAATGATTCATGTCTTTGATTTTGACCTAATGATACCAATTATCACTATCAGTCTATTTCCATCCTATTTCTAAGATATTTTGTGATAGTTTATAGTTAGCAGCAGTGTTTGAGTATGACTGATCTCCTTTTTTCTCCGGGATTTGCTGAAGTAAATTAGCAGATTAACTTGTGCTATAATGTCTTTCTTTTTTATGAAACATTTTCAAACCATTTTTAATTGCTCTCAAGGAATCATTATTTACTTCCATAAGGAGTAGTAATAGTTCCCCCGTTTTATAAGTTAAAAATGAGGTGATGTTTTCTTTCTGGGAACTAATGAATTTTTAACTGTGCAGGTTGTCATTTTTTAGTTTGGATGCTGCTGAACTAGACTTTGAACATCTCAGCAAGAAGGCTTTATAACTTTTCTGTTGTTTATGATACAGCTAGAGAATCTGATAAGAATGAAAGTAATTCAGTTACTTCTGCTAATACATTTATAAACTCTCTTAAAATTTTCAGATTCACAGGTACGTTAGACTTACTGTGTTGTTAGGCTAACTTTACTCCAGGAGTTGGCTGGTAGAGCTCACTGCAGCCATTAGCTACTGACCTCCTGCCTTGCAGTAAATTTGAAATTTTGAACAAAGTTTTCATTATATGTAAGATTAGCAGATCATTTCTCTATTGTTTGCTGGATTACATCTGTTATTTACTTTCCCCAGAAATATGTATTAGAATTTGCATATCACCATTTCATCACAAAGATTAATTATTAATTCATCATAATACTTTGCAAGTGCAATATGTGGTACTACTCTATACAAAGTACAGCAGAAACTTTAATTAAGTTTCCCAAAATTAAACTAACTTTCCACTGTATCATTTTCCTGGTACCATACTGTATTCCTGATTTCTACCAAAATAACATGAGCAAGTTAATATCTAGAAAATAAGTGACAGTAAATTCACAGATTAAGCACCCGTTGTAAAGAACGCATGAACTATATTTAAAAGTCCAAAATAAAAGTTTATTGTAAATTGTCATAACTATCTGATTTGGGAGTTGATCGATCGAAAAACTTAAGCAGCGATATATTTCATATAATAGTTAGAACCTTGCGGCAAGGCAATCAAACAGAAATAGCAGCATTAATCAAAAATGGCTTACTGCAATAAGTGAAGGTTTAATAAATATAAATGTACTGAAGCAAAACATTTAGTTAACCCTACACGCTCTATTGAATCAGCAGACTATACCGCAGGTTGTTCTAGTAAAGCATATCTATATCATAAAGTAATTGAAGAAATAATCTCCTATGGTGACAACAATTTATTTATTTCTACTGTAAAGAAAATTTTAGTACTGAAAAGGAGCAAGAAAGAGGGACATTCATAGTTCATTTGCAGGACATAGAAATAAATATATTTTTTATGCTGTCCGATGGACAAGAATTTTACCTGAGGGATAAATTCAGAATGTTTTAGGAAAATCTTTTATTTTTTCTTAAAATCTGACTAAAAATCAGGTTCTGGGTAAATGTTGCCATAAGGGGTGGAAAGCTTTTAACTAATTTTTTCTTTGGCCATATATTCATGTATTTGTTTAATACTGTTGCAGATCTATCATCAGGTCTTTTTTCCAGAAGAATTCTAGAGAACATTTCTAAACAGTCTAGTTTTTTGAAACACAGTTAATGCTCTCAGTGGGATGTGTCTGAGTCCCACTGTGGGAAGTCTAACCAGGAGGACAAAAAGTTCACACAGGGTAATAAAAAAATCAACCTTTATGAAATAAGGCAGTTTGGAATGTGTTTTACTTCAAGATATACTGCATTAATTGTGTGGGCTCTTTTGTTCCCTGCCTCTTAGTTACGCTTAAACTCAATTTCAATATGAGTGCTCAAGAAAAAAACACAGTATGATGGAAAAAAACTGTTGATTTTTTTCCCCCTTGTGATAGAAATAGGTAATATAAATTGAACCTTAAGAACAACTCTTTAAATACATTAAGATGAACTTGACAAAGTCTGCATGCAGTCCAGTCTGTATGCACTATGAATCAGTCAGGAGCCATTGCACACAGAAAATCACGGCCCTGAAATCTGTGAAAGTTATCTTAAAAAAACTATCATCGAATAAATACAAAGTTTAAGATTATGAAAGTATCTGGAAGGACACAGAAACACAGATAATAAATAAAACAACCTACTGGGGCTGGAGGTTGGGTCTGGAGGGTTGCTGTTCTGTTCAGAGAAAAATGAGGAATCAAGTACCTGTGCAGAGTGTGCTATGGAGGAAGCGGACATAGTTTCTCCACCTTCTAGACTACTGAACTAGCAACTAGAAAAACTTCTAAACATGCACCATACCAAAACGATGTATTGTGATGAGATGAGAATAGCTAATCCTCAGCTGAATCCTCAGTCACCTCCCACCTGCAACTATCAATACATCCCACCAGTTGCAGGGTATCGTTGTGGAGGTTTCTGCTGCTGTGAGATGAAACTTCTGGCACAGGGAATATTCACATCTCATATCTACCCACGCACTTTGAACTGCTTCTCTCAGTGGCAGCAACTGTTTGGGGAAAAAGACACAGGTAGCAATAGCACAAAGAAAGAATTTGTTTCTTTCCCTTCTCCCTTCCTCCTCCACACTAGTCCTATATTAAAATCTTCAATGTATTTCAAAGACAAATGATGTAAATAAACTGGAAATTTTACTTATTGGAACAAACATTTGAATGCTCAGAGATCTAAGTTCAAGCCATTTATGTATTCAGACCAGAAACTTGGACATCTTTCTTCATGTTACAAAACAGTACTCTTGACAAGTAGCCTACTGAGTAGTCTCTGACAGATGTTTCTTGTTATCTTTTTCTCAATTTTGAATTGTT
>Ga0181612_100661_pt1 | contig 10269 bp, 4 predicted proteins | sample HoacroProtozoa21_FD_119630 | JGI IMG/M metagenome (GOLD analysis project Ga0181612, IMG submission 119630) | Hoatzin crop microbial communities from Cojedes, Venezuel. Combined Assembly of Gp0051906, Gp0051904, Gp0051908 | reverse complement strand
TTAAGAGAGGAAACAAAGAAGAATTAGCCCATTGATAACTTAGATATGGATCTAGAAAAAGTATTTTTGTGTGGAAAAGTCTAGATTGGAGCCTCTCAGATCCACATTAGTGCCAGCGTGTCTATCTGCCTGCAAGTTGTTTGCCATTGATGCAGACAGATAACAGGGAAGTTCTTGTACTGCCTAGACAATAAAAAGGAGGAAATTCTTTTGAGGAAAGGCCTTAGATTCAAATTTCATGTCAGACTCTGGTGATCACATCAAGAACAAAGACAAACATCGCAGCCCAGAAGGAAACAGATAATACAAGCAAAGGGCAGTTCATCTATCTGACAGCCATGGACATCTCTCCACAGAGAAAGGATGAAAACTATGCTGAGAAAATAGACCAGAATTCAGCTCATAATTCTTAGCTGCAATTCAGAGATGGGAAATCATACCTCATATCTTTGATATCATCATTCTGATTTTGTTGGAAATAAGTTATTTGAGCTTTAATACACACCTTCCATAAAACAAAAGCCATACTAAATAAAAATGAATAAAACCTATTTAAAGATTGCAGAACGTCAGTAGTACCCCTGAAAAATTCCTGATACACTTAACTTGATATCCATCTGTATGAACATAAATAACATAATTTGAGTTACATGTGTGTATTTATGAAACAAGCAGAGGCTCACAATTTGGAGGAAATACAGAAATGTCATTCTCATGACACTTCCAGTGGCAAGATTTAAGAGAACGAATCTATATGAAAAAAAAAAAAAGTATTTTGGAATAGTGGGAGACAGTATTGGAATGAGTAAAAGTGAAATAGTGAAAGAAAAAGAACAGAAATTCAAAACTGTACTTCTGATATTGTATCCTAACCTCCGAGTTATCAAGAGTCACTCTCTAATACAGTGAGAACACAGTACAATCTCAGAAGGGAAGACCGACCTTTTCAAATCTGAAAATAATGTGGTAAAGTGAAAACCTTAGTGCTCGGCTCTCTTTTGTAGCTAGATATATTGGGTACTGAGATAGGCACATATCTACAGTTATATTCTATGTAATACATACTGCCTATAAGCTTTGCTAATTGAATACGTGACAAATGCATATATACATCCTCATGCTCTTTCTCTACATACACATGCACACAAAATACATACATACACAGATATATATATATAAGCACTATTTTTCTCTCTAGCTCTAAACACTGTATAAACACTCAGACATACATGTAAACTTTGTTAGAAGATGTGCAACTCTCAGAATTCCTGCTTGGAGCAGATTTCTTTGAGGAAAACATAGACAAAAGAAATGTACCCCTAAGGAGTATGAGGTTTTCAAAGAAACTTATTTCTTTAGATATATTACTAGCAAGCTTTACGGTATTTGACATGTGGTAAAGGTACTTTAATAATTATGGCTCCTAATCACTGTAAAAAATACCAGAATATGTATATTTGATGGTGTGCATGCATTAAGCAAACAGACCGGAGGTGTATTTAAAAACATTGCTTCTCCAGAAGGTATAGAAATACAATTATCAAACAAAATTTATTTTAGAAATAGATAAATAAGACATAAAAGGAACAGTGCTCAGTAATTCAATATGAAAACCAAAATATATATTAAAAATATTTGTTAAAAAGATTTTACAAATAATATTTAAGACCAGGATATACCATAAACATATGCTTTATGGTAAAATGGGAAATCACTGAATATGTGTAACAAAAAAAAAAACCCCACAGCATTACAGTTTATGTTAAAAAAATCATTCTATTTACATCACAAACCAGCTTTGTTCCTGACAGCACCCTACTGCCCTTCAGCAGTCCTCCACTCAATTAAAGTCAGAAGGATTTAAATCCTCCAAAGTCCGATATATTTTTTGATATGACAGGCAGCTTTCATACAAACTGCAGACTGTGTGCCATAGCTTTTCCTTGGAGTGACTCACTTGATACCAGGGCACGTTTGAGATCAAGTGGCATTGAGCTTTGGTAGATACACATCCATACGGAATCCAGCCATTGACAGCATGACACAGGATGCAGAACAGCAAATCTGAGAGCCATCTTTGGCTGCTGGCATTGTAGACCTAAAAGCAGCGACACGATTAATTTACTCCATAAAAGAGGCAACAAATAAAGCACTATTCTTTTTGGTGAGCCACACATAGCACTGTAACTAACCAAAACCAGACTCTAGGACTTGAACTACAGACACAGACCTGTCTGAACAGACCCACTGAACTGACAGGGCTGGCAACGAGCACCAGATAAAAGGATGAACCTCTTGAGAAGTTTACCGAGATGATAGTGAGTAATAATAACTACAGTCTCAAGTACAATAACATAACTTAGAAAGTTTTGACTGATATGCCAAAGAAAATATAATGAGTGTTCAATTTCAAAAGCAGCGTTTGGTCAACTTGATGATTTTCCCTCTTAGTTTACTCTGACTTCTACGCAGTCAGAAAATCATATTTCTGTAGGTGACAACATTTGAGAAACAGAGTTGGTTTTGACATATGTACACCTAGGTTTGACTCAGGATGTTAATACTCTTTTAAACACCGAAATACCCAAACTAAATACAGAATTCTTTGACTGGCCTCTATTTAGCCTTCGTGTCATTGAAGAGTGTAGAAATTGATATTCGGCACACATACACACTTGGTCAGTGCACGTTAGGCTTTCATGAGACTTTCACGAACCCATTTAACCATCAGAAGGAAGTGAGCTCTCTGAAGAAGCTTACGCCAGTCTATGAAGGAATTAGTTTTTAAAAAGTGATACTTAGATGTAAGAAAATAAAAATCGAAATGGAGGAAACACATGAAACTGAACCACTTACGAGGTCGCTGGCTTTTCCCTTAGTGCATTTGGAGGGTTATTATATTTGGCTGTGCTGACTCATGAGAGAACTAGAAGAGAAAGATTACTGATTTGGACCAATGATCCAACCACTTGATGTACCTTTTGTTTCATATATGAAACTTTTAAAAAGTTTCAAATCATCCGAGATTTTTTTTAAGAATTATTTATTGATATACTAGAATGATATGACCTGTGAAACTCTAGGAAAAATGTAGACCTTCAGCTAGGTTAAATGCAAAAGAACTAGGAATCTCATGAAAAACATTTTCCTCTGCAAGCCCGTAACTGGCACATTTAAATTAGAAAGGTACTTAACAAAGGTTCTCTTCATACTCAGTGTAGGAAGGTAGGCACTTCTAGCGGGCATGCAGTCCTAAAATCAAAATAACTTGCTATAGTAGATCTATGTCATTTCACTACTAGAAAAAAAACTGAGGGCAACTATATGTCCACTTGAGATGACCTAGTTACACATTTGAGGTTAGACTAGATTAACCTCGTCCAGTATCTCAACTCAGTATCCCTTGGCTCAAAAAAAAAAGATTCAGTGTAAGCATTGTTTCTTTGGTGCTTTTCTTAATCAAATATTCTTTTTATGTACATGAGTTTTCTCATCAAGGAAACCTAATTATCGTAAGAAAAGAAATCCAAACATTCAAAACCAAAGAAAAACTAGAAACTGAAAGTCTGTAAAAGCATACTATCTTCCTGACAAAAAACTCTACTAGGCGAAAGGGTTACTACTCTTAACAAGTATCTTTGAATGCTTCCCACCACCCACCTACGGAGCACCTAAGCAAACAACTGTAACAGCAACAGGCAGGACCATTCTTTGTTACACTAAACACTAATTCTCAGATAAACTCCTTAGTATATTAGGAATGAAATTTTAACCCAAAGTAACTGGCTGAATTGTGGCATTGAGTCAACAAATACCATTACTGTATGTCTAACCACTGAAAGCGTTGTTTTTTTAGTTTGAAGCATAAATGCTGCAAGGGTATGATAAATAGGAATAGCAAAACTGTCTTACAGATACATAAACTTCTTCCCAAGCAAACAATTTCATTATTGGAAAGGAAAAATTTTCTGTTAACAGTCATATCTATAATTATGCAATACAATATGCTAAATTACAATACGTACTTCATTATTCATAGAATTTATTTTACAGATCAAATAGCCAAATACACATCTTTAAAAGAGCCAGATAGCAAATGTGGACGAAACTATAGGCAACAGTCATGGTAGACATTCTGCAGTCCAAGAACTGAGGCAACGTGATTAAGTACAAGCCTATAAATATCTTTACATCAAACATACAGTAATGTGTAAGAATTCCATGTTGTAATCTAATTCATGAACCGTTACTAACTTTTTCTTTAAAAGAAAGTTATATATACTGTATACATCCCAGTTAACAGCAGTGTCTGTACTTCATTTTATTCTAGCAAACTAATACTACATGTCTTCATATAAGTGCAGAAAACAGGGTTCTTTATACTCCTTTGCTTCCTAAGAGATTTTGCATTGCATATGAAATTCTAATATTATAGATGATACATATTGAGCATTACTCCCTAAAATGTGAGGCAGTATACAAGAACTTGCAACCAATCTGCAAACGAAGCTATGATATTCAAATTTTATTTTCTAAATAAGCCGTGCTAAATAACAAATTATAACATAAAGATTTAAATTTTCAAAAAATTTAACTATATAGAGAAATAATTTTGGAAAAAAAACAATAGTAGGCCATTTTTTTCCCATGTGCTGGCTAACAGTGAAAAAATTATGTATGCTATTCCCTATTTACCACACTGAAAACCAAGCCACTGGATTTATAACTTCCCTTTTTTGGAAATAAAAGTACTTCAAAAGGTTAAATGTATGGCACTTGTTACACAGACATTATCTAGACTTCAGCAAGCAAAATGCAAATTAAATTTTATTTTTAAAAGTTAAGTGAATACTTTCCAGTTATTTAAAAGGTGATTATTTATTACAAAATGTTGTGGATAAGAAAGCAGGAAGTACTAATTTTTTACTACTACTATTGTGCCTATAAAATGAGAAAGCAGTGATGTGATCAATTCTATTTATGATCCATAGCAGCAATATCATCACGAAAAATATTATGGAACAGATATAAATAACACTTCATTCTTTACATGTATAATGGTGCTGTAAGTGACAACAATTCATTTGTTTTTCTTTTAAATGCAGGGAGTATAAAGAACTTTACATTCTCTTTTTAATGTATGAATAAAATTTATTGCTCCCTTTTAATACATATATATAGAAACAAAACTCCTAATCGTTTTAACTAAAATAAATAAGGAAAAAAACTGGGACAAGAAGATGATTACAAGCAAAATAGATTTACCATATTCGCTGACTGTGAAGAAGGGTCACATCACTTTTTTCTTAGCAAAACTACATTATAGAACACTATAGCACAATGTACTAAAATTTCTTTGTCTTTTCTTTTTAAAAAATTCTTGCCCTTGATACCTTTCAGTAGGGCATCTTGAACAGTTCGTCACTTCCAAACCCCTCTGGAGATCAGACGATAAATTTCTTCGGCAATCAGAGACAGGACAAAGGGCTTTCTCGTGCTATTTCCTTGTTTTCATGTTTGCTGGCTTAACATCATTGTGTACACGTACGACTTCAGTATATAACATCAGATGCGATGACGATCAGAGCTGGCAAACAGAGAAACAGCATGAGAAAAGCCCTTTCCTGCATAATTTTCCCCACATATTTGTATAGTTTGTTTCCAAATTTCTACCATGTCAATCACTGTATGGTTTGACAAGTGCTGAACTACTGTGGTTCTAAGTAACCACCCATTTTTGATGTGTGTGTGTGTTTTCAGGTTTCTATACACTAGCAAAGATCTGCAGACATCTATATACACATAGCAAAAATGCTGAAACAGAAGGAGCCACAGAAATGGCTTCTACACATGTTATTCTACTTTTCTTAGTATTTTTTCTCTTTATCAGCTCAAAACCCCAAGCGCAGTTGCAAGATTATAGCTATCAGGAGACTACCATACTACCTAGAACATGTTCTACAGGGTTTAGCAGACTTCATTCAAGAGCATTGTTCCTAAGAGCATAAAATATTTTGATTTGAAGAGTTATTTTGCATCTTTAATCTACATTTATCATCAATAGAGTCCTAAAAATTCACAGAATCAATTATTTCACAGGGAAGCAGGCACTATCAATACCACAGTCACCAAGACACTAGCCACTCACTGGTCAGGAAATTGCTATCAACTGCAGATTATCGAGTGCAATATCTTCTGGGAGAAAATAGGAAAAGAAAGAAGTGTGAAAATTAAACCGCAGTTAAAACAGACCTCATTGTTGGCAATGGTTTATAGCTAGAGGTCATTTAAACACACAAAGTTGGGTCACAAAGAGAAAATAGCAAACTTTCAAGTTACCCCACTGAAAAATGGAGGTGAAACACACTTAATGTTTAGGAAAATTTATGCTGCTACTACCCCAGGGCAAACTGCTGTTGGAAAGAGAGTTGCTTATCATTCTAGCTTGCATAAAAATCACCCAGTTGTTAATGCTGGAACTTCATCTACTAACTTCAGTTTAGACTCAGTCAATGAGTCCTTACTGGGGAAAAAAAAAGCGCCTTTGCTTACTCCACATCAGTTTTCACTTTAGTGTCATATTTAAAATCTTTCATTTTTTCCTCATACAAAACGTTAATTTCTTTTTTCTTCCCATTATTTTTGTCTTCTACTATGTGGCAAGGGGGGCATTTTCCATCTATCTTCCCCTACACTTTTCCAGTGAAAGATATATATTAAAAGAACAATTCTGAAGAAGGTTTTCTTCAAAGTGCTCTACAGAGGAAAAGCGTTTTCTTGACCAGCTTTTTTCAGTAGTACTGCACATGTAAGTAACTGCTCACTGACTCCCGAGTCGCAGACTTTCACTTATCCTTCAGTTAGAAATCGTTCCTCCAGATGCAAATTTCAGTTTCTTGGTGAAATGTATATACATGGCAGCATATCAGAACTACCAGCAAGATTACCACCCAGAAAATTAAGAGAAAATAACAAGAATATTTAGAATCACAGTAAGCAATTTTGAAATGGCTTTTAGGAAGGGCTTATACCAACAACTATTTGGCTGACATTTAGGAGAAAATGTTCTTTGAGTGTAATTTACTCTGTATCTGTCAATGCAAAGTACCAGTATTGTATCTATACCCTTTTACGTACCAGAAGCATCAGCACTGCCTACTGATGATTACAGCATACTAGAGTAAACCCACTAGTCTCAGTGTTCTTAAACAAAACTACAAACCTTGCACCTCAAGATTTACATAACAGGTGAGTTTACAGAGCTATTAGATTCAGGAACAGTGTAATAGTCTTTCAATTCACATCCTAAGCACACCGTTCTCATAGTGAGTGGGAAGCTGCAAGGACATTTCACCACACTGCAAATCAGAACCAGAAAATCAAACACACCGTAACTATAAGCAGGTCTAAGCAGTCGCTAACAGAATCATAGAAGTGAGACAGCAGGCCCCCAAAATCCAATGTATTTTAAATGAGGTCTACTTCCCACTCCGATTTCTATATGCAATATAATGTCTACCTCCAATCAGTTTCTAGCAAACCAGTTCAGCAGAGATCATTGTGTCACCTGAAATTTCTATTCCTATGTATGGATACGTTCACACATGATAGAATCCTGGCAACTAAAATCAACTAATGAAGATTTGCATCAGTAAATTTGAGAAAAAACAATCTGCATAGCTGTTCCCTCCCTCAGTAACTTCCCAAAGATGGTACAGCGTACTAGCAGTGGAGCTGAAGTAACACACAGACCAGAGTCCACTGTGAAGCAGGGAGAACCACCAAAAAGCACGTACTCATAGATTCAGAGCATGACTGCACCTCCCAGCTCTATCAGTGCAAGAGGTGAACTGAAACTGCACCAAGTCCTCCAGTGCTGCTTTCATGAACACTCACGCTTCTTCAGTAACACACTGTCAGAAAAATACTTGTTCTTAAGTTCTAGTTTAAAATGACAATACAGACCCTTCCTGAGTGACCGGGTGTTTATTTTTGAAGATTTCTACTCTTCCTGTAGTACGCACTATACCATTTTCAAGTGAAAAGAGCGTCTGAAATAGCATTAATTCAACTAAAGGGACAAGAAGGAGGATGCATGGGAAGTTCTAATGAACCTTTGTGGCAGCAGCTTCTTCGAATCACGCCGTCACAGATAACGTTGTACTCTATAATTATGCATGTTTTGAACAGACAGGTTGATACCTAGACAAGCATTGGAACTGTCTGAATGTTGTTTAAAGTACTTGATTTCAGATTTTAATACTGTGTTACATACTACATGAAAACTAGACTGGAAAAACCTCTCCTTTCATTTCATCATTCCAGTGCAAATGCAAAAACAATTAGAAGATCTGTGTCAGTATGGAATATTTCACACGGTCTGCTCTCAGTAAGGTAAATGTCAGAAGCAATTGAGCTTTTACAAAGTTTGCAGACAGATAAACTTTAAAGGTGTTGTATGTTTTTCTACCAAAGAAATGCATCTTTCTGCTTGGCCCGCAACTATGAAAACAATGAAAATCTGATGACTCTGAAAGTCATCATGATTTTATGAGCCTCCAAATACTCTAATTTGGAAAACCTGCTTATGAATAAGAAGCCCCTTCACAATTTATCACCTGGTAAAACATCCTTAAAAGAATTATCTCTACTACCCCAAAAGAAAGCATACTATTCTGAGGGTCTATGTATTAATTCCTACTGCATAACTTCAAAATAACATGAAGATCTCTATCCTTTGCCCTTTCTCACATCCAAGCACAGCAAAAGCTGGATCTCTCTCCTAGGGGACATCACCATAGGACCATACTTTTCCCTCTTCAACTTCCTGTATTTCATGATTCAGTGTGTCCTCAGCTGCTTCAGGAGTCTCTAATTCCTTCTCCATAAAAATTAATCTGTTGCATCGCTATATTAATTTGTCCACATGACTGCTAAAGGGATATTTTGTTTTTTAGTAGAAAAACTTTTCCATCTTCTCTTGCATGCTTTTTGAGTAGAACTGGTATAATGACTTTCTGTCATTTTATAGATCACTTAGATAAATTTAGCAGTAAAGCAAGACATAATTTCCTTTCTTTAAAGACTTGAATCAATACCATTCAGACAATACACAAAACTTAGAGCTTTAAAAGAAAACATGTATTTTTAGCTTTAACTCAGTATTATTTCAAATATCTAGGTAGAAAGTCTTGCAAGGACAAAACTAGGAACAGCTGAGATGTGCGGCCTTATTAACATCACCACTCATTAGAAACCGAGGAGATATCTTCACAGTGAATATAATCTTTAGTCTCCTTCAGAGAGCTTTTGGCTTATAAAAGGGATGCATTACAGTAATTGTTAGTGATAACTTTTTCTCACATTGGACACCTTATTTTGATTTTTCAAACTAGTACATCTCCCTTTTTGACTGAACTTATTACCCTTCAATTCTCAAGGCTGTCCTACAGTTTTCTGAAAATTCAGAGTGCACGACACAAATGCATCATTAACCACAAACATCCTGTTAGTCTCTGAGGCTAGAGGATGGCGGGACAGCATGGCATCTGAAGTGCTGTGGCAGAAGCTTATTTTTGTTTCGTTTCTCTACTGCCTAACAGTGACAACTCTAAGTTAACCTGCCCTAAGTCGCCTTCTATAGCCCCACAGGAGATAAAACTATACAACCACAATATACAAAACCATGATAGGATTAAGCCTGACTTTGAAATACTTCGCTTGTTTTAACTTTTCATGAAATACAATTCTGCCTTTGTGCTCACGGTCCAACACAAAGGATTTAACTCTAAGTTCTTAAACTGGGCTGTTCTTGCCCAATTTATGTAAATAAATGCATTAATGAAATTATATTGTATTTTAATAATAAAAATGTGAATTAATGTGTTTAAAGGTAAACATTGTTTTCAAATTAAAGGGCCATTGATAGTGAGTAGTTATACTTTCTTTGACAATGTGACCACTTTCATACAGAAAAATAAACCTAAAAGAAGGATGAGGGTAGATTTAACAAAATAAACACTATCATTAATCACTTTTTTATATATTCAGCACATCATACTAATATAATTTCAGGCACAGCTATAATCTGGATAATTAGGATAAACTAATATCAGGTAACGAGTATTAGAGAAACCCCAGTTCTGTTCTGCTCTCGCAGATAGCAAGCCCCTGTCATTGACCTTTCAGGTACAGATAAAAGAACATCTCCAACCAACCTCTGCAGAACAGAATTGCTTTCCATTCTACTTTAAAAGCCCCTTCTGATGA
>Ga0181612_182879_pt1 | contig 10270 bp, 7 predicted proteins | sample HoacroProtozoa21_FD_119630 | JGI IMG/M metagenome (GOLD analysis project Ga0181612, IMG submission 119630) | Hoatzin crop microbial communities from Cojedes, Venezuel. Combined Assembly of Gp0051906, Gp0051904, Gp0051908 | reverse complement strand
CCACCACTCTCTGCGCTCGGTCATTCAGCCGACTTTTTATCCAGCAAAGCATGCACCCATCCAAACCATGAGCAGTTAGTTTCTCCAGGAGGATGCTGTGGGGAACAGTGTCAAAGGCCTTACTATATTCCAGGTAGATAACACCCACAGCCTTATTAAAGAGCTACAAAACTCATACATTTGATGTCCAAAATATTCTCTCCTAACTCCTGTCTTTCTTACACATACTATGGGGAATAAACTCTATGTCCCACCTGCTGATGGTGATATGTCAATATACAGCAGGAAATGCAAATACATTTGGCCAGAGGACAAACAGAGAAAAGAAGAGAATAGAAAAATCTGCAGACTTCCAACTAGATCGTACCAATTTTGGACAGGAAGGGCAACTTCCCTCTTGGTATTTGAAGTTCATCTTCTATGGTTGGGTAGTTTTGTACTCCATGGAGTACTGTAGGACTCAGAAAGTACTAGCAAAGATGAGTCTGATACTGTAGTCCAGTGAGCATTCCAATGTCCTGTCCCTTGATTATTACTTAAAGAGAAAGTTTGCTGTGCAATGAGAAGATCTCTCAAACCAGAGATTTCTGTTGTCAGCTAAGTAGTCTAACAACTAGGCAAGAGGTAGAGGACTGATGTCCCAATGGAGGAATGGAAAACATGAAGTTATTCTGTATGGTGTGGTTCAAAAATGCTCTTGCAAAGGCATAAGTATGTACTTGAGGCTACTGAAGCTCAGGTGGGCATGCTAGGTCATCTTCTTTATTTTCAGATACCATTAGGAGTTTATACAAAATACAGGCATTACCATCTGAATTTTCCAGTGGAAAAAAGTCAAGTTTCTGTGTTTTGTGGTTCATTCATGTTACATGTTCCTTGTGGGTTTTGGGGGTTTTGGTTGCTTTTTTGTGACATATGGAAATATGGTTTTGCAGCAATTGTGTAAGAATTTGGAATTTTTTTTTCTAAAAGTAGGTAAGGCAAGAAAGAAGAATATTTACAAAATCGAGGATTAAATCTCTGGGTTTAGGAAATATGAGATCTCTGAAGTAACTGGAGCAAAAGCTGTGACTGTATATTTGTAGCAGATTTTATCAATATCTTATTTCTATTATAATTTTTTAAAATTAAACTCAATAGAAAAATCTCTGTAACATGGTTCAGTCTAAGTTTAGTGGGTCAGAGTTACAAGTTTAACTCTTGTTGTGTTACTTTTCATTGAGATTATGTATATAAATCTCAGTGCCTCAGCATAACTGTATATAACTATATCATATTTCTCTGATGTCCCAAATTTTATGAAGTCTAAGTATGGTAAAGTGTTATAAAAAAAAAAGCTTTTGAATATTTTCACTTTAATATTCATTAACAGCAGAGTTGCTGAGTCAAAATCATGATCATTATGATTTTGTCGTATAAAATCTATTTTGCTTTATACTAGGCTTCCTGTATGAAGTTGTTCTTGTGTTTTGCCAATGCAACATTGCAACTGCCGATGCTGAGCAAAACCCTGCTTTTATGAAAGTGAATATAATTTTGTACTAAATACAGACAGATCATGTTATTATTAAAAATCTTCTGAAAATTCAGTTATTATCATATTTTTGCTGGCATAACTCTGCATTTACAGCTGTATTACCAAGCAATGTTTACATCTCACTGGAGAAAGGTTGTATGTGTTACCAGAAGGATTGTGTAAGAAGCACTCATCGAATGGAGGGTGCACATAAGAGATATTGAGGTGTCTTGGTGTTCTCAGCACAGCCCCTGCTTTAGGCTCTCCAGTGTTACAGTTCCTGTGATGGCAAATCTCCTCTTCTTTTGCAGATGAAGTTACAACGGTAGTTAGGGTATTTTTTTCACTCTGCTGTAGGTGTCCCAGACAGCTCAGATACCAGAACAGGTAGACGAACAACCTCTGCTAGGTAAATGCCTAGCTGCCATTATTCTCTGACCTGGAGCAAGGTGAAATTAAGGATTACTTTGTTGTTCCTAGATTTGAAGTTCACTTTCTGGTTAGATAAAAATCAGAATACCGTGGCTGTAAATTAGCCCCTTATCAAGGCAATTTAATAATTTGCAGTTTTTCAGAGAGTGCAACAAGTCAGAATTACCAGCAGAGAATAGGGGTTTTTTTATATCACTAAGAGGTCTTAACTTGCTGTTTCACATATTTTGGAGAAAAAAGCCAACAGCAGCAGTAGTGGACAGAGCTAAATGTTCCACGGGTCCAAGAGCTGTCTTCAGAAACTAGAACAAAATAAACAATCAAATAAATAAAATAAGAGAAGTACAGAATATTTTTCAGTAAGAGGAGGAGAGCAAGACAGTACCCAATAAGGAAAAATGGTTTGAAGCCCTGCTTGCATAAGGAACTATTTTATAGAATTAATTTTATAAACAAGAAACCAGTGTTTGATCTAAATCTAGAAAACAGTGATATTTCTTCTGGCTTCAGTAAAATAATATCTGCTTATATAAAACCAGGTAAACATAACAGATGGACAGTAATTGAATACGACTTCTGTCACTATTAAAATGGTCCAGGACATCAAGGCATGTTGAGTTAGGATAATGATTAAAATAATTTTGTAATATGAAAGGTTTCCTCAAAAAGAAATTTGAAAAGGGTTTACACAGTGGATGGCTTGACCAAGCTTTCTGTGTACTGAAATTAAAAGGGGGAGGGAGAGGGAAATATAATTTTCTAATCTAAATGTGTTGCAATTGTAAATATCAACTGACGAGTTCTGCGTAAATGGGAGTTAAAGTCTTGGTTTTTGTAGCAAGATGTGGACTGAAAATTTCATAAAATCACAGAATCATAGGTTGGAAAAGACCTCTACGATTATCAAGTCCAGCCATCCACCCAATACCACCATGACTACAAAGCATTTGGTTTAGGTTATCAATTAGAAATTAAAATTGGATTCACATCACAATTGATACATTACAAGAGAAAACAAAAATTAAAATATAAATTAAAAAATTAAACAGTAAATAGAAACAGGGGAATTTTCCACCAGATTGAATATTTGCCTTTAAAATATTGATAAATAAAATAAATAAGAAAATTATTTTAAAAAAATAAAGCATCCAACAACCTTTCATCTATTGAGACTGAGACTAAGAAATAGTTTTGATGAAATCCTCACAAAAAGTGTATTTCTCAAAATATGCTTCAAAATAAACACATTTAGATGAAATCCGCTCATACAAATGCCCATAAACCTAATATGCTCATATCTGCATAGCTGATATTTTGAATGGAATAGTAGAATATTCACAGCTCAACAAGACATCAGGCTGCACTTTTATTCTCTGAAAAACTGTGTGCTATATTTATATTAAATAATATAGAAATATATTATTTACCAGTATTTTTATTATAAATTATCATAAATATATTGCTATGTTATCTAATATTAAGTTAATGTCAATGACGCGAACATAGTAAGCGGTTCCTATATGAAAACATCTCTGAAAACATCATTTTGTTAAAGAAACGTCCCAATTTATAAATGAGAGACCCTAACATACGCTTCAAGTAGGACAAACTGTTCTTAGACTAGGAATAATCCATAACAGATTGAACACTCCAAAAAAAATTGCAAGTGCACAACACTAATTATCTTACAGATACAGTATGAGAAACACTAAGATATATATTAAAAAGGAGGAAAGATTGAAATAGATTTGTTGTTACGACATGAAACCTAAATTATTCCAACCAGAAAAACATGTATAGCCCAGATTATGAGTCATTGAAAAGAATTTGGAGCTATATTTAATTACTTTCTCCAGGTATATTTATAGCTGAGCCAAAAGGTTGCAGTGTATTTCTGGAGAAAAATCACTAAAGCTTTAAGTTGCAGATGTAGATACTTCATGGCTCTGCATTGCTGTAGAATATGGGTATTGCAAAATGGTACCTGTACACAAGAAATATAAACTACTTTGAATAGACTTCAGGTTTGGTAATACATCCATAGATAACCGTCAGAATTATTAGCATTGCATGCTTCAGGTTGAAGAAGAAATATGACTTTGTGGGGTTGTGGGTTTTTTATCCTACTGGAATTGAAAAGAGAAACAAAATTATGCCTCATGTTTTGCTGAGGAAAACAAACTTACAAATAACAGTCAATAAATTGATTGTGACTATCTGTATCTCTAGTAGGACACAAAGGAGTCTATTTCAAAGGTGAAAAATGAGAAACAGCTATTGTCATTTTGATGAAGTTTACAATGTCTTGTCTGTTCTTGGAAAGCTTAAACCTACTGAATTTTTAACTCTGTACTGATATAGAAATATTAAAAGACTCATTTGAATAGAGACTAGATGAGTGAAAGAGAATGCAAGAGAGCATAGAAGGATAATTTTGTAAATACTAGATTCAGTGAGAAAGACGAACATCTGCCTTTAGCACTTAAAGAAGGAAAGCCAAAGGAAGCCTTTGACGGTCTAGAGTAGGAATTTCTGAAAATAGTTCTATGAGATTTTACTGATAATCTGAAAACTACTGAAAACTATTTCTGTGATCTTTGGGCTACAGTAAAGTCACAGTGGAATCCACCTATGTTCAGTCTGCTGAGGAAGTATGTCATTTCCTTCAACATTTCCATTAGAATAAATGTGCAATACAAATGGAAAATACAAGACATATAATGGGATAGCATAATAAAGATACAATTTAAATAATTAGGACCCAATATTGGTTTTTTATGGAAGAGGACATGATGGACACATAGCCAGGGTTTCATCTGAGATTTTATTTAAATCTTGCTTTTCTTTTTATTTCCATTTCCCAGATCCCGAAACCTGCTGGTACCAAAATGCCTCTGGGTACAAAACTATGCAGGAGATGATATTCTAAATTCTTTACTATGGTTGCTTTTTTTTTTTTTTTTTATCAGGAGCTCCAAAGGACGGGTTCTGTTATATATGGATATTTGTTAGGAAAGTAATGTAGCACAACAAGAAAAGAATTTAACACATTTTAGTCCACTATGGATATCCACCATAGAGATGAATCAGAAGGCACAATGGCAACTAAACTCCTTGTATCAGCTATAGAAGGCAACTCATGGACCTACGATAGTTTATTAAATTTTGACAATATGAATAAATATAAGATTGTCCAATGAGTTCTTGCACTGTGTGTGATACAACTTTGCTCCAGAAAGCAGGATATTTCCCTGAAATGAAAGGAAGAACAGGTTAAAATCTAATCTGAAGGTAGTTGACCTGCAAGTGATCTAGAAGAAATAAAACAGCGAATACTACAGAATAATGAAAAAAAAGGTTCCAGAAACTTGAAAGCTTACAAAGGTACACTGACATGGAAGTAGAATAATGAGAAACTAAATGATGCATCAGGACCTCTTAATGATCTGTAAAAAAGGAGAAAGCAAGGTTTAGTAAGAAAGAGTAACACAGCTGGGGGCAGGGAAGACAACTGAAAAGACTTACAAAACCCAAAAAACACAAAAAACAATGAGAGGGAGAAATGTGTAATACAAAGGTAAAATAAAAATGGAGACTAACTAGACAGGCAGCATTATGGCAGAAAAGAACTGGATATTTCAACGGACAGCAAACTTACTGTATATTAGCAGCTTTATTTATGCAATAGGAGAAAAATTTCTCCAATCACAGAATCACAGAATAGTAGGGGTTGGAAGGAACGTCTGTGGGTCATCTAGTCCAACCCTCCTGCCGAAGCAGGGTCACCTACAGCAGGCTGCACAGGACGTTGTCCAGGCAGGTCTTGAATATCTCCAGAGAAGGAGACTCCACAACCTCCCTGGGCAACCTGTTCCAGTGCTCCGTCACCCTCAAAGTGAAGAAGTTCTTCCTCATGTTCAGGTGGAACATCCTGTGCTTCAGTTTGTGCCCGTTGCCCCTTGTCCAGTCGCTGGGCACCACTGAAAAGAGTCTAGAATTGACCACAGCCAGCAGCTAAGCCCCATACAGCTACTCATTCACTTGTCCTCTTCCCCACTGGGATGGAGAACAGGAAGAGAAGAGCAAAAGCAACAAATTTTGTGGGTTAAGATGAAGAAATAAGTGAAGAGGAGAAAAATAAGGGATGCATGGCAATCACTTACTGCCTTCCCAAAGTAGACCAATGCCCTGACAGTCTCTGAGCAATGGCTACTTCCCACACCATCCACCCTCCTCTCCCTAGTTTTTACTGCTGAGCACAGGTTATATAGTCTAGAGTAGCCCTTTGGTCGGTTCAGGTCAGCTGCTCTGGCTATGTTCCCTCCCAGTCCGTATGAATCCCCAGCTGACTCGCTGCAGGGACAGAGTGGGAAAAAGAAACAGTCTTGATGCTGTGCAAGTACTGCTCAGCAACATCTAGAATGCTGGTACATTCTCCATAACTTTTAGTCACAAATCCAAAACACAGCACCATATGGGCTGCAGTGAGGAAAACTAACTCCATCCCAGACAGACCCAGCACACTGTGCTATTAAAAAGATTCCTGTATATGATAAATTACCGATAATAAAGGAAGAAGGTAGTCTGAAACGTGTTTCTTCACCCTTAGCCAAGAGACAAGACCATCCACCTAATGACCACGTGCACTCAGTCTCAGAGTAGGTGTTTTTTGTAGTAATACTGCCACCCACCTAGACTGTTTATCCTTTCTCGATTTCCCACTGTGCCTCTCTCCACGCCTTGAACTTTCATTCTCTTTTGAGAAAGAACTTGCAGAGTTGTTCATCCTTGTTTTGGTGGAGAACTCAGCCCTACTACTACTAATGATGCTGGAATAAATTGAATGAGAAGAAGACCTGACAGTAAGCCAAGCCCCATTTACTTCGGTAGAATTATTCCCACCACTCTGCTGTTAGTCAGACATGACTCGGGCCCTACATCATTAGCTTTTCTGGAACTTCAAACTTTAAGAAATCACTGACTGCTAATCAGAAATTCTCATTAACTTGTCTTTGACTGTGGAAAACAGAAATATTGAATTTTATACCTGATTAGCTAATGTTGCAAATCATTGTATATGTGATGCTTCAGTTAACATTTTAACTTACAAAATTTTAATAGAGTAGTCTTCTTAAAGTCCTCTTGAAATACTTCTTTTTAATTTATTACATGAGTGTACACAAATGTTAGGAAAAGAAATTTAGTATTTTAAACCAACATACTCTTTTATATGACAAATTTATTTTCAGTTTGTGGACAAGTGAGTTTAGATTGATTCCCTATTTCCAGATCTATGTACACTGTATTTTGCCAGTAAGAAGTGCAGTAATTTTTTCTTTAACAAAAAGAAGAAGAACAAATGTATTATTTCTGGAAACAAATACATGGTTTACAAAGTCATCAGTCATTGAATCCTCAAAAATTGCTTGGTCTCGCTATTTCCACTCATCATGGCAGGGGCGATGCATTTGCAGGGAGGGCAAAAGAATCAAATCTGACAACTGAGGGAGCTGTGAGTATCACTTCAGAATTGGATCTGATAATAAGAGTTGTGGAGTTGTAGTTCTGAAATTCTGCCTCCTTTAACGCGCTTTCCACTTTGTTGATGTGGATTCAGCATGTACACTACAGGCTGGAAATGAAAGATGGATATTAAACCTTTAATGGTGGTCTACTGAGAGACAAATAACTTTGGAAAAGGAAGCTCTTTGCTCAAAATGTTGAAATGAGGATATTTAAGAGATCCACCAAGCTACACAAAAAATAAAGCAAAGTAGAAAACTGGGCAGGAAAGAAAAACAAATGGATTTTATTGACCTGCCATTGAAGGTCAGAGAGGGCAAGCGAGTCCACAAGGAATTCACAGGCAAAAAAATAAAATTCAGGGATGATAAGAAAATATGGCCATATTTTTATGGTAAATGTCTTTACGGCAGAGACTCATGTCAACAGCTGAGTGGTGAGAACATGCGTGCTTAAAACACTTTAAGATCAGCACTGTTTGAAATGTATGTCTGGCTGCCACAGGTGATTACCTGGGGCAACGCTTAGCTTCTGATATTTTCACTGGAGATTTTAAAGTCATCTCCCAGTTTGGAGAACAAAATTAGTGGTCTGAGGAACATGCAAGATGGGGAATCCAATGAAGGTACTGCTTCTTTGAATGAAGCTTAATCTGGTAAGCGTATCATAAAAACACCATCTGCCTCATGCCCTAGAGGCAACACAGGAAGAACGCTTAATTTGGCAATCCTTCTATGGCTCGAGTGTAGGGAAGGTTTATAAGCTTTTGTAGAGCTTCCTGCATACATACAGAAATCACTGAGTACTCCTTGCCAGAGTATTCCTTCAGATAGGTAGAAAATTTCAAGAAAAAACAATTCTTCTAAATTTTCCTCAAAAAATCCTGAGCTCAAACCTGATGGCATGATGTATGCACCAATCTGTTGACACCCTCTTTCCTACTTTCAGCTTCTATATGAAAAGAAGACAACATCTGAAGTGAGGCCACACACACTGAACAATGAAAATGACTACAGTTATGAAATTTAAAAAGTGGCCCATTCTCCAGAAGCACTTACAAGCATCATGCACCTCTTTGATGCAACCAGAATCCTTCCAACACATAACACCCCTTAAACTTTGGAAAAGCTGATGACAGTAAAATAACATTAATACAGTTAATTGCATTTCCATTCTACCATTTATACCTTTAGCCTTTGGTCAATGTTTTGAATGTGAATGAGAAATGCCTTTAAAAATTTTGACGGTATTACAGATATTCATTAGTTTCTGCATACAGTAGTTTGGGATACAATACTAGCTGTAACTTACTGAATGGTCCAACCAAGTTCCCCACCATGTCAAACACTGTTACCTGTACTATCCAAAATGTGTATTTCCTGCGAGAAAGGAAGTAAGGTGCCTGTGGTCCCCAATGAACATCGTCTCATGCTACACACTTGCTCTAAAATCACTTGATTTGTTTGCTAGTCAGGCTTTTGTTCTTCAGAACAACTTCAGATTGCCTTGGGACCAAAGCTGTGACTACCCTTAGCCTCTCATTGACTTTCAGAAAAATGACATCAATAGTTTTTCTACTGTTGCAGGCATCCCTGGTCTACACAACATGAAACAAGCAAGGAAAAAAGTCAGAACTATAACAAGTAAAAATTGCTTCTGTTTTTTGTTTGCAATATCTGAACTTTTCAGATTAAGGACTGATTGAATGTGGTAACTCATGTCCTCTCATCTTCTAGTGATGATATTTGCAAGTCAAGTTTGATCCTTGATAAAATAGAGGCACTGAAATTTTGACTTACTTCTCCAGAGTATTAGTTTGTCTTCAGATAAATAGGAAATTAAATTCCTTAGAGCTGTCAAGCTGGTAAATTTTACCAATAAAATAACTGAATGTTTCCTGAATCCACTTAAGTGTGGATATGATTGATTAACTCTTTTTCTAAGCTGCTCTGTTTGCCATTTGCTTCGTTTTGTGGGAGGACAATCAGCTAAGCACTTGAGGAGGAAAAAAGTGCTGCTCTTGCAGTTCTATTAAAGTTTCCTGTATGTTCTCTCAAAAAGAATGCCCTTTGTGAATTCACCAGAGGCTTCTTGACCCCAGAGAAGAGGGATAGTACCTGATTTACAGAAGTCTAGAGAATTCATGTGTGTGGGGTTTTGCACATTAGTCAATGCCATTTTCCCAAGTCCTAACTCAAATGCTCTTTTTTACAATGTGAGGAATTCAGAGGACCGCCAAGCAGCAGAAGACTTCTAAAAGGTTATATTCTCAAGGGCAAGAAGCAATTTCAGGGACCAGGAGCTAGCATAATTCCTTGTGTCAAGAACTCTAATGTGCAGACAGTCAATGGCAATGGAAAGCAACCAGGTTTAAGGCAAGGAACTGCTTGTTTGTAAGTGGAAGCTGGCTTCTGAATTGTAACCACCATCCTCAGAAGAGGGAATATGACATTCCAGGAAAGGATGTTTATTAGTGCTTCCTATAGCTAGACAACAGGTCTTATGTCACTTTTGTGACTTTTGTTTAAATGTATGTTTACTTCTATCACCTTAATTTAAGCCTTTACAACCCAATAGAGACTGGTTTCTTCTCAACAGTTCCAGTTTTTATTGCTGTTATCATTTAATTTGTACAATGGACGTACAGTCCAACCAATGCTATGGAGATGTAGATAAATTCTGCAAATCTTATTAAAAAGTTTGGTGTATTGACTTTCAGACCATTTGCAAGGCTGCAGTGATTCTTGTGGTTTAATCATAGAGTCATAGAATCATAGAATCATAGAATGGTTTGGGTTG
>Ga0181612_155875_pt1 | contig 10270 bp, 7 predicted proteins | sample HoacroProtozoa21_FD_119630 | JGI IMG/M metagenome (GOLD analysis project Ga0181612, IMG submission 119630) | Hoatzin crop microbial communities from Cojedes, Venezuel. Combined Assembly of Gp0051906, Gp0051904, Gp0051908 | reverse complement strand
CGCAACTTTGTGCGCTACGGCTACTACACCCGCCTGTTGCTGGAAGAGAAATAAAAATCATTACATGTATAACTTTAACACATTTAAGAAAATGACAAAGAAAGAATGGGGAAAACCCGAAATTAAGACCGAGACTTTTGTCCCGAATGCCTATTTTGCCAATTGTGGTGCTTATATCAACGGATTGGTTTGCGAAGTGTATGGAAAGTATGGTACAACTTCAAGCGATGGCTCGTATGCCACTTGGGCAACCGATGGTTATTTGTGGCATGCCAAACCCTATGGCGGTTGTACTACTTGGATTGATGAGAATGGAACAGCAAGAGAAGAAGGTGGAGGAACCTATTCAAACGACCTGACTTTTATACAAAACGGTCCTGCCGCTGGCCAAACATTGCAAGAATTTTTGAAAAGCCTGTCGAATGGTGCGCATACCGAAATTATTGTACAATGGTCCACCAACCGTAAGGGTGACAACTACATACACAAAGGCTATATCGAGGTAAGGGGCAACCACTCCTAACTTTGCGGGATATATACGAAACGAAAAAGGAATGTGCGAAGACACATTCCTTTTTTTGTGTAGCAAGCCCTTGTGGGGCAGAGTAGCGCATTACTTGTACAGGAACTCTACCAGCTGCGGGAAGTTGCGGTAGTCTTCGGACTGGATGTAGTCCATGCCGTAGAGCCGTATGTGGCTGTCGTTGCCCCCGTCGCCCATATCGTCGCCAATATACAATATCTCGTCCTTCTTGATGCCTCGCTTTTCGGCATACCGCATGGCGGCATCGTACTTGTTGTACCGCTTGGCGGCAATGTCGAACGAGGTGGTGCCGCCTATAAACACGGCGTAGTCCGAAAACACCTTGCACACCTCGGGATACATGGCTTGCCGCTTCTTCTTGTCCACGTCGAAGTTCAGCTTCTCCTCGGCCGGGGCGTCGGTGCCTAATAGGCCAAAGGTAACCATGCCCGACTGGTGGAACTCTACCGGGTTGCCATAGTAGTGGGTGTAGCCATATTTTTCGCGCAGTTCCTGGCACTTGGTCAGGAAAAAAGAGGTGTTGGGCACGGTGCGGTGCTGTGCTATCAGCTTGAACTTGCCATTTTCCACCGTACTCTCCTGCATGCCGTAGTTACCCAGGATGTCGATGGGGTACTCGCCCATCTGCTTGTAGATGCGATCGCATCCGCCACCGCTTATCATTACCAGCTGGTAATGCTGGCGCAGGCTGTCGAGTGCGGCCCGCACATCGTCGCCCATGGGCGTCTTATGCTGCGTAAGGGTACCGTCAAGATCAAGGCATATCAGTTTTTTCTTGGCCCGTATCTCTGCTCCGTGCTCGGCTATTTTTTCTGCAGTGATGCGGGTGGAACCGGCCGCATAGGCCGCCAGTTCTTCGGGCGTGAAGCGCGAGGGGTCGGCATATAGTTCAACCTCTTTTTCTTTGGCTATTTCCAGCGCCTCTTCGTGTTTCTGTTGCGGGGCGCGCTTGCAACCGGCTACCACCAGGCAGGCCAGCGCCAGGGCCCAAATCCATTTGTTCTGTTTCATTGTAAGTAGTTTGTATGTGAATGATAGTGGCGAAGATACGCAATAAAACCGAAAAACACACGCATTTCTTTAAAAAAGAATAAAAAATTTTGGAAAAGTGTGGAATTGTCGTACCTTTATGGGGTAAATTATTCATTTAAAAACCAATAACCATGGGATTATTAGACATCATCCTTAAAAAAATGCTATCCAAAGGGAAAGCAGGCTCAGATTCGGGCAACGTGGATTTGAGCGAATTAGAGAAAAAATTGAGGGAGGCGCAGGCACAAGCCCAAAAGAACTCCAATACAGGCGGCATCGATATTGCCAAGGAACTGGGCGGCGCAGCCAACCAGACCACGCAAGGCACCACCCGCAAGGGGGGCATCGACATTGCCAAGGAGCTGGGTGGTGCGGCCAACCAGACTACCACGCAAAACACTACCACCCGCAAGGGAGGCATCGACATTGCTAAAGAACTGGGTGGTGCATCCAACCAGACTACTACCCGAACCACCGGCAAGAAGGGTATTGACATTGCCAAGGAACTGAACGACAGCGGTGCCGAAGAGGCAGGGCTGCCGGGCGGCATCGACCTAGGTTCCATCCTGGCCGGCGGCGGACTGGGCGAGATACTGAAGAAAATGACCGGCGCAGGCGGCGGCATCAGCGACATTGTCAAGGAGATGATGGGCATGGGCGGCGCAGCCGACGAAGAGGTTGTGGTGGCCGAGCAGCGCCAGGCACAACGCCGGCAGCAGCAACAGCAGCAACAGCAAGAGGTGGCCGCAGACGACCAGGGCATAGACCTGGGAGGCGCCTTGCAGGGCATGGGCATAGACCTGGGTTCGATGGGCGACCTGGCCAAGAAGGTGATTGCCATCATTGGTATGGGCGACAGTGCATTAGGTAAATCTTAAAAACGGCGAAACAATGGAAAAGATCATCAAATTAATGGCAAAGAGCGGATTGTTTTTCGCCAATGCCGATGGAAAATACGACGAGAAGGAAAAGAACTTCATCAACGGCTTTGTGGCGCGACTGAAGCAAGGCGCCGAACTGACCGATGAGGCACAGAAAGAGGTGGAAGGCGCGCTGGAACGCACCTATACCCTCGACGAGATTGTGGACGACACCAAGACCCTGCTGGCCGACTTCGACCAGAAGGAGCAGCTGACCATCAAGCTCACCTTGGCGCGCTTCATCAAGGACGTCATCGCTGCCGATGGCGTGGAACACCCTGCCGAGAAAAAGAACTTCGAGGCATGGGTCGATGCCATTGCCTAAGCCATAATGAGATACGCGGTTTACGATACCGATAAGTTAGACGGCACTGTCCTATTGCCTGCTTCTAAGAGCATTGGCAATAGGGCATTGCTTATTTGTGCCTGTACCCCGGGGGCGGTGTGGCCCGGCCACCTGTCGGATGCGGACGACACGCGCGTGCTGCAAGAGGCCCTTGCGGCGCCTGCCGACACCACCGACATCCACGGGGCGGGAACCGCCATGCGGTTTCTTACGGCCTATTACAGCACCCTCGAGGGCACGCGCGTGCTTACGGGCAACGCCCGCATGCGGCAGCGCCCCATTGCGCCCCTGGTGGATGCGCTCCGCACCCTGGGGGCCGACATCCGCTATACTGAGACCGAGGGTTGTCCCCCGCTGCAGATCAGCGGCGGAGGCCTGCGCTCGGTGCCGCTGACCCTGCCGGGCCATATCAGTTCGCAGTACGTCTCGGCACTCCTGCTCATCGGCCCCCTGCTGCCGCAGGGACTGTCGCTGCAACTCACCGGGCGGGTGGTGTCGCGCCCCTATATCGACATGACCCTGTCGCTTATGCGCCACTATGGCGCCGAGGCGGGGTGGAGCGATGCGCAGACGCTGTACGCCAAGCCGGGGGCTTACCGCCCCGCAGCGCTGGAGGTGGAATCCGACTGGAGTGCGGCCTCGTACTGGTACGAGCTGGTGGCACTCCGCCGGGAGGGCTGCGTGCGGCTGCCGCGACTGTACCGCCACAGCTGGCAGGGCGATGCCCGAGTGGCCGAACTGTTTGCCCGCCTGGGAGTGGGCACGGCCTATACCGACGAGGGAGTGGTGCTGCAGCCGGCCGGGAGCATGGCCGATAGCCTGGCGTGCGACTTGGGCGACGTGCCCGACCTGGCACAGACGCTGGTGGTGACCTGCTGCCTGCTGCGCATACCTTTTATATTTACCGGCCTTGGCAACCTGCGCATCAAGGAGACCGACCGCCTGGCGGCCTTGCAGGCCGAACTGCGCAAGCTGGGCTTTGTGGCCGAAATTACCCCCGACACCATCAGCTGGCAGGGCGCCTGCACCGAACCTTCTTCCAGCCCCGTGGTCAATACGTACGACGACCACCGCATGGCAATGGCCTTCGCTCCCGCTGCCGTGGCCTTCCCCGGACTGCTCATCGACCATCCCGAAGTGGTCTCCAAATCCTATCCCGGATACTGGAAAGACCTTGAAAGCCAAGGGCTTTCGATCAGTGTTGAGTGTTAAGTTTTGAGTGTTAAGATATAACGCCTTATGGCGTTCCACTTTTACAAAAGTGGCAAAACTTTCATTCCCCTCGCTATGGTGGAAGGAGGAGGGACAATCTTGCTCCATAGGCCGCTATTCTTAGAAAATTGTGTTAAAAAATTTTTTTTTATCCTAATTTTATGTAAGTTTGCAGGCTCTATTGGTAGTAAAGTTCATGAAACTGGCTATAGATTTAGGAGGAACCAACATCCGCGTGGCCCGCGTAGCAGGCGGGCAAATCGTGGACCGCAAGGCGGCCGCCTGTCCTGCACAGGCTTCCGAAAAGGAAGTGCTGGACGCGCTGGAAGCCTTGGTCGGCAGCCTGATGACCGATGAGGTCGAGGGCATAGGCGTGGGTGTGCCTTCGGTGGTCGATGCCGAACGCGGAATAGTCTATAATGTGGCCAACATTCCTTCGTGGAAGGAGGTGCACCTGAAGGACCTGTGGCAGTCGCGTTTTGGCGTGCCGGTGGCCGTCAACAACGATGCCAACTGCTTTGCCCTGGGCGAGTACAGCTTTGGCAAGGGCAGGGGCTACCGCAACATGCTGGGCATTACCCTGGGAACCGGCGTAGGGGCAGGCGTCATCATCGACGGCAAGCTCTACAACGGCATGGACACCGGTGCCGGCGAGATAGGTTCTATACCTTATTTAGACTTGGATTATGAACAATACTGCAGCAGCAGCTTTTTCGTGCGGTGCTACGGCACCACCGGCAAGGAGGCAGCCCTAAAGGCGGCCCACGGCAGCGAGGAGGCGTTGCAGATATGGCGGCAGTTTGGCGTGCATGTGGGCAAGTTCATCGAAATGGTGCTCTTTGCCTATGCCCCTGATGCCGTAGTGCTGGGCGGCAGCATAGCCAATGCCTGGCCTTATTTTGAAGAGTCGGTGCGGAAGGAACTCGAAGGATTCCCCTATCCGCAGATGGTAGAAAAATTATTTATTGGAGCTTCTGACACGCCCGACGTGGGCATGCTGGGTGCTTCTATGTTAATATAATTTTTTTTGAGTATTTAATAAATTATTGTTAGTATGAGAGAAAAACAAAACGGCGCATTTTTGCGTAAACTTGGTTTGCTTCTTGTAGCCATGTTCTTCGTGCCTGCCACCTTTGTGGCACACGCCGACACCCTCACGGGTGTGGAGATGGCGAATGTGGACCAACAGCAAACCATCAGTGGTGTCGTTACAGACCAAATGGGTGAACCCTTGCCCGGTGTTAGCGTGGTCGTGAAAGGCCGCCCGGGAACAGGGGGTATTACTGACGTAAATGGTAGGTACAGCATCAGTGCTGCCTCCGGAAACGTATTAGTGTTTAGTTACATCGGTTACCTGACCAAGGAGGTGCCCGTAGGTGGTTCGTCTACCATCAACGTGGTGCTGGCCGAAGACTCGCAAGCCCTTGACGAAGTGGTGGTGCTGGGTTATGGTGCCAATGCCCGCAAGCAAGACTTGTCGGCTGCCGTAGGCGTGGTGAAGAACACCGAAGAACTGGCCGGACATCCGGTATCTTCGACCGAAGCCATGCTGCAGGGCCAGCTGCCGGGCGTAACCGTACAGTCGGATGGTGGTAATCCTACCGCTACCCCCAACATCGTGATCCGTGGCCAGGGTTCGCAGAATGGCGACAACGTGCTGTGGGTTGTTGACGGTGTGGCCGGTGCCCCCATCGCCTCGCTGAATGACATTGAAAGCATCGTGGTGCTGAAGGATGCCGCCTCGGCTGCTATCTATGGTGCCCAGTCGGGTGCCGGCGGCGTTATCTTGGTGACCACCAAGAAGGCCAAGGCCGGTGAGCCCAGCCTGTCGTACGACGGAATCTTTGGCGTACGCACGGCTACCAACCTGCCCACCCCGCTGAATGCCGAACAAGAACTGAGTATGCGTACCCAGTCGTATGCCAACGCCGGCCTTACACTGCCCGACGGTTGGAATACCAGCAAGAACCCCTGGATCGCTACCACTCGTACCAACTGGATGGACGAGATTTTCCGCAACGCTTTCTACCAGCGTCACTCTGTAGCGCTGAACGTAGGTACCGACCGCTTCAGCAACCGCGTGTCGTTTGCTTACGACGACAACCAGGGCGTGCTGATTGACACCTATAAGAAACAACTTGGTGTGCACTACAACGGCAGTTTCAACCTGAACAAGTGGGTGACCATCAAGGAAGACTTGATCTGGCAGAATACCTCCAGCCGTTCCACCAACACCAACTCCGGTTATACCGGTACCATCCTGTCGGCCATCTACATGCCCGCCAGCGCTACCGTTTATAATCCGCTGGATGGCACCTATGGTGGTACCACGACCGAGGATCCCGATTACATTGCAACCTACGGATCCAACTTTGCCGATATCCACGGCGATGCTGTGAACCCCGTACGCTTGCTGGAAGCTTACAACCTGTTCAACCGCACCAGCGATGTATGGTCGACCACCAGCCTGGAGCTGGCCAACATTGTGCCGGGCCTGAAGTTTGTGAGCCGCTTTACTTACAACGTGGCTTCGAACCACTACAAGTACTTTAACCCCAAGCGCGACGAGGTAGGTAAGCCCGACCTGAGCAACGACCTGATTTGGACTACTTACCGTACCGACCAGTGGAAGACGGAGAACACTTTGACTTACGACCGCGTGTTCAACGACAAGCACAACCTGGGCCTGTTGTTCTCTACCACCGCCGACAAGTATCGCGTGCGCGGCCTGGAAGTAAACGGCCAAGACTTTGCCGATGAGTCCGACTACCTGCAGTACCTGGCATTTGCCGGTTCTACTTCGGCCGAAGATTACCTCACCGGTCCCGATGCCAACGTGTCGCTGATAGCACGTGCCGCTTATTCGTACGACGACCGTTACTTCGTGACCGCCTCTTGGCGTCGCGACTACGCCGGCCGTCTGCCTAAGAAGCACAACCATGGCGACTTCCCCGCTGTGACTGCAGCTTGGAAGATTTCGAACGAAAAGTTCTTCCCGAAGAACGACATCGTGAACCTGTTGAAACTGCGTGCATCTTGGGGTCGCGTAGGTAACCTGGGTTCCATTGGTTACAACTACAAGTCGGCCTTGCTGAGCAGCAGTAACTGGCCCACCGCTGCCGCACAGTACGGCATTATGAACGGCCAGACCTTCGGCTACTTTGTATATAACTCGATTGCTTTGAACGAGAACCTGACTTGGGAAACTTCCGAGCAGTTCGACTTCGGTCTGGATCTGCAAATGTTCCGCCGTCGTCTGGACATGTCGATCGACTGGTTTGAGAAGCGTACCTTCAACCTGATTCAGACCCAGTCCATGGGCTGGCCTACCACCATTGGCCTGGACGCCATGCTGGTGAACATGGGCGAGGTTCGGAACCGCGGTCTCGAAATCCAGGCTACCTGGAACGACCGTATCAACAAGGACTTCAGCTACTTTGTAAGCGGCAACTTCGCTTGGCTGAAGAACTGGGTATCCGACATAGGCTACACCGACGATGAGGGCAACAAGGGTGTTTGGACCGGCGACGGCAGCTTCCGTACCCTTCCTTACATCTATCAGACCGCCGAAGGCGAGCCTCTGAACTCCTTCTATCTGATTAAGACCGACGGTATCTTCCAGAGCGATGCCGAGGCTGCTGCTTATGTAGACGCCAGCGGCAACCGCATCCAGCCCAACGCCAAGGCCGGCGACCTCAAGTTCGTGGACTACAACGGCGACGGCCAGATTACCGATGCCGACCGTCAGTACTGTGGTTCGGCCATGCCTAAGACCACGTATTCGCTGAGTGCAGGCTTTACCTGGAAAGACCTTTCGGTAAGCGCCATGTTCCAAGGCGTAGGCGGTGCACAAGCCTTCTTCGCCGGCAAGCTCATGACTTACAGCGATGTGGAAGGCAACTTCAACCGTACCACCGACATCCTGGATGCCTGGAGCACCAGCAATACCGGTTCGGACATTCCTCGCCTGTCGAAGAACGATCCTAACGGCAACTTTGCCACTGCTTCCGACTGGTATCTGGAGAATGCTTCGTACCTGCGTTTGAAGAACCTCACCATTGGCTACGACCTGACCAACGTCATCCGTCGCTGGCAGCACCTGAAGGACCGCAGCAGCCGTCTGTCGGTTTACTTCAGTGGTGAGAACCTGTTTACCATCACCAAGTATGGTGGTATGGATCCTGAATGCGGCGGCTGGGATGCTTACAAGTACCCTGTATCGCGCGTATTGTCATTAGGTGTTAAACTAACTTATTAATAAGGAGCGTTACGAATATGAAAACTAAGATATATTTAATTGCATTGGTTTTGAGCGCTGCGCTGTTTAGCGCATGTAGCGATTTCTTGGATGTACAGCCCGAGGGTAGCAATACCACCACGACGTATTTCACCAACGACCAGCAAGCCATCGACGCCATAGACGGACTCTATACCCGTACGCACAATGGCGACGACATGTACGGTCGTGAAATGTTCTGGGAACAGGGTGGTGCAAACGATGTGGTTTGGGGACGTACCCGTGGTTATCCCACGCTGGCAACCCTGAAATATACCGGCGACGAGAGTCCCCTGCGTGGCACTTTCAACGTATTGTATTCGCTGATTTCGCGTGCCAACTGGATTGTGGAAAAGCTGACAGAGAAGGAAGGCAGCACCACGCTGACCGCCATTGAGCGGCGTTCGCTGGGCGAGGCCTACTTTATGCGTGGCATGGGCCACTTCTACGTGGCTTACCGCTATGGTACCAACACCCAGGGCGTGCCCTTCTGCCGTTATGAGGATAAAACCGAGTTCCCCGACGGTTACGACAACTCCATCCCCAAGCAGCGTGCTACCGTGATGGAAAACTACCAGATGATTATTGACGATATGGAGAAGGCCATTTCGTACCTGCCCAAGTTTGAAGATTATGCCGATGCCGACAAGGGTCGTGCACACCAGGCTGCCGCCATGGCCTTCGAGGTCAAGACCTATGCCTACTGGGCTACTTGGGACGAGTCGAAGTGGAACAACGTAATTGATTTGGTTGGCAAGTTGGAGAAAACTTACGGACGCGACTTGGCTCCCAACTTCAAGGATGTGTTCTCTGCCGACTTCAGCAAGTTCTGGAATGCAGAGTACATTTGGACCATTCCCGGAACCGGCGGTTCGTCGGGTGGCGGTGTGGAATTCCCCGGCGTCATACTCGAGAACAAGGGCTGGGGTATCTACAATGGCTGGGGCCAGAACAAGCCGACCCTCGACATCTACGAAGAGATGGCAGCGGATGGCGAAGACAACGATCGTCTGACCGCCTCCATTCTGGAATACAACCAAGAGTTCACCTTCTTTGGCAACACGCGCAAGTTCTACTCTACCTCCGACATCGAGGCAGGCTTCATGATCAACAAGTACATGCAGGCCTTTGAACCCGCCAATGCCGCTACCGAAGGTTATGTGAATACCAATGGCGACTGGCCTACCACGCGCATCAACTTCCCCATCATCCGCTTTGCCGAGATGCTGTTGTTCCGTGCTGAGGCTTATCTCATGACCAACCAGGGCGAATATGCCACCAATGACCTGAACCGTATCCGCGTGCGTTCTAACTTGGACAAGATAGAGGGCGAGGCTACCATGGCCGACCTGTACCACGAGCGTCGTTGTGAGTTGGCATTTGAATATACCGACCACCTGTTCGACCTAAAGCGCTGGTTCATGTCGTCTAACGCCGAGATCAAGGCTTTGGCCACCAGCGAGCTGAATGCTCGTCCGCGCGTGCGTCACTACGAAGAGCGTGGCAATCCCGAGTCTTTGTACACCATAGGTTATTATGAAGATTATACCGACAAGGGTACATACGACAGCCACTTGATGGTGTTCCCGTACCCCAGCGAGCAGATTACCAAGTCGGCCGGTGCGCTGACCCAGAATCCGGGTTATTAATCTTTTTTACCTGATATAACGAAAGGGGGCGTGTCCTTATGGGCAGGCCCCTTTTTTTAGTGTGTAGTGTTTAGTGTGTAGTGTTGAGTTAATAGTTTTCTTTGTCTGCGTGCGTAAGTTCAATTAAGAAATGCAACTTTTAGAGAAAATAAAAAGGGGCGTGTGAAGATTTTTTTTATCAGAGAAAGAGGGTTTCCCCTCTCCCTCTGAATGGAAAAATTGCTATCTTTGCCGTCCTTCCAAAACTAACAAAGTATGGCGCAAATAACCAAAGAACAAAGGTACACAATT
>Ga0181612_165676_pt1 | contig 10271 bp, 9 predicted proteins | sample HoacroProtozoa21_FD_119630 | JGI IMG/M metagenome (GOLD analysis project Ga0181612, IMG submission 119630) | Hoatzin crop microbial communities from Cojedes, Venezuel. Combined Assembly of Gp0051906, Gp0051904, Gp0051908 | reverse complement strand
ACCGACACTTGGAAGGGACGAGGAGGAGGAGGACTGCTCAGTCTGCGCGTCTGGTTCTTGCATTGCTCCCCGAGACGGTTTGTCTCTGCACCCTTCCTAATCCTTCACGGGCTCAGGGCGTTCTTGCACTGGCCATCAGAAGAGTTGCTTTGGGGGGGTTATTTTTTTGCACTGGTTGCCTGAAGTAGGCAGTGCTGGAAACGCTGGAGCATTTCCAGAGTGCAGAGGGGTTTCTGTGTATTAAGGTGCATTTCAGGGCAGCATCCAAATGGAGGGATCTGCCGCGGTTGCGTTCTGCTTGCTGTCCTGGGTAAAGCACGCTGGTGGGTGGGCTGGACGCCAGCGGAAAATCCGGCTGGAGCCTCACAGCTCTGCGTGGATCCTCTAGACAGTTACTGAACTACTTTAGCTTTTAAGCGAATGGCCCCCACTTGAAACCAATTCCTGCAGGTGTTCTGAGCATTGCCTTCAGCCCCTACGTTACCTGGCTCCTGTACTCTGATTTTTATCTGTGTTTCGGTCGTATTCCACAAAACAGACTTTAGGACATGGAGAGCGGGCAAGCTGCGGCAATGGGCCTGTCCCCACGTCAGGGCCACCCCTGCCAAGCAGAGGAGAGGCTCTGTCTCTGAGCCATAGCACTGAGCACAAGAGACGTCTGTGAGATTCTTCACTCCTTAGGCTTCCCAGGGAGCGTCAAGCTTCTGTTCGGGTGAAGTCCTCCTGGAAATGAAGCGGGAAGGTCTTCAGAGCGAGCAGAAAGGCCTCATTGGTAGGGCGGTGTAGGGCCTGGGCTCTGGTCAAGCAGTCCCTAAATGCAGTAGAGGTACGAAAGAGTAACGATGGCCTCCAAAGAGCGCGGATGTCTGCTCTGCCCGAGACTGCCGTCTGCCGACAACAGCAGGAGCCGGGGCCATTCGCATCTGGGACTTCCATTCCTCTGACAGCTGGGAGCAGGAGTAACCTCCTGTCCCACGCGTACAAGGACTTCTAATCCAGGCAAGATCTCCCTGAAACTTTCTACAATCTGTGAGCAGTAAGACCGTGGTGCCGCTACCATCGTTCGCCCGCTGCAGGCGACGCTGACCTCTCCCAGCCTCTGTACGGCCGAGCAGCTGTACCCATCAGAACACATCTCTCAACTCTATTGCTGTGTCTTCAATTTTTAATGATTTTTTCCAACTAAAGAGAGTACATGCATCAAAATATTTGTTTTAAGTGGATGTTACCATCCTTTTTTTTTTTCCATTTTCTTTTCTATTGACTGGGGAAACCTCTTAAGTAAATGTTTGAGATAAGGCTTTTTTTTTTAATAACAAGTCTTGGAGCATCTTTTTTTGCCAGTAATATTAAGCATGCAGGTATTTTTCCTGCTAGCCTGCTACCTCCTTTTTTATTTTATTTTTTTTTAGGCAATCCCACTTTAGTGCTTTTCACCAACCAGCTAGAACAAGCACTGTAATATATTTGTGATCTTAACATAGGCCCTATCAAATCTTGAATATATGCGTACACAAACCTCACAGAGCTCCACCGGGCCTGAATGAACCTTGTTGATACAGCGCTGCCGATGTAAACGTGTGTCCTGTTCCTGCCAGCCTCGACGAAGATCAAAACCAAGGTCTGTACATCGGAATATAGCTCCCAGCTCAGGCTCCGTTCACTGCTGGTGTGGAGTTGGTCTCGACGCCTAAATTAACCAGTTTGCTTCACAGATGTGGCAGCTGATGCAGTAACCAGTTTCTTGTGAATTTTTCCTCCAGCTGCGATATAATATCAAACATTATTCTGTTGATTTGAATGCAGTGTACGTTTGAGGTTGAATTGTTCACGGTAGCTAACTGCGATACTTGAATTCTTAGCAGAGTCTCCCCTACCCAGAATCTCCCGTTCTTACATACACCTTTACTACAAACCCAGCGCCTTTGTGTTAAAGTACATGAAGTTCTTTTTAAAAGTTTGCTTTGAATATGGGGTCAGAGACCTGCTGCCCGTCTCACTTTAATGAAAGGGTTGCCAGGGTCTTTGGTATGCAGTGTATCTCATTATATTTAAAATACAGAAACCTTAGCTTAGGGATACTTTTCTTTCCAGATTTTACCAGTTATGATGGCATTAAGGATAACTAATGTTACTGACTCATTTGCCAGGTGCTTTGAGATCTTGCAGCTAGGTTTTGTTATTTATTGCTGCGCTGAGAGGCAGGGTTGTGAACCTCGAAGGCTGTAGAAACACTTTTGTCAGGAATGCTTTGCATTTCAGTTTAGGCACTATAATGTTAGAAAGACATAAGTTTTTGTTGATTGTTGTTTATGAAAGAGGAAAAAATATTATGAGTTTATTGACTTGGATTTATGTCGTTCTCTGATCCTGTTTTACCAGCCATTTCCCTCCAACGTGGCAGATGGGATGAGCGGCGGTGGGGCTGCGTGAGCGTCCCCATGCCCGCGTGCCCGGGGCCGGGCGGATGAGGCTCCTTGAGATCTCCTTCTCGGTAAGGGAAAGAGCAGATCCTGCTCTGTCTGCACGACGAGCCGGTGTAGAAGCGGGATTTGTCTAGTGTAAGAAAAAAAAAAAATCAAACCCTTACAAGCATCCCAGCCACAGCTAAAACAAGACTCCCCGTGACTCAGGGAGAGGGGCTGTGTGTGAGAGGGGCAGCCAGGAAAGCGCAGCCCAGCTGGGGCGTTACTCCTGCCCTGGCAGTGAGGCAAAACGCTTGTTTTAACGTTGCAGTGAGCTGGGTAACGGGGAGAATATTTTTGGCTGGAACAGCCTGACCCCGACTTCGGCGATGGCCCGCTATTACCGGCAGCAGCCCTGACGCGAGGAAGTTTGAAGGAGGCTCCAGGGGAGCCGAGGATCTGTTGGATGGGACTGTATCCATCCCTGCAACTGGGGCCGGCGGAGCTCTGCGGCTCTTTGCTCGAGCCTGGTTCCACTCCCTCACGGATCTTTCCTTCGAAGAACGTGCCCGGTGCCATTAGAAGAGGGATTTTTGTTCTCGTGCGGGGAGCTCGCCCCAGCGCCGAGGGCCGAGCTCGGCCTCTGCCGCGCAGCCGGAGCCGTCGGACGCTCACGCCGGGCGTTGTGTCCCCTGTGGGGCTGCGGGATTTCTGCCTCGGGGGGGTTTCGTCCGACCCCTCCTGATGGGAGAGTGGGCGGCGGCGTGGCCGGAACGCGTGGTGAGAGCCGCAGGAGCCATCCGCAGCCGGTCTGCTGGCTCCTCAGGTGCGAAGCCGCTCCCCCAGGCACCTTCTTCATGTTTTGGGAGCTTCCAAACCACCTTCCTTGGAAACACCGTTGGTTTACAAGGATGAGGGAAATGGGTTGCTGTGACGGGGCAGAGTGCGGCCCTGACGGCTGGGTTCCGCAGCACAGCCCCATCCCACCGCTCCCTGCCACCCCAGAACGGCCATGGGGCTCCCTGCCACCCCCAGCGGTGTGGGGAGCGGGCTGGGGCTGGTGGGCACCCACGGGCGCTGCTGCAGACCCCGGCGGCGGGGTCACCTCCTGAGAGAAACGAACAAATAAATAAACAAAAACCCCAGACCGAGGGGGGGGTTGGAATGAAAAGAAAAAAAAGTTGCACTTGAGGTTAACGCCGCTCTCCGCCGCAGAGCCGATGACATCAATGTTGCCATGGCGACAAAATCTTCACTTAGGTATGGTGAGCGCCCTGAGCTTGTGGCTGCCAAGGAAACCCGCCTGAGCGGCGGCACCCCGCCATCGCGGCAGCCCCAGGGCCCTCCTCCCCCTCCCCCCCCCCCCCCCCCCCCCTCCCCCCCCTCCTCCTCCTCCTCCTCGCCCAGCCCCGCTGCCGAGGGGCTCTGGGCTGCGCTCTGCTCCCCAGCCTTCTGCTGGCACCCTGTCCCCCATGGAAGTTAGCTGGTGAAACCCTCCAGTTTTCATCCCTGCCGCTGTCCCAGCAGCGCCGGCGCATCCCGAGGATGACGAGGGAGAACTGCGCCGGCGGAGATGTGGGGACGTGGTGGCTCTGTGCCCAGCCATCGCCAGCACCACGAGTCACCTCCTGCGCTTGATGGACTCCGGCGTCTTCATGGAGGCTCAAATGAAGCTGTTGGCCTCCACCTGCTCATGGGCGAAGTTAATTTGGGTTTTGGGGGCCTGGTTTGTCCCAGCTCCGGGCTCAGTGGCCGTGGGGAGCCCAGCCTGGCGTGGGGCCCCTTCCTCTCCCCACGAGTGCCAGCCATGCGGCGCGGTGCGGCACGGCCCCCTCCCGGGGCAGCGAGCGGCTGGAGGGGCGACCCGCGGGGAGGACGCAGCCGGCCGGGACGTTCTGCGTTGCCCCGCTGCTTGAGGCGCAGCCCCGAGCAAACCCACCTGCGGCCGTTCCTTTGCCGTGAGGCCGTGCCAGCGCGGCACGGGCTGGTTCTGTGTCATTTTTTTTCCCTGTGATGCAGATTAAAAGCCCGCGAGTGCCCTCAGCCTCAGGGAGCACCCCCAGGGAGAAGGAGGGGAATTCGTGAGATGAAGCATCAGTGTTTATCCCCCACACACACTTTTTCCCCTCCCTTCGGCAGCGCAGATAAGAAACTCCTCCTGTTTGGTTATTCCCTGGTAATCCACTGACTTCAGACAAGAGCAGTTATTAGTCACCAGGATGAACCCACGGGCTGACGAGCAGCGACTGAAGTGAGGAAGAATATTTGGTGAGAGGTTTGGGTCTGAACAAAGCCCTGACTTCAGCACTATTCTCAGCTGAAGCCGTGCCATCGCCTGGGCAAGTGTGAGCATCCTGACCAGTGCTCCCCCAGCTCCCCCAGCAGCTTTGCCAGCCCAGCAGGAGCCCCAGGTCTCCCAGGCATCACGGAAGGTTGGTCAGCAGCTGCTGGCCAGGGGCTTCTGCCCTCTCGTCACTGCTCCTTCTGTGAAAGTGCAGTGTATTGTGCAAAGCCCACCAAAGTTGAGTACAGAATTAAAAGTTCCAGTGACTTATTGTGAAAAACCGTGCCACTGCATCACCTCAAGTGGGGCGGCGCCCAGGCCTGTGCGACCCCAGCGGACACCCTCTGGTTGCCTCTCTGCACGCTGAGGTACGGCTTGAGCTCTTATGATTGGCATGGCATGGCACGGCATGGCTAAGCCTGAATTTTTGAGATGAGTTATCAAATTATTGATATCCTTTCAATAGAATTTCGAATTGTGCACAGTACCAGATCTCCACTGCTGGATTTGTGGTCACAAGAGAGGACTGTTGTCAAGGGGAAGTGACTCATGGCTGCCTGTGGTTCAATTTTATGAGATATCTATCTGGAAGTATTCCTGTTAGTGGCTTTGCTTTGTAGTCCAAGTTTGGATGATAGCATGGAAATCATCGCTGAGGACAGCGGTACCCTCAGTGTGGTTGTCACAGGGACTGGAGCATCACCTCTGGTAAGCGTAGGATCAGCAGAGCAACAGGTTTAAAGGCCAACAAAACCCCTTCTGAATGTGCAGGTGGACCTGCTGCAGAACAGAGCCCCATTTTGCTGCCTGTTTCCCACAATAGCCCCACAAGCGGTGTTTACCAGGGAGAGGATGGAGAAAGGAGATGATGAGGGAAAAAGAAATTACCTGTGGGACCTTGGGATGGGACTTCTTATTTATAAGGGTTTTTCTATTTTTGCATATGCCATAGAAAGCTCCTTCTCACCCTGTGTTATCTTTTCTGTAAGCACAAGCTCTTACGGGAGAGTCCAGCTTTAAATATGAGTGGAAGAGAAATCCTTCCCCTGCCTGCGCCTGGAGTTACCCAGCCCGTCACCTTCCCGGGGAGAAACAGCAGTGGCTGTGCAAGCAGAAGCTGTGTTTTCTGGACTGCTTCACAGCCCTGCCCTGCCAGCCAGATTATTGATCAAGAGGAAACGCTGGAGTTTCAGAAGCTTCCCCAAAAAGGCACGGAGCCTGCTCGGCTCCCATGCGTCACCAGGGCTGTTTTTATCCATGGATTTTCCGAGGCGTTCAGCAGAGCCGGGTCGCCCAGGAGGGACCCTGGCAGAATCTCCCCGCTGAGTGACTCACGCTCGCACACCATGGGAATTCGGGCTGCCTTCCACACGCTGCACTTTTCAACTCTGATTCATGCCACCCCAGGAGAGTAAATAAGGCGATTCCACACACGTCGCGGCTGTGACGAGTTGCCTTCCCACTGAAAAGGTGTCGGGGCAAGTGACACTGCCAGTGAGTAGTGGCACCTCCAGCTTAGCCAGCAATTTCCTAAACGGGGTAAAAATGTCTCTCTGCGCCTGTGCCGGGAGTCTCGTTGCAGCCCAGGGTATCTGCCGGCTTGGGCACTGCAGGAGATCTTTACCAAACCATAGATGCTGGGCTGATATCAGTGAGCTTTGTAGCAGATTTGCTAACACCTGGGGGCATTTATCAGCAATCTGGGGTTGTCCCTTTTCAGGCTATCTCTGCAGATCACTTCAGACTGGAAAAAGCAAAAAGAGCCTGGTTTGTCTGGCTGATTCCCCAAAGCAGGGTAAGCCAGGTCACTGCTGCAGAAGGCGTTACTTGATACTGATGTGTTCAGCGCCATAGAGACAAAAATCAGGAGCAGATTTTTTTAACGGGATGTGAAAGAACTATGTATCTGAAATCAGTTGTTTGGGGAAAATCTCCAGCTGTCGTTCGTTACCTGCATGGTGGTGAGTCACCAAATTACATCCTCGGGTGGGGCAAGCGGGTCACCAGATAACCAGATGCCCAGTCACCTGTTAAGCCAGTGAAGCAAATCAGCTCAAAAGCCTCGTGTAGAGGTCAGATGATTTCTTCGGTGCAATTTCACTCCAATGCTGCCTTGCAGCTTTGGCTGGGAAAGCGGCTGGCTGCTCCTCCTGTCTCCCGTGCAGCCCCGGGTTAGCTCCCGCACGCAGCTCCCGCTCACACAGCGCTCTGCAAACGCCGTGACTCAGCAGGAACATCTCTGCAGAAATCGTCAAAAGAAGGAAGCCGTAGACATTTCCTGACGGCAGGTTGTGAATTTGTGTTTTTTATTCAGCCTGATCTGTCGTTAAGCAGGCCCTGTAGATACCGGTCTGCTCCTGGAGGAAGCTGGGTTACGGGTGATTCTTCTGACTGCGGGCTGCTGATGTGAGAGCTGAACGTGTTCCCAGGGAGGTGAGCCAAACAGAGGGGCAAAAGCTATCGAATAAGCAGTAAATGAAATGGGTGCTGAATTCCCAATGAATGTCAGCTCCTCTGGTTCTTTGCTCCCTTGGGCTTCAATAAAAATCTCAGCCTTATCCTCAGGCCTGCAAGAGAGAAATATCCACGGCAGCGTAATTGGTGCACGCTATGCCACCTCTTCTATTGCTGTAGTATTGTCTTTCTTTCAAAATAAAGACAGAAAGAACCTCCCCTCGTTTGATTACATGTTCTGTTCTTTCCTTCAGGCTTGTCGACATGAAGCACGGAGATTGCCTAATCTGTTCTTGTTGTTTAATTCCGTGACTGCGGTACGCTGCCCTGGCTCCTGTCCATACCCCGTCACAGCTGGCACCGCACTCCTGCCCAGCCTCCAGGTACTCCGAGCGCCGGTGGGCAAGGGAAGCCTGTCCTCGCAGCTCTGCCCGCCGTGCCACGAGCGGCCAGCGAATGCCAGGCTCAGGGCATGACCCAAACCCAGCTGGCGGCTCGGAGCATTGGGTGCCCGGCACAAACGGAAGCAGAGGAAGTTCCGTCTGAACATGAGGAAGAACTTCTTCCCTCTGAGGGTGACAGAGCACTGGAACAGGCTGCCCAGGGAAGTTGTGGAGTCTCCTTCTCTGGAGATATTCAAGACCCGCCTGGACAAGGTCCTGTGCAGCCTGCTGTAGATGACCCTGCTTCGGCAGGAGGATTGGACTAGATGACCCACAGACGTCCCTTCCAACCCCTACCATTCTGTGATTCTGGGCAGGTAACATTGCAGTTGGGCTACTGGCACCTCATGCAGGACCTGGGAGCATATTGGACTGCATTGGGGATCCCTGGTAGCTGGGATCAGCTCTGCAAATATCCTGTGCTTGGATTTCTCTCTGCAGCCAGGGAGATGACTCCCAGATCTTCCTTTATTTTTTAGAGGAGTCACTACTGTTGCTGAGCTTTCAGGACCTGGTGTCATACATACTGATACTGACTATTTCTGTCAGCCATCACAGTGGGACAACATTTATCCTGCAGGAAGTGCTTTTCAGTTTGGAAACAAGTGTGTGCAAATAAAGAAGTCACTTTTTTTGTTTGTTTTTAAATCTGAAAAAAGCGGTGGTTACACTTTTGCACCCACCCCCAGCAATGCTGCTCACGCACCCTGGAGCGTGCGGTGTTGTAGCTGGGTGAGCAAGCCTCTCTGCAGCTCTCTGCTCCCAGTGCTCCCTGTGCCCCTTTTGGTAACACCCCTGCTCTGCAAGTCTTGACAGAAGATCTGTGTGGTGTTGCACTGAAGCTACGGCTTTCCTGCAAGTTTCTCAATTTAAAGCATGTCTTTAGTGTCTTCTTCCTGAGTGAGTGTCACCATCTCCTCACCTCTCTCCAGGTTCTGATCCGATGGTGTCAAGTCAGGGAAAAATTACCACTAATAGGTACGAGTTTTTCCAGAGGCAGAAAGTATGTTACTTAACAGTTTTGTATCATTGGGTCTACATCTTTCTGTGCGAAAAAGTTAAAGCATATTAGGCTGGTTTCTGGGTACTACCTTTGCAACGGTCTCTGCAGTCCAAAGGGAGGCTATCAGCCACTACCTTCAAGTGTGCCAAATATTAATTTCACCTTGCTTTTCGTGGGTGATGTAGCTATCCAAAGCTATGAGAAGCTTAATTGAAAAGGAAGTTATTGGGCTGAGTTCTTGCTTAAGGACTAGCCAAAAAGAAGACACAGCATGAGCAGAGATGCTTCCTCCCCCTTTTGCTGTATGTGGGAAGAGGGAAAATAAGATATATTTGCTAAACTGGTGATAGAGAATATTTCTAGTGACTGGATCAGCAATATAAAATTTCTAAAGTAACAGCAGAACTTGCAGCAAATTTCTCTAATTGTAAACCCTTACATTTTTGCCTATGGCTACAGCAACAGTTTAGAAAAAATAATAAGTAATAAAATAGGAGCAACGTACAGATGAAATATGAAATCCTTATGATGCTGTTAGTAGGAACTGGGTGCAAAAGAAATAGAGCAAACACAAGTCATTGCTGCAAATGTATAAAGCAACAATATCACTGTCTTGGTGGTCAGTATGTAAAATATGTTTCTCTGGACAAGTTCTGTTCTCTGCTTGCCAAAAGAAGGAATGTTAGGGTTTCACACTCAGTGTAGTGCTGTTGTAAAAGTGATTCGGGAATTAATCTGCAGGAGAAAAAGCAAACTGCATGTTAAATGGCCGTCCTTCTTCAACTGAATTTCTAGCCAGGGTAACTGTGAAGTGACATACCATGCAATATATTTTGGCAAGATACTTGGCCTTTACTAAACCGGTGTTGTTTTTTTTTTTTTTGCAATTGGAATAAATTGCACATATGAAAACACACAAGCCAGTTCTGATCCAGTATGTGCGGAACACAAGCTTTCAGGTGCTCAATGCCTTCCCCTTCATCACCTTGGAATGTCTTCTAATGCCAGGTTCTAATTGGTGTCAAACTGGAATGAAATGTGGCTTGAGAGCAAGAGTGTAAACCAGGAAATAGGTTCTTCAATAACTGCACCTTTCTCAGTGTTTGCTGAGCATGCAAAAAGCAAGTTTGCCTTCAAAAGTCTTAAGACAGACATTTCTAGCCACACCTTATTTCTGAAAAGCCTGACATATATATTTACATGTGTATATTCATATGCAGATACTTCTTACACACACACACAAATGTATATTTATATCGTGTGACACATTTCACAGCTACCTCCAAATGGAGTGTTTTTCACCCTTTTGACAGTTTCTATCTCCCACACCATTTCCTTGTCCTTGTCTGCCTCACCACCTATCCAAACTACATCCTGTCTAGCATGTATTACCCCTTGGGAATTTCTGGACTGAAGCTCAGTCCTTGTTTGCAGGCTTGCTTCTTGCCCTTTCAAATCTTCACTGATTACTTGTGTCAGGTCTGTGACCTGTTCCCATCTCCTGAGCTGCTTACTCCCCGAAGAAAGGGGTTTTGTCTACTCTGCTTGAGCAACCTTGGGCTGGTGAAGACAATACATCTAAACAGAGAAATCTGGGGTGTTGTGAATGTGTATTGGGTTTGTCTTTGTGTTAAAATGATCCGAACTGATGGATATGTCTCACCTTTTTTTTCCCTTTTTTT
>Ga0181612_160014_pt1 | contig 10271 bp, 6 predicted proteins | sample HoacroProtozoa21_FD_119630 | JGI IMG/M metagenome (GOLD analysis project Ga0181612, IMG submission 119630) | Hoatzin crop microbial communities from Cojedes, Venezuel. Combined Assembly of Gp0051906, Gp0051904, Gp0051908 | reverse complement strand
TCTAGACCCTTCACCAGCTCCATTGCTCTTCTTCAGATGTGCTCCAGCACCTCAATGTCCTTCTTCTAATAAGAATATAATAAGTCAACATACATAAAGCTTTTATAGTATTTCATTCATATGAAAAAAGATCCACTCAGCTAGAGTCAAACAAACATTTGTCTCAAAACATCATTTTCTTTTTGTTTCTTCTTTGTTGAATTAAGGACCATGAATTCCAATGGTCCACCATAACCATTTGATACCGGAAAGTAATTTGCTTTAAGCTTCTCTCATTCTTAGATAAATAAGGTGTTTCTTCAACTTTTATGCAATTTTTGAACATTTCCAGCCCTGTAGGCTTTTTTTTTTTCCATTGCTTCATGTTCATGGGACAAGAAGAGAATGAATGGTGACCCACAATTTAAGACGGCTTAGAATGAGTTCTAAAACTGCAGCCACAAAACCTGTGCAATGGTCAAAGCAGAACACACCCCTTTTCCCTGCCCGCTGCCATTTTATGGTACCAGTTTCCAACGACAGGACTACGCCCACAAGTTTGGAAATCTGAATATACCCTTCAAAAGCTAGACAAAATGCCACGCCAAAAAGATTTCCAAGTTCAGACACCATGTTACAAACATTCCAGGAGAACTGATGGATGTGTCCACGTCATGGACTTCTAGAAACTCATTCATGGAAAGGTATGTGATTTATAAAGAATTTAATCAGAGTTACCTACCCACTACTCTCCGTTAGATCATCTTCTGAAGATTATTTTATTTTCCCACACATTTGCTCTTGAGCACAGACCAAACCACCAGGATCATTGTTGGGTTTTTTTGTTTTGTTTTGATATGTTTTTGTTTCAGTTCCCAGGGCCTGATGCCTGTTTGCGATAAGAATGGCTTATGGTGCTCTAGTTTAAAAAAAGGCCTTAAAAATCAGAGTAAATACCACTTACTCTCATATTAGAGCCATTTCACCCTCAGAAAGCTGCAGACTGACCTTAGTGTGAATGAGTTTTAGGCATCACACAGGCACTGGAAACTTGTCAAACCTTGGTCCCATTTAAACCATAGTGCTATTGAATACAAGGAGACCAATACTTCCTCCATTTTTTTCAGTGATTAGTAAAGAAACTCACTGTCTCACCTACTAAATGAAAATTCAACAATTTATTCCACTTTTTGATTACCTGAGTTTCCCTAGATGCTTTGAATCATAAATGTAATCATTATCACAAAGAGTTCTTATCAACTTAATATTTCAATTAGAACTTGCGAGATCTAAACCATTACAAAATGTGGTCTTTCCAGCGACACTTTTTGGCCTATGGATATTTTTGTTAACATTTCTGCATCTCTTCAAAAACACCTTGCAGGAACCAAGGGCAAAAAGGAAGACTGGAAATGGAAAGATAATTATGTCATTCTAGCTCCCCCTTTGCTTTCAGCTAGAAACATATCAATTATGCTAGGCATATTGTAAACAAGGGTGGAGATAAGAATAAAAAGGACACTTTTGCATGAGAGAGACAACCGGCACACTACTTAGTCACTGCAAATACACAAGTACTATGAACACTACTTCACAGCTTGCTCTTTTTTCTACAAAGTAAAAATGTTTGACTACTGAATATAGCTTTCTTAATACAGAAATTACATGATCTAAAGGAAGACATATGACAAATACATTCAGCAAAGAGAAATATATAATATCCTAACTCTGGCTTCCATTTATGTCTCCCGAATATGTGTAGAGCCTACTACAGCCTTACATATAATGCAAATATTCAAATTGTTCTCCAAGTTGTAAGTGAGGGTTAAAAAATCCAACAGTTAGTGATAGAGTCCATGTTTACTAATATTAGAATCTTGAGTTCAAATTCTGCAGGAAATCACACTAATTAAAATTTTTTTATGGCCTCAAACAGTTCCTGATCTTAATATTACTATGGGCCAAAACAATCTTTATCACTTTCAGAAGTTTAGGGTTGTAGCTGAATGTTGTCTTACTTCATTATTATATTCCTCTGCTTTTCCACCTACTGTACCTGGGAGCTAGTCTGCCCCAAAAGATAGGATCTCTATCCAGGGCACATACCATTTACCGTATCTTTCTAACAAGGTGAGTATTGAACTTGAGACTCTACTGAGATTTAAATCTTTTAAAACTTTTCAGGTTACTCTCTGTATTACACAGGCCTCAGTTCACAAATGAAGCATTTCAACACCATAGTAACTATCCTTTATAGGAATGAACAAAACAACATCCTGTTCTACACATTTACTTATCCTCTCCTCATTTCCACCTGGCTTTCTTCTTCTCCAAATCCAAGAGTGACTGTGCAGCTTCCCTGATTTTGAAGCTTGTCTGAAATAATCTTTCCAACCATTCCAGACATAGAAGAGCACCAAGTTCACCATAAAGTTTCCCAGCTGTGAGAGTCCTCTACTTCAACGCTAAAACTGGAAACAAACTACTTTTGCACCAATGAGAGAATGTAGAGTCATGCACTGATCTCAGAACTATGTTGGTTCTTCCTTCTGCAGCACAGCATCCCCAGCTTGTTTTGAAATAAAGATGCTACTTGACACAACCTAGTTGACTAACATCCCTTATGCAACATAAGAGAGAACTGAAACACAGCACAAAAAGAGACTAAATGTCACCCAGATTGGTATCAGGATCTGCCCTCTCCCGAGTGCAATTCCTTTGTTAAATAGAAAAACAGTTTCTTACTTGGTGTTAGATGTCTTGTTAGATCCCATGTGCACAAGAAGTTGCAGGATGCTGCAATGTACTGAAGGAAATCCCCAAGTACTGAGCCCTGAGTGTACCTACCTTAGCTTTATCAGTGTCAAAAACACCCATGTCTTTTCTCCCTTGAGATCTACCAATGAATTCCATTTTCAAAAGCTAAACGGCCACTTTGCAGTCACACAGGTCTGAAATACTGAACTCTCACAGCAACAGGGTAATGCCCTATTCAGAAAGCAATGGCAATATCCGTTCACAAAAGCATGGGATGTGAACTACATGACCAATAGTCATGGGGGAACAGACTCCACAAGCAAATCTAAAATGGTCAGTAGGATAGAGAAATGAAGATTGACTGTCCATTAGTCAAACATGTGCTGTAATCTTCACTGCAAAGTTCAATACTGGCAAGAGGCAACTTCAGCAGTAAGCCAGGATCCAGTGTGGCTCCAGGACTTCAGTGCTCTCTGCCTTCCCTCCTTCCCTTTCCCCTAAGCACGCAAACACACACATACTCTGCTTCCCTGAGGGAAGGGAGACTGCATCTTTCACTCATATGAGTCAGTGCTTTCAATTTTTGCTCCAGAAAGCTAGGTGGTACATTAGAGATCCTAGGCACCAAGAGCCTACATATCACACTGGAAAGATAATGATTGCTAAGCTTCGTCCTTCTGTACTCCAGCAAAGAGGATACCCTAGAAAATAGAGAACATGACAAGTAATTCTTCTTGGAATGACAGCTCATAAGTGAGCCCAGTTGATTTTCACCAGCATTACACTTCAAGGGATGCTGCTCAGCATCTCATACAAAACCTTACCCTGCAATGTAAGAAAAGATCTGAACTGAGCCTTCAAGCGCACCCTATGGCAAGAACCATTGGCAATTGCACAGGAACTTTACTGACAGTGATGGTGAAAAATATTGTGAAGACTCCTCTGTAGACCTTCACTAAGGCACATTAGACAAATGTATTGAGAGCTGCTTTTTCTGTTCGGTTAGCAATTGTTTGGTTTTTAGGTTTTATTAAAAATATTTGGCATTAGCTGGAACTGGAGACACTACTAAGAGCTCTGAAGCAACACAGAATTATTTTACTTCAACTTACATTAACCTTGAAATTTGAGTGAGAGCAGCAATTTGTCCTTCAGATCAATTTGGGGGGAAGTGTGTGTGTGGGGGGAGAATCATTCAAATTCTTTTAAAGCAGGGCTATGTTGTTGGTTTGGGTTATCTAGACAGGTGTTAACCAGTCAGACTTCACTGCACCGGCAGAGGCATCAAGCACTGCCAGCACCCTCCCTGTTTTCTGAGGGCAGCACATTCCAATTTCCTGAAGAAAATAATGGTTTTGTTCCATATAGCAAGGAGTTTGATATTAGGGCATACAGGTGAACCTAAACAATTATTTTGAAAAAAAAAAAATTAGAAAATGTGATGATCCCTGCAAGTCTTAAAAAATTCTAATTTTTTTTTCTAAACTGTTGTGAAAGTATCAAGATTCATTCCTATATACAAACAAACCTTTCAGCAACTTGAAGAGTTAGGAAGGTAGCCCTGAAAGACAGTCTTAAATGGTTGCCATGGAAAAACAGGCCACAATTCAAAAATACTTCAAAATCAGAAACTGCACAATACCTGTAGAATAATAAACTACCAGTGGACAAGGATATAGAGTAAAAACCAAACATTTAGCTTCAGCAGTTACCTGAAGTTTATTCCATCACTTGAAAAATCTCAGAACAGGGAATAATAGAGAACGATCTCTACCTACCTGTTTGCTATCCCTCATGTGCCTTGCTTTGTCTAGAGCTTGAGGACTTATAGAGCAAATAGGACACAGCAAAGGGAGCTTTACACAAGCAGGGAGAAGAGAAGAACCCAAACATAAACAGAAAGAGCTTTAGTAATGAAGAATGTCATCTACTAGCATACGTATCCCTGCCCAGAATTACTTGCTGTGAATACCAAAAATTGGCAACAAAACCTGGCCTGTGGGAAGAGCAAGGGGTTCATATTTTGAGGATATCTTAGGGGATATTCATGTCAATAAATCCAACATTTGGTTTCTGTCTGAAAGCAGATACTCAGAGCTCTCTAGGTCTTGCATGGTGTTTTACGTTGCCAGGCTAACAAATAGCCTTATAGCTATTTCCTTAAGAAGAATAGATGGCAGTTATACTGCCAGCTGTGTTTTAACAGAAGTTGGGTTTTGAGATTTTTCTCTGCACTTTTCTGCTAGACATCATGAAATGGTCAAAAATCAAGTCCACCCCTCTAAACAGGTAATTACACCTCATTAAAGACTTAATCAGACAGTTTTATTTTTCGTATGAGGGACTTTTTTTACATTAGATCTCAAACATGGCATAATGATTTCAGTCAGCTTCACAGCTTTGAGACCAAGAGGCAGGATTTTTATTTTGCCTTTCTCTGTTTTGGAGGAAAGATCTGTGGAATTAAGAAATCAGTCTCTATTTGAAACATGTACAGCAAAAACTGGAGCCAGTTCTTATTGGTATGGTTCTCAGAGCAGATAGATATGTGAAAAGTCCCCCCTCTTTTGGGTTCAGCTTCCCACAGCAGAAGAGACAACATCTTTTTGGATGCTGTTAGATGCAAAATGAGTGGTGCTCAAGGTAAAAGACAGTTACACTGAAAAACTCATTTAGTTTAGAATTATATCATACAGACCAGTGGCTACCTTGCATAAGACACACAGCAGTTGCCAGACTGAGTTATTAGCTAGCTTAGGGACCTCTTCAGTTGTCTGGAGACATCATTTCAGGTTAAACTGTAATTTGTTCCTTGTTTCAGAGAATATTGTCTATTAACTCACCCCATCGTAGTTTTCAGAATTTTTTGGCCCTAAGGTCTTTTCTGACAACACTGAATTTGTGCATGATCCAGATTATAGACCTTCACTCTCTCACAGAAGTGTAAAAGAAAGAACATTCTTGGATCCAGTAGCTCAAGGCTGAAAAAGATAGTGACTTTTTGTTAGAGCTCTACAGCTCTCTTGCAAAAACATCCTTGATCATTAGACCAATAAACTCAGTATAATAAAGTTAATGTAAAATACTAAAAGACATTACCCTGGAAAACAAAACTGGATTCCAGTTTCTAAATGTGAGTGGGGATGAGGGTGTGGTGTCCCACATTTCACATAAAATCTATTTTCTAAAGGTACTTCAGTTCACATATCTATTCATCTGCACTCAGGGAGGAGGCCTTGGGAAGTTTTTGGCATAAACATTATCCTCTATTTATCACATTAGAGGAGACTACACTACTTGTAAAACAATTTTAAAGGGAAAAAAATCTTCATAGAAGAGAAGGTGATTTATTGATAGACTTAGGTAGTCTGTTACCAGACCTGTGTTTGAGGTTTAACTTTCATTTCACTTTATAGCACTGACTTCAAAAGAAACATTTGCTGCATGAAAATATTGATTCATTTCCCCCCATCCTCCCCGGCTTTTTCCTTAAATGCACCAACTGACAACCACTATAATTTCTGCCAGACAGCAAAATACTTCTTAAATCTGAAATTCAAAAGCACTGAATTGCAGGGCTGTAAATGAAGTTGAAATGTGAAAATGGCAAGCGCAAAAAAGAAGCTGACTATCTCAGAAGTTACCTCCATGGACAGGTTTTGTCAGGCCTTGGAAATTCTGCATATACCCACCACTCTTAGGAGGACTTGCTGAAGCATGGAAGTGACAACTCCTTCTGAGTGGTCCAGTGCAATGTTATTTTAGGCTGTGCCTGGTCAATATTGTGCTCCATTCACCTCTGCATAAGTTACTTGTCTACACTTCTCACACAAGGCAGCTACCACCAGAATATGTCACCTTTAACGGAGACAGAATAATAAGCCAACCAGAAAAAAACTGAGAAGCATTAACTAAGTCAACGCCAACAGTTTTATAGCTGACAGAGCATGTTGGCATAAAGACTTTGAAAACAGATCCAAGTCAGCTGACAAGCAACCAAATGAGCAGTGTTTCCGGTAGAACAACAGCACTGAAGTTTTCAGACACTTAAATGTTACTTGGATATTAAACATGAGTAAAGAAGAGAACTGGAAAAATTTCCTAAGATTTTTTGAGACCTGCAAGAATCTATCAACCTGCCAAGGTAACAGAAGATCATGAAATAAAAGATACCAATGCAAGTCAGTTAACCTATAACCCAAATAATTTTCATATTTGTGTGACACACCTGCAAAATAAACAGGATCAAACATACACACCAACATAACTGAGGAATAGAAAATAAAGTAATAGGCAAGTCCCTTTTACTTTATGACACCTGTGTCTCACCCCCAATGCAGAAATGACAATTCTTAAGAGGGGCTGCAAGACTTTCATTCCAGCACAGGCACTGACTGACCTGCAACATCAACACGGCTTGTTCAGAGCTGAGCAATATAGTAAACACTGCTCCCTATCAACCCACACAACACAGAGGTGATGAAAACCACAAAGTTGATCTTGTAGGAGGGAGAGATGGAGATAGCCACCCTCAAACAAAAACTCTTTACTAATACCATATAGATATCAGGAATACTTGAATTTTAAATTCTCCTTCCTCTTGTTCCAGTAACCTATCTCAATGCAGGATCATATGAGGACCAAAACTAGGCCTTTCCTAGCTAAAACTGGAAATGCTGATGGACTTCCTTGAAGTAATGTTGTGCCTTAATAAAAACACCGCCATATAGACATACCACCTCTCTGTCGCACCTTCCTCCCTTCAGCACCCACTGCAATTAGGTAGAATTGTAAGTCCTCGAAGGAAACCAAGACCACCATTTGCTTGGCAGCCCTATGTCTGTAGAGCAGCCTTGGTGTTGAGTGCAGTAACAGCCATGAAACCATAAGAACAGCAGCTTTCTGGAAAAGGGAAATACAGAAGCAAGAAAGAAATGCAACCCAGCTGCAGACAAAAAAAAAACAAAAACAAAGACAAAAGAAACCCTAATTTCACTCATTTCATACTCTCTGAGTGGCAAGATACAGCTTAGCCAACTTAATCCTTTTGTTTTCCTCTAAAAAATTACCTGTCTAATATTTACTTAGCCTCTGAGCCATGTTTTCTCAATGCATTTATTTCCTCAGGAATGGTAACAGATGCAATTTTATTCCCTCTTTACAGTAACCCTCCATTATGGTTTCTTGTCAGGCCTGTGAGTGGATATGACTACTGCCCTCTTTCATCTCAGCTTCATTTCCCTGGGAGAATCATATAATGACAACCAATTCATTCCTGGGAAGATGCAAGGGAAAGAGTTTGATGCCCAAAAGACGAGAACTATGCCTTCACTGTAAATGTAATCAACATGAGTATGCATATGGGGCATGCAGACAAAAAAAAGGCTATCAAACAGAGTCCAGATAGTTTAGCACAAGAGATATTTTCAAATAGCTGTCTTCGACAGAGGCAGTGCTGGCAAAGAGCCCACAGCCCAGAAGAGGCAGCCAACAGGGTTTGTCAAGATTTGCCTTTCTGATAAGTGTTTATTATTGGTATCAGAAGTTAAAACTGACTTAGAAAATAAGTAAGACTTAAAAGGTTTCTTTGAGATGACAAGGTTTAAAAGCAAGTTGCAATAAGTGAGTCCTTGTACAAACAACAGTAACAATAGCAAAACCTGGAATGACCTGGTGTTGAAGTAGATGACTTCTAAGAGTCAAAAGTCACTTTACGAATTTCATGTACATAGCATACAATTGCCTTCAAATGAGCCATTTTTCAAACAGACCCATTACAGGTCATGTGCTTGGATAGGAGTTTTAATTCCTTGTGCCATTAGTTTTACATCACCTGGCTGAAAGTCCGGAGGCTGGTCCGTTACTGGTCCTCTACCTGTTCTACGCACTGTTAAGTGAGGGTGGAAGTAGTGCTAGGATATGGCCGTAGCTTGCCATATCCTAACTTCTGAAGGCTTTAAACTATTTAGGCAACCTAGACACTAAAAACCAAAAAAAAAAGTTTTTAAACATGCAATTACTTTTATACCTTACGTAAAAGGTTATGCTTCCACTTATAAGTTTTAATGTTGGCAGAAGGACGACAAGTTATCTCAAATCTTTCAATGAGGCCAGTTGCTTTTACGCTTTCAGAGCCTCCAGCACTGACCACTGCCACTAAGATCATGGACTGGATTGAATGAAATGCAGGAAGAAGCCAAAACAGCAATTTCTATTTTCTTATGCTGAGCAAAACTGACTGTTTAAAGTTGGGACTTTGCAGACTTCTCAATAACCCTGTTATATTGTCACATTCAGAGAGCCCAAGCAACACAGACAAAGTGTTAGCAGGCAAAAGTTTTCAGGTTTGAGAGAAGCCATAAAGGGGACAGGATGTCTCGTCAGTGTCACACAAATCCACCTTTTCAGATACAAGCTAGTAAAAAAAGTTGCTTCAACCCTCCCACTAAAATCACTTGCCATCATCTTTTTTACAGCGTCTTCTGATTATACAAAAAAACCAAGCCTCCCTCTGGAGCTAGTGGGCACCGTATTACCATTGCTACAAAGAATTTTTCTTCCCACATCCCTCCTTCACACATCATCTTTTTTCTTCAGCAGATCTATAGCTAGCAAAAAGGACATCTTGGACAATAGCAGCACAGGTGGGCTATCTCTGGGCCATTCCCATAAAGATATTTCTAGCCAGACGTTTCCCACATGACAGCTGTGCTGGAAGTGTAATTCCAAAACCATGTCTATTGCATTATCCTATAGACACGATTCTGGGGAGATTAGTTGAAAGGCATTTCAGCGTTCTGCCACCCACACATTGCAACCACAGAGGAGTTTCAGTTCAGATAAAGTACCTGCATTTTAAGGGAACAGCAAGGAGAATTTTTTTGGATTTAACTAAAAGGCCCAACTCATGGAGAAAGTCAGGAAATTGGCACCAGGAACATTTGGCAAACAATTAACACATTAAGCCCTTTGGCTCTATTTTCTTTCGTTATTCTTAGCAACTGATGTTTCCAGGGGTGCTGATACACTTAACATCACAGGAGGAGCAAAAAACAGGTTTCTCTAGCAGGTAGTAACTGGAAGTAAATTACTCACATACTGGACAGGCCAGCTAGAAAACGTGCCTAGCTGAAAGTCATGCAACATCTACCACTCTGCCTTCACTAAAACCTCTTCTGCAAAAATCTCCTTTTTCAGTGATGTCCACCAATACAGCCAACCTACAATAGTCGCAATAATGCTGTCATGCTCTCACTAAATAATTTTAATCATTACGTTCAAAACAGAGCTATGCTTTGAATTTTTCAGTACACTGCTTGTCTGATTTTGTTTTCTTTAGCTTGTAGACCTTTAAGTTCTTACTACAAATACAAATGCAAGGTCCTGCACATGTGTTGGGGTATTCCAAGCACAAATTCAGGCTGGGCAGAGAATCAATTAAGAGCAGCCCTGAGGAGAAGGACTTGGGGGAGCTGGTTGACCGAAAGCTCAACATGACCCTGCAATGTGCACTCACAGTCTAGAAAACGAACTTC
>Ga0181612_134527_pt1 | contig 10271 bp, 6 predicted proteins | sample HoacroProtozoa21_FD_119630 | JGI IMG/M metagenome (GOLD analysis project Ga0181612, IMG submission 119630) | Hoatzin crop microbial communities from Cojedes, Venezuel. Combined Assembly of Gp0051906, Gp0051904, Gp0051908 | reverse complement strand
TTTTATTCTAGTTCATGGCTTTGCTTTACAAATCATTGACTGACTTTCTGGGTGTTATTTAATGCCATTTAAAACAAACTTCACCCATGAAATCATACAAAACAATATTTACTGGAAATAGTAAAGCTTTTTAATGCTTGTGTCTTCAGTCATTGTGACATTCTATTGGTCCATCTGAACAGCACTATGTTTGAATATACAACAAAGACTTTCCAGGCTGTCTTTATCTGCATCTGCTTACAGACATTTGAAGCCTTTATACAGTGGGACTTCAAGATCATTGTCTAATGCAACATATATAAGAGGACCACAGTACAACCGCTCCAAGGCTCTGGTATCAAACCTCAGAGGAATACACTCCTCAAACACAGAGTTCAGCACTGAACATTGACAGTGTACAGAACAGGCATGTTTTAAACAGTCTGAGTAACCAGCCTTGGAAGGCTTACAGTCGAAGTTAAATGTTAACCACCAGGCAGAAGTTACGACAATAAGATGATGATAAAACCTAACAGCCCTGGATCTGCTCACTGCAGAGGCTGCTTCTTCCAACACTGTTAGCTGACAGCGAGAGCCCAGAGAAGGAGCCTGTGGTACCGTAAGAAATCGTCTCCCACATCTCCCAAGGTGGGCAAAAAGGACAAGATCAGAGCTCATCAGCTTAATTTGCAGAAGGCCAGAGAAGCGAAATACATCAGCTGGAAGCTTCCCTGATCCGGCCTCTTCAGCAAAGCCTTCATAGGTACGGCTCCTGCCAAGACTGTATCCTACCAGAAATTCCTTTTACTGAAAGTGGACATAAAAATGCACAGATTAAGTTGTATGCTGAAGGACCAGATATTCAAGATTTCTCTTTCAGTGCTTGCATCAACAGGTACAAAACATGTCTCTAGCCACATGAAAGTACATAAATATAGTTCGCTGTGCGGAGCGAGCCAGACTGAACCCAGGGAACGGGTGTACATCCCCCTGCACCTCTGAGTGCCTTTGTCCCATTCTAAAGGAAAAAACACAAAAAAAGGATAAAATGCAATTTGGGAATAATGTCAGGAATGAAGTCTGACAAAGAGGTCAGTGATGGAAGGCTGAATAAAAAATTCAATTAAACCATTTTTCCCATATTAAAAGGAAACATGAACTGTACAGTGCTGAGGAGAGTTAAGAAGTCTATGGAAAATACCACTGGGATTATCCTGTCAAATATCAGATGTAGCCTTGGGTATTTTACTCAGCAGAAAGTGTCTTAACAGGGTTTACATGCTGGATATCAAAAGTTGAGGAAACAGCTGTGAGCCAAGAGGGTACAGCTGATTAAGACATTGGATTTCAGTATGCACAAATGGCAAGAAATGGATTAAAATATAAATTAATGACTTAGAGCAAGAAACTGTGAAACATCAGATTTGGAGAAGGATGAAAAATCAGAAGAGGACGGGGGAGTGAGGCTTGTGACTTGTAAATAACACCTAAATCAATCAATGCACATGCCAACTAACCAAGAGTTTTATTGCCACAAAGGCAATAAAAAGATCCAGTAGGTTAATTACTTGCCTTCAACAAAGCACCGATAAGGTCAATGCACTTGGTAGCACTTTCTCATAAAATGAAGGAAAATAAGATGACATAATAATGAATAATTTCTTTCCTGTCCAAGGGACTGTGTTGTGGGTGTTGAAAGTTCAGCCTGATCCGCACAGGTCTGGCAGGTTGTTACCTGACTTTGCTGGAGTTACTTTGACATAAAGATCATCTTCATAAATGTGCGACATTGGATACTACGGCAGAAAGAAGTACAGAAAAAGAGAATAAAATCTTATAAAAAATAAAAAATGCAGATTCCTTCTTAGCTGGAAAATGTATTCTGGGAAAGAAGAAAAAATATCAGAGAGCGAAATTGTATTCTTAAGTGAGCTCAGCAGGGGTAAGAGTACTTAAGCAAATGAATTCAGTGTTAATGAAGGCAAATTTAACAAGCTCTGGTTCTTTGATTATTTTGCCTTATGCACGAAGACAAATTCAGAACCCTCAGAGGACTTGACTATAAGAAAATACAAGGTGATTTCATATTTTAGTATTGCTAATTAGTTCATCCACACACACAAATTAAGAGGCCATTAAACTGCCTGTCAGTAACATAGGAGACACTGAAAGAGGTAAGAAGTTGCAGTCCTACACATTAGAGGGTTAATGACACTGGGTCTTATCATTCCCATCAGGATCTGCATAGTAGATGAGTGTGTAAGCTGGGGGTGGCTCTTTCCTGAGGGCTTAAAGGAAGCAACACAGACTGGGCAAAAATGCATATTCCAAAGCCAGGTATCACTTCTCAGTTGAAAGGGCTGCTGATAAAAGAACTGGTTTACTACAGCTTGGCATACGGGAATCTCCAACATGCTGCTGGTTGCTCCCAGTAGTGAACAGACTAGCAAAAAAAAAGACCCCACCATTTTTTTTGTAGTAGCCAAGAGCATACTACAGCCAGAAGCATCCACATTCACACTATCAAGGTTTTTTTTGCTGTCTTTGCTCCTTCAGCTCAACATCAGCACCACCTGAGGTTCCAAAAGCAGTTCAGGGAGATACTATGACCCCTCTCCACCAGCAAGGTTTAGAGGATGTCCATAGCACTGGATGAAACGGAAAGCCACATGTCTAAGAGAACACAGAAAAAGAGCTGGGGACCAGCCTTCCCCTGAGCACCTCTGTTAACACTCAGCCAGTTCCAAACCAATTTCCTCACTGTTTGAATGATTTGCATTGGTTTCTACTTCACACTTAACAACACCTGTTCATTCTTGATGTGAACAGTTGTTACTCCAGACATCCTTTAAATGCAGCTCACACATCTGCCAAGCAAGGCAGTGCTGGGCACATTCCTTTTTTCTTTTTTTTCTTTTTTTTTTTTTTTTTTATTGCACTGAAGAAAGATGGACTAGATGAGCTACGACACGTGCTTAACCATCCATATGCTCTCCCTCTCACGCATGTGTTGCGTACATTGGGTTTTCCTCAGTTAAGTTTTATGTCAGTAGATATCAGAAGGGTGGAGGAAAGGTCCATCCCTTCATCATTCCCAAATACTTCATTCTTTCCATGCCCCCAAACTGGTTAATATTCCCACATTTTTTACCCTGTTACAGAAAAAGTCTTGTAGTTTTTCTTACTGTTAGAAGGCTAGGAAGAAATCTCCTAAGTCCAGCTACATATTCCATCTTTGCTGTGCCTATGAGGAACATATTCGCAGTTATTTGCAGGTTTCCATTTTCAACAAATATGAGCATTCTTATTAACCTTTGCACTGACACCATCTCCTAAAAAGGCCAGGGAGAACAACCGGCTCATTTGAAAAGTTTACACGAAGTCATGTGGACCAAGAAGACTGTCTTGATTATCCGGTTTGACTTCCTGTAATGCATTACAACCATAATTTTTGAATAAGCAATCCTGCAATTTTAAAAGGCCACTCAGCCCTGATTTAAAGAACGTAGACAACAGAAGTTTTGGACAGAAGAATCCCAGGCCGTAGCCAAGGAGACAAACTGGGCTGGCTACAAGGAAAGTCCTAGCATAAGAAAGATGGAGAAGTCCTGTTCCACTTGAATTGAAAGCTGCAATCATTCTTAAAAATAAATAAGAAAGTCATTCCTAAACGTTTATCTTGCTTCCTTCCCCTGGCAATTTGAAAGACAAAACAGCACACTCTGCAGACGCCTAATCAACTTTTAGCATTAAGTTTTCACATCTGCGACTTGCCAAAATGTAAACAGCTAATGATTTTTTCAAAAAGTGAATTAACCGTGTCACATTAGTAAGCCCTATGGTGTTAAAACGACAAAAAAACCCAGGTTGATTAAAAAAATCCTCAGGAATAGAACTTAATAGACTTTCTTGTTCTCTGTCTTACCCCAGTGTTGGTGGCTTGACTGTTTTCAAACAGAGATAAAAATCTGTGAGCACTGATTCGGACTTCCATGCCTCAACTTGTTCAGGGAGCAATACACTCATTTGGAGCTTCCGATTTGACTAAATTACATTAAATCAACAGCACAATGGGGAAAATTAGGGAAGTACAGTGAGATATTCAGAAATATTCTACCCAACATTATCAGCAAAGTGTTATTCAACATAACCTGCTTCAAGAGTCAATAGTGCAGTTTTGAATGTCCGTTGAATTTAGATGTCATCTTCCCCAGTGCCTGGCAGAAGAAAATAAATGCTTACTACCACAGTGCTTTAGGAGCATGCAAATATTTTTTTTGTGGGGTAACCATGCTTTAAAATTACCATCACTATGACTAAGGCAAAGCACTTCTAGGGTTCCCTAACTCAGAGGGTGGGAAGTTGACACTTTCAATGAGTAAGCAGAAATCAGCCATGACTGTGCAGTAAGTTCTGCATGGCCAAAGGTGATGGTAATAGAAACTATTTCAATTTTTGTTTTTCTTTTTAAAAATAGCTGCAAACATAAAAATGACTGAACTACAGATGGACAGAATCTGTGCAGACCCGTAAAGCTTTTAGGAACAGAGGTGGATGCAGCTTGCTTAGGGCCTGTAGTATGGAATAAACACACATCATCTTTATCCTCAAGTGACCATATCCTTTACCGAAGTTCCACAACATTGAGCTAATTAAAGCTCAAACCTTAATTAGGGTAAAGAAAACTTATGCCCTTTATGACTTGAAATTAATAGGACTTTAATTGCTATCATCTGCAATGCTATTTTTCAGATTGGCTTTAATGATCATTGTGTAACTGTGCATGTACTTTTGTAATACAAATAATTCAACCGTTTCAATTTTTTAAAATGGAACTAGGACAAGTCCACTTGATGAACTAATGACATGCAAAATTTCAGGTATTACCAGATATAAAGAAGATGCTAAAACTACATTTTCAAAACATCTGTAGTACAAGCTTGCAGTCTAGTAGAGCAATAGTTATTCTAGCAAACACCTCTGCTTAATTTGGTATGCATCCTTCATTACCTCATTCTTCTTGCTATCGCTAGTCTTTTTCCTGTAAACAATAGCTTCAAACTACCCAAGCAAGTCCTCAAAAACCCTCACTGAAAAACCTTTACATCTCTCGTTTCCAAAACCATGCAATAATCCACACTAGTATTTTGTGATATGCTCACAAGATCAATATTTTCAAAAGAATTAATGAATAGTGAGACTTTCAATTCTGGAGTGCTAATTTTTTGATCCTGTAAAGAGGTTATTGGAGAATGAGTTTTAGGACCAAATAAGCCATTATCCAGACACGTGATGTCCACTGATGCACATCACTGACAGTCTTCTCTGGAGATACAAATTCACCCCTTACTCCAGTGAACGTGGTAATGCAACAAATACTGAAAACTGCCACAATGCTACCAACCTCTGCATGATTTTCACTGCCAATCTTTCATTCCAAGGTGAGAAGCTTAAAAAATTACTCTGACCCTATTTTAAGATCACAGAGCATGGGGCAGGGGTTCTTTTTCAAGCAGGGCTTTGTATCATCTCTCTTATTCTTTTTCTTCTGCCCTCCCTCCCCAACCCTTGCCTCCTCACCCCGGCAGAGAGAAAACAGAACAGGTCTGAGGGTTGAAGGCTTGAAGCAGCTGAAGCTCCTGCTGGAGTGCGGTCCAAGAGTTCACAGAAAAGAAAGAGCCCAAGTTCCCTCACTGAGCTGTTATTCCTCCCTTCTCTTCCTCCCTTACAGCAGCACAGAAATCAACCAGGAAAAACATTTAATTGCTGCTTCCCTCTTTGCCTGAATGACTGGCATCCAACATAACACCAATGAGCTGGACCTTTCCTTAGGAAGCCTGAAGCTTCCAGCTGGGCATGGAGAGCAGCGTGAGCCGATGCTCCTTATGTAGAATGGCTAAATATCTTCACGCTCACTGCTGGGCATCTCCGCAGCAGTCAATATGGAACCATGTTTTTCTCCTCTCAGAAATTTAGCAGTGCCAGCTGGGTCATACTCACATATAGAGTAGGAATATTTTAGAAAAAGAAACCAAACAAAGACGACTGACAAAAAAAACCCAAACAAACACGCAACACCCACCACCAACAAAACCAAACACCTTAGAGTTACCCCTGGACAAGTTGTGTCATATGTTATGGCAATCAGGGACCAACACATTTAAAAACAAAATACCAAAGGATTGGTAAAAGTTTTAGGCAAGTCTTCAACACTTTCTCATGTTTTATCAAGGTATCAGTTAAACCTGCTTCTTTCAGCGAAACAGCACAGATAGCAAATCAAGACAGGATCTGATGTGAGCGATGCAGAAAGGGGTTTTTTTTAAAGTCAATGCAACTAGAGCACACTCCAAGAGTTAACAATGTAAAACAGAGGAAGGAGCTCTGAGGTTAAGGTTAAGGGCAGCATCACAAGGATAACAGACTGAAAATAGGAAAAGAAAAATGTTAAGGCTGACATTAGGAAAACATTTATTATCATGAGGATGATTAGATAATGGAATAGTTTCCCAAAGGAAGTTGTTGAGTCAAACACTAGAGGCATTCAAAGGAAACCTAGATAAAAACACCAGACGATTGATCTGGAGGGCAGCTCTGCACTAATGACCCAAGAGGCTCTTTCCAACTCATTGAGGATTCTCCTCTTGAAAACAACAATTCTGAGCTTTCCATAGCAACGTGTGAACAAAAAGTAAATGTAAAACATAGCACAAAACCACGGAAGACATTTAACGGGAACCTCGTTTTCAGCTTACAGATTTTTTCCTATATAGTACCAATAGTCTGTACGTATATAAGCATTTTTTACTTCTAAAAAATCCTACCACATATTGATCAGCACAGTGACACTGAGAAGATAAATGAAGCTATGAAATATGCTCTACAAAGAAATGACAGGAGCTATAATACTTGCCTTATGAAACACGATGGACATCATGAAGAAATCCAGCAAGAAATTTTCTGAAATGTCTCTATAGTCAAATCGGAAGAAGATTACAGTAAAGCTCAAAGTAACAAACTGATTGATAGGATTACAGAATGAGGAGCGGAGCAGTTTCATGCCAGCAACTGTTATCAGGATAATATCACAGCTGTAAGAAAGGCAGAAAGAAAAACATAATCAAGTCAAAGTTGTAAAGCATTAAATTATGAACATCTTACATACAAATTGCTGTACCAGATGTACTTTAGATTGCTATGTATATCTAAATCTACACATCTGATTTTTGATATTAATCCTACGTTCTTTTAATAATCACATTTATTTTACCCATGTGCAACTTCATATTTTTCCCTTATCATTATCACACACTTGATATATCTAATAAAGTAAGATCTCCGTACAGTACTGACTAGTAGTATTGACTATTAAAAAATAAGAATCTAGAAAGGATATCTTTATATAGGTCTTAAAATAAATTTCAGTTTCAGAAATATCTTGGCACTTCCATTAATACATTACTGTAATTTGCAAAGAAGGTCTTGAACCCACTCCAGTTTTCTTACTACTGGAAATTTCACTTGATGACAGAGTTTATAATTATTCTCCTAATTTCATTACACACTGTGCCAAAATTCTGGATAAAAACACTCATAGATGCGAAGCGCTTGAATTTCTTACAGTTGTTCTTGATCAGAAGGTTGTCTATTCTATATAGTAGTTACTTTATCAGCTGAAAAGAAATTGTGTGTTGCATCTATGTTGTAAAATGCGTGCAGTCTGCATTTTACTCTCCCTTATTATATTCCTGAGAGTGAAATTAACTAGGAACTCTAAATAGTAGGTGACCACACAGAAAATCAAGAAGTCCAGTCTTTAAAAATTAAAGTGCTTGGTGCTGTATCTCCAAGAAGATAATGTCCCTCTTTTAACTCTCCAGAAAACTACACAGTCTGCTGTGTACAAAAATACAATTACATGAGAAGGAAAGATGGAGGTAATGAGTCAGCACCCCTTGAATTAAAAAAATCACTATATATCCACTCTGGATATATATCTGAACTTAGAGACTTGAGGTTGTTCACATTTTTAAGTTTTGTTTTTAAGATGCTTTAAAGAATTAAAAAGATGTCTTGCTTGGAGAGCAATTTTGATCTCTTGATAATACAGCCTACTTTTGGGTGTTAGATCCTAGAAAGTTCTCAGACACATTCATTTTTAGATCACCTGGGTAGATGGGCACTCCCCTGAGATGTGACACAGTACTGGGCTCCACATCATGAATACTGGCATGGTTCTTTATTTTATCCAACCACCATTAAAAAACACAGGAACAGGGTCAGGAGCAGGAATTGGTACGCATGATTTCCCATTCCTATAAGAATTTCCTTACCACCAAAGCAGAAGGAATCAAGAGCAAACCTCCCATAGCCTCTGCTTTCCTGGAAAGTGCTTGTTAAATGCAATGCGCAACACCACCTTCTCCATCAAGATTTTTAAAAGGAAGGAAATCAAAGAAGTACTTTATAAACTCAATCCTGATCACATACTGGGGATGCTGCAAGAACAGCTCTCGGCTTAAAACCTTTGGGTTTCTGGGTTCCAGTCAGGGTAAGAGACAAGTGATTTATTCAGAAAGTCCTGGGCATGTTCAGAAGTGTATCTCAAGCCTCCTACTGAACCATCAAGGCAAATTCAGGAGTATTTAGTGATATTAGGTACCCTCAGGGTTTTCTGGCAGTTGAACAGATATATCTGGATTGCAGTTTTGCACATTGATGCCCAAGAACCATACTGGATCTATTCCTGAAAAGGCCACCCAAACCTAATAGACATGTACAAGTAAATCCCTGTTAATTGAGAGCCAGATGACTTATTTTAAATAAATTAAGCACATTCACTTTTTGGGAGATGCATTGGGTTTTTGATGCTGGTGAGAATAGATGGGGACTTCAATGCACAATGAGTGACTCAAAGCAGGCCAGGTATTTCCAAAACACATGGAAGGTTCTCCTCTATCCTGCTATGAACCAGGAGAATACCTGCTGCCATGACTGACACTTGACAGGACCGAAAGCTCTAAACAGGCTTCACCATTCCAGCAAGGCTTATAAGTCTGTACATTTCCAGGTTGACTTCATTTTATGTGGCATTTATTCATTATTGTGTATCTTCCCTAATGCAGATGAAATTTTATTTGAGTGCAGGTCATTCTAAAGGATCACCACGACATCACTATTGGAATGAAATGCCAAGCTGACCTTATTTCTCACCTTGTCAAAGCTGTTCTTTTCAATTTGCCCCAGATTTCTGAATGGAATGCCTAGCGACTAAGCTAAAGAGATTCCAAAGCCTTTAGAAGCCTTCCCAGTCTGTCCTGTACAAACCAGCTGGCACTCACATTATTCAGAAAGCAGAAAATTCTTGCAACATGGAGGAATTTTCACATGGAAAACTTATAGATCATAGAGCAAAAGGAAGACTTTTTCCTCACTGGATCTGTCAACATGCAGAAAATTTTACAAAAAACCCGACATTTTATAATATCATGCTCTCAGAGGTAACAGAAAATAATTTGCTCATTATGCCTCCTCTTTAAAGATACTGCCACATAGGATTCTTTTCCTGGGGTCTTAACTCCCATCAGAGAGAAAGCAAGAGAGAGAGAAGGGGGACTTATTTCTGAAGCCTCTGTGGCAGGCAACACGGGCAGGGTTTTCAGCTTGTCACCATGGGTCCCATTAATAACCAACACATCGGGGTCTGGAAAGCTCAAGCAAACTCCAGACTGTGAAAGAGACATTCCGCCTCCTCAAGAAGCAAAACCACAAAGCAAGATGAAGCTTCTTTAAGAAATACATTCAAATTGAGAAAAACTCCAAAATTAAATCAGGCAAAAAGGCACCACCCTCAGACATTTTCAGACACAGAGCAGGAGAGTGCCGCCTTCTCTCCTCTAAGCTATGATGTGGTCTGATCCTTGGGCAGTAAACTAAGGAATGTTCCAACAACAGAAAAACGGTGTTCATGTATTAAAGCAGAGAAAGTACAACCCTCAGTAACACTGCGTATGGAAGGAGAAAGGAGAATCCAGGATCCCTCACGGGCTTACAGAGTTGAGGAGAAAGAGGTAGGGTCTGAGGACGAATGTTTTGCATGTGGCATTTGCACGGTAGCTGTAGGGGAAGTTGTGTACAAGCAGAGTGCCAGAGAAGAACGGATACCGGGAGTGTTGTGGTTAGACCTCAGTTAAAAGAAAAAGGAGAAAACACAGGTCTTAAATCCAAGGTGATCATAAAGACACAAGGGGGATGGGGAAGGAAGGATTGTCATGGTATTCCCCTACAGGCCA
>Ga0181612_132097_pt1 | contig 10271 bp, 5 predicted proteins | sample HoacroProtozoa21_FD_119630 | JGI IMG/M metagenome (GOLD analysis project Ga0181612, IMG submission 119630) | Hoatzin crop microbial communities from Cojedes, Venezuel. Combined Assembly of Gp0051906, Gp0051904, Gp0051908 | reverse complement strand
TGGTGGTGATCTATCCCTGTCCTTATCTTGACCCTCCAGCCTTTCATCATATTTCCTCTCCCCTGTCCAGTTGAGGAGGGGGAGCAATAGAGCAGTTTTAGTGGGCACCTGGCACTTATCCAGGCCAAACAAAAACATCAGTAATAAATTAAGTTAGATACTAAATAAAATACTGAAAACACTGGACTTTATAGATGGAGCATAGTCAGTCAGTTGGACTTAACCGCTTTTGCTACAACAAGAGAAGAGAGTTCTGTGTTTTCACCTCAACAGCTACTGTAGGGGATGAGACCTAACTTACCCTGAAATGCTTTTTATGAATTGGACAGCTGTATGCAACACATTGTTTTTTTATTAGGGTTTTGAAGGCACAAGTGCTTTCAAGTCCACCCCCAAAATACAACTTTGGTGACAGCAGCTGTCCCTTTCTTCTCATACAGTGGGATCTCAGTCAATGATGATGGTTTCTGGGCAGTTTATGATGAGTATACATAAAGAAACCGGAGCTTGCTGCGTAGGCTCTGAGAAGCACAGAACTGAAGGAAAAATGAAAAAGGCAGGGGTCCTGATGGATAAAATGCAGCAGTGATGTTTGCACATATGTCTCCCAGTGGAACCTGTCTTTGGTTTCTCCCTGTTAAGGTTGTGATGAATGACATGGAAGGAACAAAGACTGTGCTTTTGATTCAGCAAGGAGACGATGCAAACTTACTTTAAAACTAAAGCAAAACCTAAGAATGTGCTTTCCTCAGCAAAAATGTGGTAACTAGATTAAACCTCCTACTGAGAACAGCTCTAGCAGAGGGAAGGGAGCTTTTAAACAAAAGGGTTCTTGCAACTATATTTGTGTCTTCTGGACATTGTTGAATCTCCAAAGACTTCTAAGGAATAGAAGAGAAAGAAACAGATCTCGATATACATGAAGGCAGCTGACAGATAGTGCAGGCACATTTGGACGCCCAAGTTCAAACTGTCTCAATGGGTTTTTTAACTAGCCATATTCACTAAACTTGAAGATATAGGCAGAACAATAACAACAACAACAGCAAAAATTTAAGAAAAGAACTCTATGTTGTAATTCACAGCAATAGAAACATACATGTAAAAACAATGCTTAGAAGTAAACAGCTTCAGAGTAACTCCCTGCAGTTTTGGAAGTGTGCTTTTCTACCAAATGTAGTTTATGACTTTTTTAAAATCCCATCCCTATTGCTGGTTGTCCCATTCCCTCCACCCCCCGCTCCATGGTGACATACCAAAGCTTTCTGTGCTGGAATCTATGGCAGAAGCAGCAGCTTTGTGTTCTCCATATTTTAAGGACATACTGCACTGCTGGGTTAGACCAGCAGTTCGTCCTGCCCCGTATTTGGTCCCACTGGTGGCAATATCAGAGGCTATTTATGGGAGCACGTGAGCCTCAACACCTTCTCATACTTTTGTTTTATTAGATCCCTGTGTATTCCTGCTAGTATCTGTTTATATACTTGTTGGCCTTAAAGGTGTTTCATAGCTTTTTCCACCTGCTGACCTGTCCTCAAGAACATCCAGTGGAGTCAGACTCCAGAAGCTCACCACCTACTTTCACAACAACCTTTCTTGCGTCTGTTTTAAACCCTTCTGCTTATTTCAGTCAGTGCCCCTGTTTGGAATATTTGATGGCTACCAATACCACAAGCAGCACACCTGGGATCTCCATTCTGCTGAAAACCGCCAGTCAAATCCCACTTCAGCCTTCTCCTCCCCTGTCCGAGGAGGTGACTTCCCAGGAGGTACGGCTGTTGTAGAAGTAAGTTTTCATTAGTAAAATGCTGTTTGTCAAAACTGGCAATGATTACATAGTACTGAGAGTCCTAGGAAAGTACAGCAGTCAGTGATGTGAAGTGGCATTTGCCAACAATAATTACTATATTTCTATCCCTGTGCTTATGTAAAGAAAATAGCTGTGACAATAGTTGGCAAACCAAGTCCTCGTGATATATTCCATTCCACCAGCAAGCCTGTGCTTATTTTGGTTAGTTCCCTTGTCCTTGACTGCACAGCAGAAGTAAAACCTGCTCTAGTGTGTAGCAGTTTGCAATTTATCTATCAAAGGTATTTATAGAGCACTAGTCACTGGAGTATTCAGGCTCTAGCCCCACCAATGTGTTAGAAGAGAGGGAATAAGACTTGTTACAAGGGACTTCTTCAGCATTTTTCTCTGGCAAAAGGCTTAGTGAAGCTGCTTGTATAGATCTTCCCTTGTAAAGCTGAAGGTTTTAGGAAAAGATTATTAAAGGAAAAGTTGCAGCCTGAATGCAAAAAAAAGGTGAGGCAGAGGAGATATCCTAAGTTGTACAAAAATATTCTGTTTGAAGTATAAAAGTAAATAAAGTTCAGAAACCCAGAAACATTTTCATATGCCAAGAAAGTTATTCTATATTATTTCAGTTACTTCAGATATTTTAGATAGTTCCATTCCCAACCAAAGCACTAAGGTCCCAAGCAACCAGGGTCATATATATTAAAAAGTCTTCCTGATCAATCAAAATCATGTTTTCATGAGCAAAACTGGTTGTAAGCTGGGGTCTTCTACAACCATGACACAGGAAAATGTTACAGGGATTGAAGTCTAGTGAGGGACATGAAGAGCTTTTAGGATTTTCCCCTTTGATAGTGCCTTTTGCCTATCATCCTAATATTCATCTCCTTTGAAAGAGCTGGAAAAGAGACAAGCATGCCGAACCACAGGCTAGAAAATCTCTGGTTTTAGATTTCTCATCTGCAGCCATGAGAAGACGAATGAAGAAATGGGTGTCTCAGTATCTTACGGTGTGATTTATGCACTGCTCTGAGTTGAAACTGACACTAGCAAAAATGGCGCGATGGGAGTCAAAGTCTAACCCAGACATGAGGTTAATGCTGTACATCAGCTCCATTAACACTCAGAAATATTACATGCAAGAAAGATTTATGAAGGCTGTTAGCTGACCACAAGGGCTGTGTCTACACACAGCAGGGTTTAAGCACTGTCTTGGTACAGGGTGAAGAACCGCAGCCGGCCAGCCCCGCATTACTCCTCCTAGTGCATGAAGCCCATCCAAACAGCTGGAGACGTGGCAAGCAGCCTCCTTCCCTCTCCCTTCTGTCTCCAGAGGGAATTGTTGAGAAGTCTTCCTGGTGGCATTTTAAAAGCAGATGAGATCAAGTGTGCATTTAAGAATAAATATATTTAAAACAACAAGCCCTCAAAAATTAAAACCCATCTGTTGCTGCAGAACATAAATTCAAATACTTCTCATGCACACTTTAACTCAGTACTTGTGAGAAAAAAAAAGATGAATCTATGCTGATTTCCTTGACAAAGTTCATGTGACATGTCCCTCCTTGGGAGTGAAAAGCTGGCTATTTTTCATGGCGGCGCAGCACAAAGCGACTCGCTGTAAGGCAGGCTCTCCTAAAACCACCAGGCAGGAAAGAGTGACGGGTTTGAAGGATGGAGGTTGAGGGATAGTAACAGGGAGAGATCCACACACCCTACAAGTTATGGTGGATGAAGAAGAGATAAAAAGCTGTAACAGGATGGGATAAAACAAACTTCCCACAGAGAGAAACTGGAGCTCTTTTAGAGAAAACGATGTTCTCTAAATTAGGAGAGCCTTTTCTAATGTCCAGGAGAGGGCAAGTGGGCTCATGAGACCCTTCCTCGGCCTTGCTGGATGAGGCAAGTAGGGTTTTACCTCCTCCAGGTAAGAAGTGGGAGGTCGAAGTGCCCAGCGTGGGCACTGCATAACAGAGGATGAGGAAAGAGAGACGCCATCTGTCCCATGGAGCCGGCTGCGAGACACACAGCAGGCAGCTCGGCAATTCAAATGACTTCAGTTCACCAGAGGCTTTTTGTCTATCATCACTACAGGAGTCCATGTTTCTTTCCTTTGTAAGGAAAGGGTGATGAAAGACAGTGTTACGTGCATCTGTAAAGCCACCCCCTGCAGTCAGCAGTGTTTGGCCCTTCGTGGATGCCTGCTGCCCTGCAGACCGCAGGTGGCCATCAGGGTAATCTTACCACGGGTCGAAGAGGCTCTGGGGAGCTTGCCATACCGAAGGAGACTGGATTCTCCCCCCTCCACAGCCAGACAAGGAGGGAGGTCCTTGGTAGGGGCTCCAGGTCCAAGGCAGAGACCGAAGCTCTTGGGTTTGCACTCGCCTTTCTCAGCTGCCTATCTTCTGGCCATGTTGGTAGTGCTCAAGGACCATCTGTTATCAATGTGATGTGATGCCAAGGCTTTTCGGAAAACTATCAGTGAAAGAAAGGAACAGCAATTTAACAACCTATATCTCACCTATATGTAATTGAGTTTTCATGGGCAGAAGTGGAGAGGAAAAAGCATTATCTACCCCAAGCAATTGTTTTCAGCTGAAAATCTCAAAAGTCTGACACAAACAACAGAGGGTGTTAGACTTTCTTATAAAAAGGCTCCAAGAATTTTTAAAATAGCAAACAATACTCACCCTAAATACAGGGTTACTACTGGCTTTCCTGTAAAAAGGCAAGTAAAACACAAATGGTACTTGACTGGAAAAAAATGGAATATTTAAACTGCATGTTCCAAAGAAGTTTCCTCCATGAAAAGCTTTCTGTTTATTTAATAGAAAGAAAAATAAGAATGTATGCTATGCTGGGCATTATTTTTGGTCAAACCACTTCCTATGGCTTCCTTTTCTTTCCTGCAAGCATTTTATGAAAAAAAAACCCCACATTCTGAATTAGAAAAACCCCCACAAGAAACCACTGCAAGTGCAGCTCTTGGAAAAAAAATCAGAAAGGACCAGGAAGGGCAGTAGTAATCCCAAGATTAAAAGAAATGAGTTATGAGAACAAGTTAGGAAACTATGTTCGTAAGTAGGGATTTAATAGAAGTGACCAAAATCATAAATAACTGAGATAACAGAAGCTTCTTTTTTAGCTTCAGTGCAGAAGATTGGATAAGGAGAACACAAATGGAAGTTAAAGAAAAATAAATTTAAAGTAAGCATTAAAAAAAATCACTTTTCATCTCTGATAGCAGTAAGAAGGTTAAATGACCTGCTGCTCAAAGTTGTGAGGTGGTGACCTTGGGATTGCTCAGGAAGGAGACTGGACCAGAAATTGTCGTAAAAATAAGCAAACTGCACCAAGTGAAATAGCTGTTACTTGCTGGTTCCCATGTGTTCTGCTTTTACAAATGTTTCTGCTTTAAACATCATCTACCCGTGCTGTCAAATCTAATGTTCTGTGCTGTGATTTTTTCAAACTTGTAAAAATATTAAGTATTTATTCGATCAAGAAAATGACAAGTTTCTATAAGATCTTGACATCAATGTAACTTGATATTTAGGAGGCTGCATGACAAAACAAATACTGCTGATCTCTAAACACATAACAAGTGTAATCATGCTAACGAACCGGAATCATAACCCAGTGTAAATGTTGAGAAATAGACCCATCATGCATATTCTAGTATGTTTGTGCTAAACGGGAAGCTTTCTTCGATCTGAAAATGCTGTATGAAAACTTCTTCTATACTGTCAGCATTACGTGAGAGCCTAGAAAGATCATCATGCACCAGCGTCTGGTGCACTAGGGATCACCCACAAGCTACAAGCAGCAGGTCTGCCTTCACTTAGGTTTCCTAGAGAGTTGCTCTTCATGGAAGCCGTGAAGGACTGAAGGCAAGGCTTATTTTATTTAGCCCTTCCACTTTCTTGCCTACTATATTAATTTAAGCTTGGATTCAGAAAGCTGCTCTGGCTCATGACTTCAACAAGGCATGCAGGAAGACACGTTTGCAATCCTGCTGAAATGAGGTCTGAGCCACTGCTCCAGAGCCAGTAAAATCAATGCCTCCCTTGGATTTTCGGATCAGAGCAATTTCTCAAGCAAAAGCTGGTGTTGGGGGGGGGGGTTTACTTTTCCCTTATAATATTGCAGTAATCCATGGTCTAGCATTTGAAGTGGAACAAAAGGACCTGAATAACTGGGAAAGGAGTAAGTAGACCAGGACCAACTCAGAAATTGGGAAGGAAGATAAAATTCACTTTTGCCTTTAGCACTCCAGTTCAGGCTGGTGTGATTCACAGCTCCAGACTCCAGAGCAGGACAGTCCTTTGATGCTGCCAAACAGGAGTCCAAGTACACAAACCTTCAGGGGAGAGGAACATCCCTGGCTGGAGGGCATAGGAGCAGCACACTGCCAATTGCAAAGTGTTTTTAAAAAGAGGGAAAAGTTAATCTACGTAGAGTCTAGAGTGATGGGTAGGAAAAAAACCTCAAATGTATGTGGAAATGAAAAGCCTGCAGCTGAATCCTAATTATACAAATCTCTCTCACATTGTAGCAGAGCTTTGGATCAGGGTTTGCTGAAAGGGAATCCCAGAAGCACAAACACCTATTTCCGAAATACACACAATTCTCATTGAACACTGGAATGGTGATAAAGGTCCTTAGCAGATGGTCTATGATATCATCAGGAATTACTAGAAATAGTGTTACTGTGATACCAACTTGCTATAGCCATGGTCTAGAAGTTTATCATGAAGGGTTTTTTTACAAACATTGGATGAAAAAGCAGTCCATACACCAGAATATTTGCTGTGCAGAGATCAAAGCATTCATGTGCACACTAAATGAACAGAAGAATAGAAATATATTCCTTGTCTGGATTAGTAAAAGACTTTCTTCAATATTTTTTAAGTGAATTTCTACTGTAACACAGCTTTCCACTGTAGTGAAGAGGATTGAATTTTGACAGTGAAGCAATAACAGACAGGAGCTACTTATACAAAACTTTTGCTTATCAGCAGAACCTAAAGAATTAATCAACCCACTGATGTAATATGCTGCCACAAGAAAAAAATTTCCATAGCATACAGTAAGCACATTTTTAATAATTTTGATTTTTAGAACAGTTTTTTTCTCAAAGCTACCTTATATATTAGGTCTTCAAAATGAAAGATATGTTGACACTGATCTCCTAAAACCCAAAGAATCTTAGTTACAGATTTATAAGAAATATGCATTTCACAAAATCAAAGGATGTTCCATTTTAATAAAACTGCAAAGATTACTTATCTAATCTGCTTTTAATAGACTACATCTTCTTCATGCCAAGAATAAGAATTTTGTGATAAGGGGAAACACTTCTAGGAGCTGCTCCACCAGCAGAGGCTCCCTTGCCCTTCTCTCCTCTCCACCCCACCAGCTCCATCCAAGCACCTTGATGATCTTCACAAAAATTAGGCAAGTTGCTCTCCCTTACGAGCCAAGTCTGCATGTTGCAGAAACTAAAGTAAGTGTCCTTTAGCCATGAGAGTTCACATGCAGTAATGGGATTAAAGCATGGCAATGATTCGGTAGCATGCATCAACATGAACCAGTCTTCAAAACAGAAAGTGAACAAATACTGCCTGATAAGTGAAATTTGGCTGTTATAATGAAATTCTCCAAGCAGAATAATTTTAAATGTGCGAAGTTCTTAAGCTTTTCCAGGTATTTGAGAGGGATTTTTTATTTTTTCTTTTTTTCTGGGGGAGTGTTGTATATGTACTATAATAGAGATGGTTTCATTGAAACCAGGTTCCTCTATCTCTATTGCAATAGTAGATACATATAGGTAGGAGTATAGGTAAGAAGTACAGAGGTGATGGTAGCAAACAGAACAGCTCATGTTGTGAGCGTTGACAAACACAACTTAAGCTTTAATTTTCCATCAGTTTCTTTCACAATGACCTTAAAAAGTTCAAAATACATTTAGTCAAAGTCATCAGACTGACCTAGGAAAAAGTAAGATTTTTAGAACAAGATTTAATCAGCCATCTCCTAAACAAGATATAGAACTGTACTTAGATTTGGCGTTATTTTACATTCCTTTCTAGTTGCACATCCCAAAAAGGTGTGGTTTTCAACAAACTTCTATCCACAGCATTGATTTAATTATGCAGATAATAAATGGTTGTGAAGCAGAGTTTTTCTGTTCTTATTTGATCACCTATTAGAAGTGCCATTATTTACAGTACCTTGATCATATATGTGAAAGTAAATTCAGGACACATAGCATTTAAAAAAGGATAGGTCCCTTGTATTTTCTTGAAACAGTCAAGATGTCATCTATTAAATTTTTTTCTGCCATATAAAAAGTTGTCTAGACCCATATATTAAAGGTAACTCAGACAGTTTCTGCGGTTAGTATCAAGGAGAGGGTAAGGTATCTGGACCAAGCTGCTAGCTCAGCATTTGTTCAGACTCCTTGAATGACTCCTCAGAGACGCCTTCGTCTTCCCACATGCAGAAACGCTGACCAATTCGCACCGCTGGTGTCTGTCCTTCTCACTCTCTGGGAGCAACGTGTAAAGGAGGAAAAGTGCTGATCCGTGGATATGGCACAGAAAGGAAGGATGGCAGGGCAGCATCTTCCTCCCTGTCCTGCACTCCCCACAAACTTATTCCACTAGTTTGGTGTTTAAAGGGAAATTGGCTGGTAGAGGTATACAAGACTGTGTGCCGCTCTTCTATGTGCCTCGCTTGGTATGTGGCTCTGTGTCAGGCCTTTTGAAAGTCCTCCTTCCTTGAGAGCTGGCACTCTCCTCTTGTACACAGGAAAATTTTTGTTTAAAGAGTGACATGTGAGCAGATCATGAAATTTCTAATTGTTTCAAACATTTTTTATAATTTCCTAAAGAAAGAATTACTGGTCTATAATTGCCAAAGACATTAATTACTATTGGGGTTTTTTCTTTGGGCTTTCTTTTTAAATTAATAAGTATTTGACATTTGCCAGTCCCCTGGAATGTAATATTAAAGTCTTTACCAACTTGCTAGGAAGACTCCAAAAGCTTGGATTAGCATAGTCTAGAAAATAGTCAGAAAGTGTATGTCACACCCAGTGGTTTGACAAGCACATCTTCTCTTGACATCTTTAATCTCTAACAGTGAGTCAGTTCTTTCCATAAGGAAAATGACCGGGCAAACCTCTTTCTGGTATCTTCTGGTGAAAATGGAGGTGAGGAAGTCACCTCGCTCCTGTGCTGTGTTCATATCACATTTGACTGTCCCATTCGCTCTCAGACTCTCCAGCTGATCTCATAATTCTTTGGTTTCTGCTTTCAATTTTCAGAAAAAACCCTGTCCACTGAGGTAAACCGGAGAGACTGTAGCAAACTGTCCACACAGCTCTTAAGACCTGCAGTTTTGCTATCACACCTGGGTGTTTAGAAAAAAAACAACACTCACTATACAAAGAATATAGTTAGTACTACACATTACCGCATGCAAGCTATTTGAGAGCAGATGAAGGGCATTTTAGTTTATGCCTTGACAGTTACATCATAAAAAAATTAATGTCCACGTTAATAATCTCTCTCACTGAAGTGACATGTGAATGGATTTTGCCTTGAATTTTGTAGACAGGGAAATGCATATTATTAGCAGATTGGTCTTTAACCATGTAATGGGGTAAAATCTACTTCTTCTTAACTCAAAGGCTGTGTTACCAGTCTTGTCTGCTTGTTTAATGCCGGTGTCAGTGGGGAAGGCTTGCTAAGTGCTGCTTTCTGCCTTCTTAGAGACCACTTGCTGTGGGTCCACCAGCTGCATCTCCTCTGATCAAATCCAGCAAGTGCAGAAGGCACAATCCTCCCCTCATCTTTTCTCTTTCTCCCCATTTCACATTTTCCAAGCTCATTTTCACCATTAAATCACTTTTGCAATAAAAACTGTTTTGATGTTCCATAGACTGGCTCAGCATCAGGCTCATCTTCTCTGGGTCAAACACCAAATTCTTCTTTCAGACAGGACACTTGCAACCTGAAATGGTTTCCCTGCCCTCCATGGCATGGGATGGGCCTCCAAGGGACGGTCTTGACCTCATCTTGCCTGGAAGCCACGTGTTGCAATTCACATTGCATCATGTGTCCACCTCGGTTCTGCTCTTCAGCCCTCTCCAGGAAAGGGAGAGGACACCCTGCTCCCTACCTTGTTGCAGGGGCTACAGGTCTTGCTCCCCATAGCAGCTGCTGCCGCCCCTTAGAATAGAATGATAGAATGGTTTAGGTTGAAAGGGACCTTTAGAGGTCATCTTGTCCAACCCCCCTGCAATGAGCAGGAACATCTCCCACCAGATCAGGTCGCTCAAAGCCCCATCCAACCTGACCTGGAATGTCTCCAGGAATGGGACATCTGCCACCTCTCTGGGCAAACTGTGCCAGTGTTTCACCACCTTCATTGTAAAAATTTTATTCCTTATATCTAGTCTAAATCT
>Ga0181612_110598_pt1 | contig 10271 bp, 4 predicted proteins | sample HoacroProtozoa21_FD_119630 | JGI IMG/M metagenome (GOLD analysis project Ga0181612, IMG submission 119630) | Hoatzin crop microbial communities from Cojedes, Venezuel. Combined Assembly of Gp0051906, Gp0051904, Gp0051908 | reverse complement strand
TTGTCTCAGTCCTCCAAACTGTCCTCGTACAAGTAAACAATGTGGATTTATTATCTGACCATCCTCACACACTGTGTGAGCCACATGTGTGTCTTTTGTGTAAGTTGTTTCAGCCTTTCAAAAATTAAAGATGTGTAGGATCAAGAGGACAAAAAAGCAAAACCAAAAATTGTCCCACTGTTAGCATGAGGTTCCCCTTTCTGAATTCCGAAATACTCCAAGGCAGAGGTTTAGGAAATGGACCTGGACTCATTTCTACTTCTTGCAAAACATATTGGCAAGAAAGATGGTTGAAAGAGGCAAAAAACCTAACAAAGGGAGTAATGGTACTTCTAATGGCGATACAAAATTGATCTGTTTATTTGGTGAGTGCATGCAAGTTCTATGAAATTTACTGTCTGCCTCCACACACAGGGAGATTTGACTTTAAAATTGATAACTCACTTAGGATAACCTTCCTTCACAGAAGTACATCGAGGAAGTTGCTTATTTGCATGGTATTGTGGATTTAGCTTCAGAGTATGGTATGAGTAATTGTCTAACGACTTTTTCCTGAGTATGTTTTTCATAGTTCATTGTATTTTCCCTGCAGAAAGAATAATTATGTAAATAACTATTATCAGAATATAGTGTGCAGCTAAAAAGTGTAAGATGCATTGTATGATCATATATTTGTATAATAAGACTGGCTTTGTAAAAGATAAAAGTGAATATTGAAGCTGTGGTAGTTTATATCTATTTCTGTGCACTTATCACCTAAAGTATTGTAACAATTTAAAGATTTTTTTTTTTTTTAATATCTGATATAGGCTATTCAGTGTGGGAAACTACCCAAAGGAAATGGTAATGTTTTGCATTCAGAGCTCCCAAATATGGGGGCTGAAACTGGTGATGCATTGGCGCTTTTGATTTCAGCGTGGACTGTCACAATGATATTCCCTCAGTAAGGATTCCTGTAGTTTTCTTGGGATATCAAACAAGATAAATGGAATAAATAATCTGTTGTGCTTTTTAGCATTACTGATCTCTAAAACACTAAAAAAAATTAATTTCCTAATCTTTCATATTTTTGTATTCTAAATCACTCTTTAATTTGGTTCTTTAAAACAATATTTAGTTATCAGTCTAGAGTATGTGGTATGTCCTTAAGTTGTTTTGGAGGAAGAAGGATGCCTTTGCTAGTGTTCTGCTTTCATGAGGAACTAATATTAACAAAAAAATTTGAGATAACAAGTGACAATAGCACAATTCAGTCAGTCCACAAAACCGAAGTTTATCCTACTGTAATGTACTTCAAAATACCTTGCTGGACATAAATCAAACTTCTTCCTGAAAAATTTTGATCAGCGTGCTCTGTTGAAGCAGCTTTAGGATGTCTGGGTTTATTTTCAGTAAAACTAGATTACAAAATAAGAAATTTAATTTAGTAACTATTCTTTCTAAATATATTTATCAGTTATTTTGAGCATAATTAATGAGCCAAATAGACATTGTTGACTAAATCTCAGTTCTCAACATTAGTTCCTAAATAGGAACTCACAGTAGTTTCCTGGATTCTGAACTTTTATGATTTGATATTATAATTATGTTATACTCGCAGGTTTTCTCCTCTTTCCTTTTCCTCTCCTCCAGTATGCCTTTAAAATACCTCTTGCTACTCTTGCTTTTTCTGAAGTGGCCAAAAGTGGCAGTTGAAACTAAGCTGTATAATTCCTCGCTGATTCAGAATGAACCAGGTGATTGCGGTGTCCTGTGGGCTACCTAACGAGCAGTCCCTCACGCAACCATACCACATTCGTGAGTCAGACTCTTGTGAGGTCTCATCTGGGTTTGGCACAGATTGCTGATTCTTCTTGAGTGACACTACCCATCTGAAAACTGAAAATAATGATATGTATGAATAATTATTTGGTTGTTATCTAATGCGTTTGCAATGGTTTACAAGCTGCGCTTCTGCAGTAGCGGAAATAGCATAAATTGTATGCAACCTCAGAGTATCATTCACAGCAAGGCTGAAACACAGCTTCTCCACATAATTCTTCTGTCCTAAGAAGACCTAATCAACAGATTTTCATGGTATTCCTGTCTTCCTTTGGCATGTGCAACATTTCACTGAGTTCTGCATGAATCTAACCTGAATTAATCAATATAAATAAAGAGGTATCTAGAGTGGTCATATTTCTGATGGCAAAAGCCAAATGAAACCTCTCACTGGCCTCCTTTGACTGCCAAGGCCGCGCCTTCACATGGTTCTCCATACGTTATTCTTGTTGCCTATAGAAAATGTCTGAATCATGAAGTACTTGGACACATTTACCAAAATTACATCTGGAGAGCACATTGAGAACATACGAAGATGATGTCCATGAAAAATGAGATTTATAGTAGCTGTAGGCACACTGCCACATGTCCAAACCTGTAAATGTTATTTCATATTCTGTGTGGGTCTATGGAACAAGGAGGGCAAGGGATTTCCCAAGGTCACCTAATGAACTCTCCCAGTTCAGGAACTCATGGCTCCCCACATCTGTATTCAGTTTATCATCGGTGGTATCCTTTAATCGTTATACAGTCTTTATTTCTGCATCAGTGTGCTCTATTTCAGCAATTAATACTGACTGTTCTGAGTATGCTTCATTTCTGTATGAAGTTAACAGATATTTATTGCCAACGAACATGAGAATGTGACGTGAGTTCATGACCTAAGCAGAGAGGTCCTCTACGGCAAGACGTTTTCTTTCCAGGTCTTGCTTTTTGTTACTGTATTTTTTTTCTTTGCTTTCCTGTTCACCCTTTTCTATTTTCCTTGACAATTTTGATGTCAATTGGGCTGACAGATTAAAGTGAGCAATAGCCTTTCCTAGTCTTCAGATGAAGCGTGTCACCAAGGTGATATTAGATCGTGCTGTGACCTGGAGCAAACCCTAGTTCTCTCCCAAATGCAGATCTTTTGAATTGTGTTAAAACTCATCAAAAAGTTTGTCTTGAAGTATCTAGTATTTGGAAGATAGTTTTTACTATTTATCTTCAATGGCTTTATTTGTTACATCACTTCTTAACGTTGTTTTTGGCACATCTTGTGTCAGATTCCCTTTTGAAATTTGCTCAGTAGATAGATACCTACTAAAAGCCACACCCTTTAAAAATCACTACAAATTTTTAAATATCCAACTTAAGATATCTCAAAGATGTTTTATTTCTGCTGGGGTATATTCTTAGCAAATCAAATCCTTTAAAGAGTTCTGACAATACGATTTGTAAAATTGGAAATACTTGAAAAAAAACAGGGTAAAAGCTCTTGATCCTTGCAAATTCTGGTGCGTCTTCCGGCAGCGACTCACTGTTAGGTGCTTCCCTCATGAAAGAGTTGAACATGTGTACATGCTATAAGAATAGGATTTAGAATATTTTCAATAAACTTACTGTATCGTGTATGTGAACTAATGATTACATTATACCTTTGCAGACTAGCAATGATACCAACTCTTTCCCAAAAGAACAAATTCTGTCATATACAAAGGACTTTGTGTATAATTCTCTTTAGTCTTAATAGCAGTTAATCTACATGAATGGACACTCTGGGGAATATATTTCTTACGCTTGTGGTATTTAAAAAAAAAAAGTAAAATGTAAGTTTGAAAAATCAGTTTAGGAAAGTTTTCCAACTAATTATTCTATTTCACTCATTTCTTGAAGTTTATTGGTTCTTTCAATGACTTCCTCAGTTTTGTGCTGAGCCTTTCTAGGTTTAGCAGCTTCTGCCCTTGGCCAACGTCTTGGATTAGCCACGGTTGCACAGCAGTGTATGAGTGTGCGAGGTGTCTCCAAGTCTTCTCTCTGGGAGCTGGCAACAGACAACTCTCTTAAGAGAAGGAACAGCAAAAATAAGAAACACAACAGCATGACGAACAGGCTGCATGTTTAAATCATGTGTTACCACATGTTTGATTTTTGCCCTAGAAGTTCAGAAAGAGTTAATTGCTGTGCAATTCATAATGTGCATGTGTGTTTATTTTGGAGATGCAGTGAAGTCTGGGTTGGCTCGCTCCTCAAAATGTTTCACGGACCGGAGGAGAGTTTTTGCCTGATTTTATTCTGCTCGGTCTCAGCCTGGCAAACAACCCTAACTTTGCCACAACTAATGGGGCAAGTAAATATTGTTTTTAACAGCTTGTTTACCAGGAGGTGTTTTATCTAGATTCGTCTAAATTGTTCTCTTTTAACGGCCTTTTCCCAAACCAACCCATAGAGAAAATGAATTTTTTTATTGCAAATATTTCCATGACCTGGTCTAATCACAAAGTATTTTTTGATTAACAAGGATCATTCCTGTGTCCATCATTTCTGTTTACATCAGTAGAAGTACATAAGCAGCAGATAAAGAAACAAAAAATCTAGTGCATTCTGTCTGAAAGAATTTAAATTTAATTTAGAAGATTAAGCGTACCTGTTTCAACAGCAGAAAGTATCTTGTGGTAGTGAATTGTTAGCAATAGCTAGAGAAAAACCAAAGGGAACACTTTTACTTGATTCACAATGAATAATTTTGCCTTACTGCTAGTTTTCTTCTTGAAATATAAGCCAGAGATAGATTTCATCATTAACCTTTTGAACTGGGCCAAGTATAATTGGCAATTCTCCTGCAACGTCCATTTGTCTCTATTATGCTGTTCCTTTTATAGAAGAAATAATTGTCATTTCTTCTGTGTACGGGTTTTTTTCAGCCAACTTTTGTAAAGGATCAGAAATAGTATAAAGCCCCCAAATAATATCCTATTCTATCTAGGTTTGCCTAATAACAATTTGTGGTTGTATCTAAAAGTATTTCAATATGTTCAATATGAAAGTGGAGCACAACTGAGAAATTCTGTTTAGCAGATTAGATTCTTACCCTTGTCTCTATTAAAGTGTGGCAAGAAGGTTCTTGGAGATGTTCATGCTATCTCTTAACATATCATAACACGGAACAGAGGCTTGAAAGTTGTGCTATGACATACACCTATCTTGTCTGAAATCACCTACTGTCAGTAATAATGCCCTTTGTTTACTGAAGAGCTAATCAAAAATTTGGCTAGCTGTAACTGGAAAAGCCTTTTAATATCTCAGCTGTCAACATGCGAGTATGTCTTTTTGACAGCGTGTTTTCAGGAATATATATGACATAGTAACAGATAAGAGAACAGCCTTAACATCTGGAGAAGAGACAAGCTTCAATCAAAATGAAGGATGATATGTTTCAGTACTTTTATGATGAGTGGGAGAAGATTTCAGAGAAGGGCTACACTAAGATTTTTACTTACTGAATCAGTATCTCTTTTTCCCCTGTTGGTTGCTTGTTGATTGCTGAATATTTGCCCTTTGCCCCTGAACATTATTTAATACATTAAAAAATACACCATCAGGGAAATAATTTTTATTTCTCCTATTAGTTATGCTTCTGCTGAGTGCACTGTTCACTAGTGTGTACTAGCATGCTGTTTTACAGAAGAAATGACACAAAAGGGGCACACATTTTCATTAGAAATGCAATTATCAGGCTGGTGGTTGATGGTTTACTGCTCCTTTGGCCCACAATATATTATGTAAGACAGAAACTAGAGTAATATGTTTTGATACATCTGCCTCAGTCCAGCAAACTTTTAAATTCCATGGGTTTTCTGCCCTTGACCTCCTGCTGAGCTGAATATAGAGTACTTAGCGGGTGGAATATCACTAGCGTCTTGAGATCTATAGATAAAAGCCATTAGAGTGGAATTGGATATTATCACTTTTGGCTTTGCCTTCGTTACACAGTGAAATACTTGTTTGGTAGCATATCTGCCCGCTTTTGACTTCTCAGGTCTCTGAGTTAAATCTAGGCTAAATTGTTAGTCATGGAAAGCAGCTGTTGTAAAGATGCTGTACCAGTGCCCTCTGAAGTTTACCATTTTGTCTTAAAAACCTAGAGTGAAGTGACTTCGTGGCCCGTAAATCTGTCAGTTGGAGAACCCAAAATCTTTGTATAGTTTCTTCTGAGATTTAAGATTATTTCCCAAAAGAGTGTATATGCATCCAAAGGATAAAATGGTCCATCATCACAGCTGACTTGGATATCTTCAGTGATTGCATCAACACGCATGCTTTGTATTGAATGGGTTTGGAGATGTCAGTTTCTGCTTGGACCCACTAGAAGTGATGCCTGTCCAAGTGTTGTGGCCTAACTCCAGTAGGCAACTAAGAACCAGCCAGCCAGTTACTCGCTCCCTGCAGTGGGATGGAGAAGAGAATCATAAGGATAGAAGTGTGAAATCTCGTGGGTTGAGATGAAGACAGGTTAATAAGTTAAAAAAGGAAACAAAGAAAAACAAACCCCAGAAAAACAAGAGATGAAAAAAACCCAGTTGACGGATGCCCAGCCAGTCCCTGAGCAATGGTAGCCCTGTCAAAATTGCCTCGCTCCCAGTTTTTAATGCTGAGCATGATGTCATATGGCACGGAATATCCCTTTGGTCAGCTTGGGTCAGCTGCCTCAGCAGTGTCCCCTCCCAGCTTGCACACCCGCACCTACTTGCTGATGTGGCAGAGTGACAAATAGAACAGGCCTTGGCACTGTGTAAGCACAGTCCAGCAACAACTGAAACATCCCTGTGTTATCAGCACTGTTTTGGTCACAAATCCAAAACACAGCTCCATATGAGCTATTATGAAGACGATTTATTTGGTTCCAGAGGATTTATTCGGTTCCAGACGATTTATTTGGTTCCAGCTAAAACCAGTACAATTTCCATCCCTTATTCCATACTATTTACATCATGTTCAGGTTCCACGCTATCCAATACATCCTCCTTACCCACCACCTCCCTTAATCTTTGGGCCACCCCTGTAAAATGTCCGTAAAATGTCCCTTGAGTTCATTTAGCCCATGATTTTGGGCTCCATCTGTTACAATGCTTGCTCAGGACAGGAGGGGTGGTGTGTTGTATGGAGTTAGTAGACACCAAAGCCAGCTCAGGCTGGGGCACTGCTGCATTTGCACTGCTTCTTGTGAGGCTCATCCTCCAGGGATTCAGGTGGAACTCCTCCCATCGCCCCTGCTTTGGTGTGGACTTATGCATGGACCACAGTCCCTTAGGGGTATACTTGCTCCAGCGTGGACTTATTCATCTTATTCAAGGTGTACCTTCTCTGGTGTGGCCTTTTACGTACAGCCACAGACACTTTGAGGATACCAAGAAATGCAAGTCCCGGTTTACAGTGCCCTGCTGCTTTGTCCTGGAGAAGAGGGAAGGTAGGGAGGAAAGGGAATTTTTTTTCTCCTGTGTTTTTTATCAGATGTTCTTAGTAAGGGAAGTAAGTGTTCAGAGATTGAATTAGCTCATCAGTTATAACAGTTCTGGTTAATCCATGAGAACAGTTGGCTGATGGTGTAATGTTAATATAACCTAGTGCTGTACTACAGAAAATAAGCTTCCTATTTAGTACACTGTTGTATGGCAAAAAAGAGTTTCCACAAAAAGATTCTAACTGAACAAATCCAGATTTAACAAATCCAGGTTATTGGCCTTGGTATGCACCTGACTTAAAAGGCCAGTGGGATGTGAGAATAAATATTTTTTTATTCATCCAACTGTGTTCTTTGAAGTTGTAACCTGAAAATGGAAATAGACTAGAAATAGACTTTCAGCGTGTTTTGTAAATTGGATTACTTCTGTCTAGCATTATTAGAGAAACCAGAACACTAAGATTTAATATTAATTTTAAACTAATTAGATTAGGGATTTTAGATTCTTAACTTTTGATGACTCATTGCAATAAACTTCCATTCTCCTGCCTTGTGGAACTCCAACCTTTTAAAATGGTCTGAAATTAAACCTCTAGACATTAAAGCATTGGTTTGACCAGTACTGCATAGGAAGTTGACGGCCAGATTGAGAAGAGAGATTATAATCTCACTTGTCATCTTCAGACTATTTCATCATTGTTAGAAAGCAGTTAGTGTTTCAAAAATATTCTGTCAAATTTCTAACACAGGAATAAATGAGAACACAGGAGGTTATCTTAACACCTTCAAATAGGGATAGCAACACAGGCTCTTTTTTTTGCTAAAATATGTTGTTTTGTATTAATGTGTGAATTTATTTGTATCTTTACAAGAGTGATATGGATACATTAAGATTATTAATCCAACAGGCATCCTACTGTACTACGTGTCTGCAAACAATTAACGTTTTAGGCAAACGTAAGTATGCAAGCAGAAGTACCAGGCTGTGTGCCTCTGCCTCCTAGGAGAACCCTGTGCTCCTCAGCTGGGACTTACTCTCTACAACGCTGTGATAATTTCTCATCATGTTACTTGACAAAAACACAAAGAATACTTTCAGACACCGCATTAGAAGACCTTTTTTTGTATGTTTGGTTCCAAGACAGCATTAACTCCACAGAATGGTGAAAGTAATAGGGATCACTCAGCCTGCCTTGAGGCCATGACAAAACTATAATCTGTTTGTTGATAATTCTGCAGCCCTGTGAAGCGTTCTCATTTGCTCCATAAATTGTACTGAAGAACAGCCTTTTTTAGAATAAAAATATACTAATTTCTCTGTATTTAAATAGGATATAAGTAGCTAAAATAGAAAACAGCCTAAATGCAATAGCTTCTCAGGATATTGCACACCCATCAAAGCAAACTGGAACCCAACAGATCAATAGTTAAATACCATTAAAAACAGTTTTGAGAAAAAATCATAATTGACTTTGCCATATGCCTCATTTTCTTACTACACTATCTTCAGAATGAAACACAATCACCGTTCATAGAGAAGCTAATTATCCAGTGTCAGTTAAGCCCTCAATAACTGATCCCTTGACAGCTGGTAATAAGTCCAAAACCCCATTGCAAATTGCATTAAAATACATGTTTATCCACTGGAGGAAGATCAGGAGCCCAGCTCATATGTTCACTAAACACTACAGCTAGCAACGATTGCCTTCTTCAAGATAACTTTCCATGCGCCTTTCACTTCAATTTTGGACTTTCCTCTTTTCTGACTACTTCAGGCTTGGACATTTCAAATCCCAAATGGTGAAAACATAGCTTTGGCTTTTGTATTCTGTCTTCAGTGAATATATGAAACTGTGCTCAGAAGACCTGGTGGTTTTTGCCTAAACACTTTTTGAAAGTTGCCCTTTTGTATCAACTAAAGGTGTCAACTAGATTTTGCATATGTTAAAGCAGGTAACGAGGGATGTAGGAAATGGGAGCAGAACTGATTTGGAAGTCCAATAGCACACTGGTATAAACTCTTCCAGCTTATAAAACTGTTCCATCTCTAAGGTTTAGACACAAGCAATCTATTTCCCAAATGGCCCATATTTCACTTCTCAGCTTTGTTTTCCTCATGCTTTGATCCGCCCTGAGGACCAGTATATACTGTTCTTAAAGCTTTCTGCAATGTAACTACTGTAAGAACTACTTTGTAGATGAAGATTTGAAAGTCAAAACTCATTTAGCTTTGTTCAATTACCACAAAAAAGAAAAAAACAAAACCAAAGAAACCAAAAAGCTAGTGAGTGACAGAGAGGAAAACAGAAATATGATGAAAAGCTTTTTATGGCTGTTCTTCAATATAAATAAATACATAGTAATAGTACTTGATTTCGGAGAATAAGAAGGACAAAACCATGTTACTTTTATTATATAAAATTGTGTGATAAAATTAAAAGAACAGGATAAATTTCATGCAAGTTCTAAACGGCAGGTGAACGTGGCAAGTTTTGGCTGACTTTCTGGTGATTAGTTATATCTGTTTCTGCAGTAATGAATTCTCTTAATAAAAAACACTGCTGAAAGGGTTCCTCATTGTTACCTTTCCAATCTTGGCTCAGACAGTTCTTCATTGTGTGATCTAAAGACCAATCTACTGCCCAATTCTGTAACACCTCAGTAGAAAATTTACTATTCAACTTCAAAGCTGAGGAATCTGAATTTCTTTATGCCCTAATTTGTTCTTTTATAAAGTTTGTTCTTATATTTCACAGGGCTAGTGTGAATTAGATTAATTATTACTACAAAGTACATTTGTATCTTTGCATTAAAAGACCTGCTCCGTATCTGTCTGTCTATCTTGTTCTCCATCGCAGAAGTATTTAAGGTCTTTGACATTATTATACACAAAGGAGGAAATTAAAATGTTTCTAGCGATTGTTCCTCCTTGTTAGGCAACCACATTTTTCAGTGCTTTTGGTTAGTGATGAAGACTGTTGTGTAGCAGTAAATCAATAGATGATTGGTG
>Ga0181612_170698_pt1 | contig 10272 bp, 7 predicted proteins | sample HoacroProtozoa21_FD_119630 | JGI IMG/M metagenome (GOLD analysis project Ga0181612, IMG submission 119630) | Hoatzin crop microbial communities from Cojedes, Venezuel. Combined Assembly of Gp0051906, Gp0051904, Gp0051908 | reverse complement strand
CCAACTCTCTCAGCCTTTCCTCATAGGAGAGGTGTTCCATCCCTCTGATCATTTTTGTGACCCTCCTCTCGACCCGCTCCAACAGATCCATGTCTTTCCTGTGCTGAGGGGTCCAGAGCTGGATGCAGGACTCCAGGTGGGGTGTCACCAGAGCAGAGTAGAAGGGCAGAAAGTGCTAAGAGCCAGGGTGTGCTTGGTTCATTGACTTTGATAGGTTTTGGGATAGGTTTTTTTTTTCTCCATGGGAAAGACTATAACCAGAAGGAATGAACAAAAGAGTATCTACCTGGTATCCATGCATGTGCCTCATCAATTTTTCACTCATTGGGCTACTGTTCAGGATGGAGGTCAGGACTTTGACAGCTGCATACATGGTGTGGTCATCACGAGCCATAGCAATGAGACCCAGGAGAATGGCGGGGCCTCCAATGAAGTTCAGGCTAGTAGCTGCTGGAGAGGACTGGAACACTCTTACTCCTAGAAAATTGCAGCATTACTCTACCAGGAAGTTACATGAATCAAATCTGTTATTGGACAGAGAAAGGCCCAATACTTAAAAAATATGAAACATGAAGTCATAGTGCATTTACCATATTGGCCCACAGCAACTGACCCAACAGTTCGCAAGGAACCTGAAAGGTGTCCAGCAATATTCTTAGCTAGGAATATCGGAGTTGAACTGTCCCGAGAGTTAACCCCAATCTAAAACAGATAAAAGAGACATCCTCAGAAAAAACATGGCAGTATTGGGGAGACAAAAATTAACAAGTGGTCTTTAGATTATTTTATTACTTTTAGACTATAAGAACCAAATATTTTTTTTTCCTTCAAAGTTGACTGTTAGGACAAACATTCACCCACCTAAAATATCCCACAACACCATTATTTTGTCGTGTCAGTAGGCCTGGCATTGGCAGGAAGTCTAGAATAGTATGTGAAAGGTCACTGTGAAGGCATTCAGAAATCACAGGCTGAAACAGATAATCATTAGACCTGAAATTTATGGCTTCTGTTGCTGTTTCAGGAAAGGCTTTTAACATTGTGTTCACACTGTCCAATCTATTCCTCTCCACAAATGAAAACAAAACCAGGAGTAGAATGGAGTTGAATAATGGGAAGAGAAGCTGGAAAAGAAGTCACTGAAAGTACATAACTAAGATAAAGTCACAAACTTTGCTTTAGGAAAACATTCATAAATAACAGAAAACCTGTTTAAGACAAATGAAGGAAATTTGTGACCTCTTTGGCAATTAGCCGGCCATCCACCTCATTGTAGGAGCTCTTTATGTCTTGGACCGTAGTGAGAGATGAGCACATGGCATTGATTCCAAAAGAAATCTTCTCTTCTGCCACCAGAGGTGCAGGATTATGATCACTGTACTTGTCCTCACCTAAAACAAGAGACACTATAAACCTCTTAAGGAACTTCGCATGCTCAACATGTGAGACAGGAGAGAGGCAGATAAAAAACAACTGGAGGAAACCAAAGTTTAGATAGGAATTTGATTTTGACTTAACTATAATCAGAAAAAAGCCCTCATCCTTTGTAACACAATCTATAGCAGCTTGTCAGAGCAAGCACGAACAGGAGATGCACTTGGCTTGTCTCCTCTGGTTACTGCTTTGTGTAGAACCTACATCCTCTCCCAGTATCTCATGAAGCTCAGAGAAGTCCAAAATAAAACTTTCTCTGTCCAGAAAATATAAACAAACTTTCTGGGCAGAGAAAACATTTCAGAGGCCTTCTATGTTACTGGGACTTTTCCAGGGGTGTTGGGAGCAAGGATTCATGTGGAAGAAAAAGGACAGAGGCAAAAGTCCAGAGCTGCCAACTCACAACATATGGCAAGCTTCTAAAAAGTACCAGATTCAGTAGTTTAATGATGGTAAGAAATTCTCACATGCTTTCCTTTGAAGAATTTTCTATTCCTGCTTGCACTTGGAAAAACTATGTGTACCTTTCTTTTTAAAAAAAATAAAATTGTATTTTTGACAATTTTATAGACTGGGAAAACAGTTGATTTGTGAAGCTGTTTACTTATGCTGGTGACACAGCCCTTACAGGTGAAAAGAATTAGCATGTATTCCGCATGAAGATTAACTAGAAGTAAATGCCCCAAGACTGTATCACCTATTTCCTTTCCAGTAGGACACAAACTTATGGCTAAGCCTCTGCACACCTGCTGATGATTAGTGAGAAGCAATAAGATACTGGTGAGATGGGACACAACACTGCTGAAACCATTCAAACTGCTGTTCACAACAAGGTCATAAATCCATTTTAAGGAATAAACCATAATATTTGGGGGGTTTATGATGAAATGCTTTTTCAGTTAATATTTCCATTAGAAGAGTTTATTTGGATATTTTGATGGAATACTGAGATGTAAGGTACCACCCTGGTCCTTTCCCTCCCCTGACCCCCCAAAAAAATAAATAAGGAAAAAAGAGGCAGGGAGGTTAGAAGAGAGAGAGATCGTTTCACAATCATGAGATCACATCTTGTATAGTGCCTTGTGATTTCCCTGCATTAAGGCATCACTGGAGTCAGTTGGCCGCAATCCATGGTTAGTATTGAAGTTCAGCTGGGAAGATCAGTGTGCAGAGAGCAAGCACCCAGACTTCATAAAGACTCAACACTTCAAAAATCAAATCCTGCTTCTTGTATTGGTAATACCTTTACTTTAGGGCTGTATTTGATATTTCTCTTTCAACAACCCCTTCCCATGCTTGACTTGGAGATTTCTTTTGCCTAGATAGACAGCATTCTGAAGGAGTATTTTCAGCCAGTCTTTCCACTTTATTTTAGGTTAGAGCATCACCACGTGAGATTAATCTGCTCTTTTCAAATGGGAGACAGGCACCCCATTTCATCCCAAGATCTAGTACAGAGGTGAATGCTCTACTTGTTGAACAAACAGTGATCAATAACTGAAATGTTTTGTCTGTCTGCTTAATAATTGAAGCTAACAGTATACTTTAGTTAAAAAGCCTCTTCATTAAATAGAATTTAACTTATTTCCCTACTCGTCTCTCCCCTGTGCTCTGTCCTACTCCGCAAGTATTTGCAATTAAAGATGATGATCTTTTTCTGCCATGTTTTTTCTGTAGAACCATAAATGCAGAATGTTTCTGTTAAAGCTGCTGCTTTAATGCTTATCCAACAGAAACCGCAATCTTATATCTCCTCAAGGACACGTTATCCCTCTTTACTCTCCAGCTCTCTCTACTGCTTGATACTTGCCCTTCTTTTTCTGCCCAATTTACTGTATGTTGCAAGATCCTCACAGTATCTTAACACAATCCTGTACAACACTCAGTAACACAGAGTTCCAGGCTTTTAAAGAGAGCTCTAGGTACAGTTGGAGTACTAATAGCAGCACATAAGAACAAAAAGAGCATTACCCTGACAAAAAAATAGTGGTGGATATAAGAATTATCACAAACCTTGAAGCTGTACTGCTTGGAAATTGCTACAATACCGTGGGCCAAGCTTATTAATCATGTCTATGGTTTCCATAGAGATAGCTTCTTCAAACAAGTAGGTGGGGCCAAGACGCCAGGTCAAGGAGGACTTCTGTTTCCAAATTCGAGGAGTAGCTATGTACCCATAAACATCTATAAAGGAAGAGGGTTCCATGGATATACAGCTACCTGGTAAGAACTGGAGATACTGCATCTGCAACAGAGGAAGAATTCACTGAGAAGACCCAACACACTCGGGGTGCCTTAAGGTCTTGTCCCTGGAAGGTACTGCCTCCTGCCTGCTTCCTCAACAAAGTCTCAATCAGCTGTGCAATATAACTATCAGCTACTGTTTAGAGATCGGACTTTCAGAAGTATCACAAACATAAGCATTCTGGAAAGTTCAAGTCTACTTTTGCTTCAAAAATCACAGTCAAAATCATTTCAGCTGTTGGCAAAGAAAACCCTGTCTTGACACCAGACTTATTTTTCCTTTTCTAAACTGCATAGATCAGACGGTGACTTTCAACACAGTAAGCCAAGTTACAGATTGCACCTTGTACTAGGCACCCAGAGGATAAATTTTTTTTTGAGCGTGAAGTGTCCAAGTGCATCAATCAGCTTCAGTGAAAGCTATTGTTTAGTAAATTGGACCATTTATTTCTGGTACCAAAATAAGGATTAAACCTCCTAAATTGAGTCTATTATTTTATTTAAATGTGGACAGCTCCAGTAGCAAGTAGTTGGATTTTTTTTTGGTAGAGAGAAACTGTATTGTACTTCTAGCCTTTGCCCTGCCTTTAACAATTTGCTGTTAGGATAAGACTCCTAGTATTTACTGATCTCTGACTACTGAAATGTAGAAGGCAGGGCTGGTCAATATTAGGAGGTAGGACTTGATACTTGAGTGAACAAATACTAGGTATGATGCAACAGTGACCCACCCACACTATCCTTCCACAGCTCCACCACCCAAAAATAGCTTTTGGTATTGTTAACAATTTTAGTGCCATTCTAATATCTTACACTATCTGTTCTTCACTGTACATATCAAGATGAAGGCTTGCATCATGTCATAGACCCCAGCACTGGGACCATCTTTTATTTACTAAAGACTTGTTTTATTTATTACGAGCTGTTTCACTGCATGTTAAACACATTTGCTTTGAATTCTTTAATCAATTGCAATGCTTAGGCCTAGTTTTATTGATGACTTTCAGTCTCATTTGAAGCAAGGCAAATTAAATTAAATTTTCATTCTTCAAATGGATATAGGTCCCAAAAGGCATTTAGAAGACAGATCATTTTTCTCAAGTATGGGAAAGAGAATATTTGGAATTAAACAGGTCGCTTTTACAAGAGAAGTATAAAACACACAAATGAGCTTTGCATGTGTTGAGATTGATTTGAAATATGAGAATAAGAGGTAAGAGACCACGGTTACAAGTTTCAGCTAATAAAAGGTTTCTATTCAAAAACAAAACCAAAAAACCACCACACCAATCAGAGCTGCAATAGAAATAGGCTGCGTTTTCAGCATTGCCAGGCTGGAGCATTCAAAATCCAAAAATGAAATCTCAGAAATACTTTGAGATTAGCTTGAAAACCAGGAGTATGATGATAATGACAATATAAACCAGGGATTCTTCTCATTTATCCTGTAAAGTATGAACACTTTAGGTGCATTTGGATTGCCTTCTCGTGATATCTCATGCAATCTGAGAAATTAACCATCAGAGAAGTGACTCCTATGCAACAAGATCACTAGAAATGACACATTAGGGAAAATAATAGCTACACCAACATCTGCAATGAACTTATAAGTTGGTATCCTTGAAATTTACAAATTTGTCCTAACTGAAACATTTCTTTCATTTCTATTCACTCAAAAAAGAAGTATTATTTTAATTCAAGAGCTATCTCATACACTGAATGACTAACTCGGAGGAACACCTATCTGTTTCCGAATGCTTAGAGTGCCAGTGGGAAAAAGGCCACTTACTCATCAGGTGATTGTTCAATGGATATAACAGGAAGACGACAGCTTAAAACAAGTCTGTCTAAGACACCTGAGGAAATTCCATCCATCTTGGGATTCTTTCAAAGAGCTAGCCAGTCACAGAACCTTATTTCTCTGTGACTTTTCCGCTGTTCCAAGCCTTTCTTCAAAAACAGAGGCTCCTTACATAATTCACCACCTTTGCAGGTTTTAGCCTAAATCCAAAGCACCTTTGGTTTAGGATTCTCAAGAACACCTTAATACGATGCACTTTTTATAGCTGAGAAGTTCTGAAAATCTTGGGTGTAAACTGAGAGATCCTTAAAATCACTAGTCATCTAAGAAGAATTCAGTCGAAGTGTAAAACTGTATTTCATCAGCATAACTCTAAGCTACCTGCAAATCAGGTAACTACAACTCTTACACGAGTGCCACCACTCAAAATCACTCTGTTTATCTGCATGCTGAGGTGGGAGGGAGGAACTGGTTCAAAGCAGCAGTATAAGCTGATAACATACTTCTGAAAAGCAGCACAAAGACATCCTAGATTGTATGGGTTTCTGACTCCACTCACTCACAGCGCAGTGGCACATGTTGTATATGCAAACCACCATGCTTTGAGTCTCTCAGGTAAATATTGAGAAGTCATGGTATGTGCATGGGGAGATGAAAATGAAAAGCAATGGAAGGCAAATGTCAGACTATGACAAATCTATGCAGTGAGCCTTTACCTTTGCAGAGCCAAGCGTTTGACCATTTATATAAGCTGACACAATGCAGTTCTTCTTTGCTTCCTTAGCAACAGTCACTGCGAGATGTAGCCACTGGCCTGTGACCAGCAGGCTGCCACAGCCAAACTGGACCTGCCCTGGAAATTGGGAGGGGTTTAGGACCTCTCCCTCAGGCTCCATGATATCTGTAACAGCAAAAACAGGGGGAAGTCAACAGAAAGTCTCCCTCACCTTCCCCTGCCTCTGGAACACAACTATCAAATGTGAAACAAAGAACATGACTCTCTGTGGGTATCGAGTGATTTGGTGCTATTCTGTTCATTGTGTTTAAAACATTCCCTGAAGGTCTATGATCAGGACCTAAGACTTGCACAGCTCTCAAGATCCCTCTGCTGTACAGCGTGCCATGCTCCCAAGTAACACCTGCTAGCTGCCTCAGCGATGCAAAACTAGACTGAACTAGGACAAAGCCAGCACATTCTATGAGGAGAATCCCTCAGGGTATTCACTGAGTTAGCTCACACAGAAAAAATATCCTAGCGAATTCATGAGATGATAAAACTCTGTACACTAATTTGTATTTTTTATTAAAAGAGGCAAGATGGGATTTTTTAATGTCATCTAAGGGAGTCAGAGCACTAACACAATGTCAGCTGTGCATGAAAAATCCCAGCTACTATTCCCACTCCTTTTGTAACCTCCTCTGCAATGTTCAATCACATTCACATTTGAAGTACCTACTGTACTCAATAAGGAAAAAGGGATAAACATCAAGAAGGAAAAAAGATTAATAGGCTGGCATGGTAGAAAATATTCTAAAAGTGAGGAGAGGAAATAAGCTGTTTGATTAGGAAGACAGATCACTCTCGAACTCCTCATTCCTACTCTCCAACCCTGCCTAATGCCACACAGAACAGGCAGGAACCAGCTGGTTCAAGTCCAGTCCCCACAACTGCACACAACCATGTAACTGACATTCAAAACTTCTCCTTAAAATTTCTGTAAGTTTTATCCTATGTTGGAAGTCACATTTAATAATCCTCAGTGCCTACAGCATTGTCTCATTAATGTGCTGGGTATTTATAAGAAGAGGAAACTTGTTAATGAAAAAATCCAGATAATCAGAGGACACAGCACTGCGGTGTGACTGAGAAAAGCTTTACCGAGTGGCTGGAATTCCACTTCTTCTGTGGAAATGGCCAAAGAACGGTCCTGCGGGAAGAAGCTTACTGAAAAGCAAACAAATTCTTGCTCTGTTCTCGACATGTGCCTCACAACCGTGAGGAAACGGAGTGGGTGACTGTTTTGCACCAAACCAAACTTGCTAACCAGAAACCAGCAGGACAGTGTCAGGCCATTTGAGGGAGGGAACATTCTGGTGCCTGTAGACAGGAAACAAAAAGGCAGTAAGGAAGTTGGTTTCCCTGTGCAGACATTAGCAAACTGCTTTCTGTTTCATTTGTAGCCCAAGCATGTAAGAACCAACACTAGAATATGAGGTTTAATTTCTGTTCTGTTAGATTTCACTGCCTGTCTTCAATATCATAGAGACTGCACATGAGTGTGTGCACATGTATAAATGACCCAAAATTGACTGATGAGAAATGACTACTAGATCTCCATGCCACAGAGCTCATCAAATGGGGAGCACTCAGCCAGAATCAAGTTTTCTCAAAGTTCACAAAATTCAGGAAGCAAAAGGTACAACCATTTCCAAGTTCACCCAATAGAGGATTTCGATCTATAGGAGAATCTAATTTCATGTTATGTGACAGTTTCTATTCCTTCCGTGGGAGATTACCCTAAAATCTGGTGGCTCTTACTTATAAAGACTGTTTTCTTAGCAGTCTGCTTTAAATTTGTATTGCTAATGATAATGCTATTGCATCACACTATTAAACTGCATGTGATACTGCATTTTGGTGAGCAGTCTGAGTAATACAGCTCAGAACTACGCTGGGACACAGAGATGGAAGTGTATGGAAACACATAGTTTAGTTGCTGCCATTTCTTACAAATGTTGAATGGTTTCAGTGGGGTTGAAAATTCTGTGCTTTCAGGAAGCTGTAGGTGAGTCATAGTGCTTACCCATGCCAATTCCTCCTGAGACAGATTTCTCTGCACTGGGTCCCATGACAGTGGCCAAGGTAGGGAGGTATAAACACCTAGAAAGGCAAGCAAGCATACATACATAGGAAAGGTAAAATCACCCCTGAAGGTCACCAGTGACTTACTACTGCAGAATCGTGGTAGAAAGGCAGAATCTAGGCTATTAGCAATAAGACACTACCAAAAGAGATTGGCAACATTACTTCAAGGCCGGCAGCGATAGGGCACAAGGATTGACGAAGACAGAGAGATAAGTGGTTAGTTGCTGTGTCCAGAATAAGAACTTGGAGACTGCAGAGCAGCTAAAGAGAAAAGCAACAGCAACTATACCCATATCCCTCCATGGACATGTCAAACTCCACAAACGATGGAGCCAAAGCAGTGCTGCGGAGCTGGAAGTTTCGAGGTGACGTCATGGAGATGAGACTCATTGCAGTCTGGAGTGCCACTGCAGATGCCTTAGACATCCAAGGAGAGCCCCTGACAGGTACAGCTGTCTGAGGATCAGTTTTATTGTCCACCATGTCCTCTTCTGAACCTACAAGATCAACATAGTGCCTAACCAGACCAGTGTCTGCAATACTTTTCTCAAACATAGGCTTTGCCTGTATTCAGTTCATCACTGCTAAGAATAGTGCTGCATGGTCTTCAAATAACAAATCCTCAGCAGCCTGCAGAAATCCTCAGCAATACACAAAAATATTGTTCTGAAGGAATTTCAAAATGGGAAGCTGGCAGGATAGAAGAGCTTCCAGAAGTGATAGCTGTATTTTCTCCCCACACATCTTCAGGCATCTCCAAACTTCACCTCTAGTAAAAAAGGTTCCTGACCCATTGGTTGCAATTTTCTTGTACACAAACCATTCAATTCTGCCATAAAAAAATGGTTACAATCAACATGTGGGAGAGGATCTGAGGAATGACTGCAAAGAACATAAGACTCGAATTTGCATCATGCTCTATCAGGTGTCTCGTAGGCATGAGAACAGCTTAAGTGCCAAATACTGCTACTGTAGCCCTTCACCTGCAAAGTATGTTAGAACAGGGAAAAGACTTAGATGGAAAATGGCCTGTATAAGCAAGGCAGACTCCTAGGATATCCTACGGATTACAAAAAGCAGTGCTCTTTATTTCTAGCTATAAACCACAGGGAAAACATGCTGCAAACCCAGGAGACACTCTCCTTAGTCTGTGGAATATTAGTATTTTTATAGATTGTTTCCATGTCTGATCCAGCAAAGTCTGTATCAGCATCTGGCTTCAGCACACGTATTATAATTTGATCTCTGCTGGTCATTAGATCAGCTCTCAGTGTTGGTCAAGTACCACCCAACCTGGGCAATATCCAGTCTAAAACATCCAGGCATACTCGACCTTCGCTGTGACTGTCTTGGAGCAAATTACTCCAGCAGCAGTTTCATGTTACTACAGAAACATCTATAACCTAGCCATCATATCAGCAACAGGCTGTTCATTGTGCGCTTACCTTCATTCCAAGCTGCACCAGTTGAATCACACCCCTGACATGAAAGGGCATCGGTCTTGTTTTTGCTGGGCCTGGAAGGTAGTGATAGAGAACCTCCCAACCAAAGAAATTTCCTAATGTGAATAAAAAGAAGAAAGCAACCAAAAAAAAGAAAAACAATCAAGCCAGACACTTTGGAGTCATAGCAACCATGCAAACACAGTTCAGTGCTCTAGAGACCAACTTTCTTATTGGATACCAAATTTTAAAGACATCCCAAAGAAATTGACGGAGCACTGGAACAGGCTGCCCAGGGAATTTGTGGAGTCTCCTTCTCTGGAGATATTCAAGACCCGCCTGGACAAGGTCCTGTGCAGCCTGCTGTAGGTGACCCTGCTTCGGCAGGGGGGTTTGACTAGATGACCCACAGAGGTCCATTCCTTCTGTCATTCTGTCATTCTGTAAAAGTGCCTCTAACACAAGCAAAAATGACATAGCCTTTT
>Ga0181612_123972_pt1 | contig 10272 bp, 5 predicted proteins | sample HoacroProtozoa21_FD_119630 | JGI IMG/M metagenome (GOLD analysis project Ga0181612, IMG submission 119630) | Hoatzin crop microbial communities from Cojedes, Venezuel. Combined Assembly of Gp0051906, Gp0051904, Gp0051908 | reverse complement strand
GCGTAAGCGAGAGTGCCTATCGCGAGGCCATCGACTATGCCCGCAGCCGCGAGCAATTTGGCAAAGCCATCATCAACTTCCCCGCTGTGGCCGAGATGATTGCCAACATCAAGGCCAAGCTCGATGCTTCGCGCTCACTGCTCTATGAGTGCACCCGTTTTGTGGATATGTACAAGTCGCTCGAAGCCATCAGCCGCGAGCGTGCCCTCACCCCCGACGAGCGCAAGACCATGAAGGCCTACAACCGCCTCGCCGATGCCTTCACGCCACTGGCCAAGGGCATGACGAGCGAATATGCCAACCAGAATGCCTACGACTGTGTGCAAGTGCATGGCGGTAGTGGTTTCATGCGCGACTATGCTTGCGAGCGCATCTATCGCGATGCCCGCATCACCAGCATCTACGAGGGCACCACACAGCTGCAAGTGGTGGCTGCCATTCGCCACGTCACCACAGGCACCTACCTCAACCAAATCAAGGTCTATGCCGAGGGTAACTATAGCGAAGCCGTTGCCGAGCAAAAGGCCAAGCTCCAAGCCATGACCGCCCTGTTTGAGCAGAGCCTAGAGCAAGTGAAAGCCGTTGCCGACCCCGAATATCTCACCTTCCACGCTCGCCGACTAGTCGAGATGGTGGGACACATCATCATGGGCTACCTGCTCATCTACGATGCCACCAACGAGCCCGACCTGTTCCTCAACAGTGCCAAGGTCTATGTCAATATGGGTGAGGCCGAGGTAGCACGCAACGCTCGCTACATCGCCAACTTCAACCCCGCCGACATCCAAGCCTATCAACCGCGATAGGTCCTTGTCGCGCCTACGCGACGACGGGTCAGCACCCGCATCACTCTCACGCAGGTGAGCGCGCCTAGGCCCTCACCTGCTGTTTGTTTTGTTTCACCCTCATCACCCCTCTAGCCCCCATGCGCCACCACCAGTTTGCTCAGCTAGCCATCATCTACCTCATTGCCATCGTCATCGCTGTGACGATGATTGTGCACGGTGGTTTTTTGCTCGACAACGATAGCAAGTCCTACCTCGATGCCTGGCTGTCGCTCAAGGCGGGTCACATCGACCTGTGGCGCACGCCCATCTACCCCATCTTTCTGGGGCTCATCGAGTCGGTGGTGGGCTATGCCGACATCACCTACCTCGACTACACCACCGATGCCATCGCCCTATCGGGGCAAGCCACCCGCGTGTTCACGATAGCCATTGTGCTGCAACACGCGCTGTTCATCGCATCGCTCTACGCCTTCTATCGCGTGGTAGCACGCATTGGGCGTGGGTCGTGGATAGCCTTTGTCACCACCCTCGCCTTGGTAGGCTTTGTGGCACTCACGCGCTTCAACAGTTGCATCCTCACCGAGTCGTTGTCGATATCGGGGCTGACGATGCTCACCAGCTGCGCCCTGCGGTTGCACGACCGCCCCACACGCGCCACAGCGGTAGCGCTAGCCCTCTGGAGCCTCTTGCTCATCGGCCTGCGCCCCTCCTTTCTCTTTCTCATCCCAGCATTGTTGATGGTGGCTGTGGCGTTGCTCACCAGGCGCCAACAACGCCCATTGGGCAAATGGCTGCTAACGGCTGCCACCTCGGTTGCCGTGATTACCCTCGCCTATTGCGCTGCCTTTCAGCACCGCTATGGCATCTTTTCGCCCACAGTAGTGGGCACCGTCAATGCCTACCTCACGGCACGTCACGACGGTCTGCTTGAGCCCAAGCTCATCCACGATGCCAAGCTACGCGCCTTTGTCGAGCATAGCATCGCCGAGCATGGTCAAGCCTATGACCCACAACCTATCAACGGTGTCAACTACTATCTGCTATTTGTCTATCTCGAGACGTGGCAAGTCATCGAGCAATTCCCCTTGCCTGCGGTGCAGCAAGCTGTTCACGCTGCCAATCAGGCGCATCCCACCGAGCGCTGGTGCAACATCCTCACCCGCTTCAGAGGATCCACCCATAGCACCATCATTGTGCCCTATAGCTACGACCAGCCCACCCTGCGCCACCTGCAAGAGGTGCTCCACTTCAAGATGGCGTTGCTCTATCTCGTCTATGTGGTTGGGGCATTGGTTTTGCTGCGCGACTGGCTCGTGCAACGCAAGTGCGACTGGCTGATGGCACTGGTGTGGCTCATGGGCATGGGCAACATCGCCGTCACCCTGCTAGGCGCCACCGATGGCTTTCGCCGCCTGTTCACGCCCTCGCTGATACTCGCCTTGCTCCTAGTCGCCTATCTCGTGAGCCGTGCCCTCAGGTGGGGCGCGTCGCTCGTCGCCAAGCGATGAGTGCGCTCAGCTCAACGTTTCTAGCACACGATAGAACTCTACACGCGCCGTGCGTAGCAGCTCCAATGCTCGCGGCACGATGTCCTTGAGCTCGGGCGTGGTGTCGGCAAGTATCTCAAACGCCACCCACACCGACCGCTCGTTGCTGTTGCTGTCGCCATCACCCATCAGGTAGAGCTTCACCACCTTCAGATTGCTATTCACATCATCCATAGCGCGATAGACCGCGTCCTCGTTCTCGGCGGTCACGTCAAAGATGGCGGGCATCATCAGCCTGAAGTACTGGTCATCGCGCTCGTCTTTGAAGTAGAGGTAATTCAAGCCTTCGCTCTTGAACGATAGCCCAAACGGCGCAACTTGTGGCCGATAACCCTCCTCGCTGAGGTAGTCTTGCATCAATTGGTTCAAATTCATCGTCTTTTGCTTTGTTTTTTAGGGGTGAAAAATGTGTGTTTACACTTGATATCCATCTATTGCGGTCACGTGGTGCGAAAGCCCACACGGGGCAAGGCATTGCTATGGTTGATGCCCTCCATCTGCTCGCGCAGCTGCTCATATTGCTTGAGCAAGGCGGGCTTCACCGAGGGGCGGATGCCTGCAATGGTGGTCTCTAGCAACGCTTGGGTGATGTCGGCATGGTTCAAGGCGGCTATCATCGCTGCCTCGTTGACCACATAGGCAATGTCGCTTGCCACATAGCCCTCAGCCTTAGCCGCTAGTTGCTTGCAGTCGATGTCGCCACAGGGGCGGCCCTGCAGATACAAGGCAAACAGCTCCTCACGTGCCTGCTCGTCGGGCAGTGGCACATACACCTGCTTGTCGATGCGCCCCGTGCGCAGCACCGCGGGGTCAATCTTGTCGGGGCGGTTGCTCGTGGCTATCACAAAGATGCCCCGTTGCGAGCAGTTGTTCAACTGACTAAGAAACTCGTTCACCTCGCCCGACTGATGGTTGCCCACATCGCTAGAGCGCGTGGGCACAAAGGCGTCAAACTCATCAAAGCACAGCACCGTGGGCGCATGCTCCTCGGCTTGCTTAAACAGATCGGCGATTTTGCCTTGCGTGCCATGCAAGTAGATAGACCCCACGTCGCTCGCCTTCACGAGCATGAAGTTGAAGCCCGTCTCCTCGGCAAACTTCTCGGCAAAAAAGCTCTTGCCACAGCCTGGAGGACCATAGAGCAACATGCCATTGGGCGGCGTGAGCTTGTAGCGCTGCGCCAGCTCCTTGTCTTGCAGAACCATAATCACGCGTTGCCGCAACAGGTCTTTCAACGCCTGCATGCCTGCAATGTCGTCAAAGCCGTGCCCACTGCCTCGCTGCACGGGCACTGTCACTGCCGTCTCGTGGGCTGCCGCCTCGCTCATCGCTTGCTCTGCCTCGCGGCGGGCACGCTTCACCCTGCTGGCTGCCGTCTCAAAGGGCTCCACCTCGTCGGGGTGCTGCAAGTCGTTGAGCAAGTCACTAGCGCAGCGATAGCGGTCGGGCGTTGAGAGTGCCATGCCCTTTTGCACGATGTTGCGCAAGGCCTCGTCGGCGATGTCGCTCGTGTCCACCTCGTGCTGGCGCGCGGCCTTCACCATCGCCACTTGCTCTTTGCGGGTGGTGCCAGCGGGCAAGGTCAAGTCCCACGGTTGGCGCCCTGTGAGCATGGTGTAGAACACCGCCGTGGCAGCAAACAGGTCGCTCGTCTCGTCATAGATGCCCAAAAACGTCTGGCTGCTGCAATAGCGCGGGTCGAGGTCGGCGGTGTCAAATGGTGGATTGCCACTCACGCAGTGCGACACATGCCCCATGTCGATGAGCTCTGCCACACCCCCCGTCTTGTCGCTCAGCATCACGTTGGTGGGGTTGATGTCGTTGTGCAACAGCACGCCTGGTTGCTCATGCAGATAGGCCACGCCGTGCAAGATGTCGGCAAATATCTGCTTGGCTTGCTCCACAGGCAACGGCCCGTCGCTGCGTTGCAGCCGTTCGCTCAGCAACTCGCCACTGAAGTAGGTCGCCACCACATAGCGGCACTCGCCCTGCGGGGCGGCATACACACCATCTGCCACATAGGAGAGCAGATTTTTGTGTTTCAGCTGGCGGCAATAGGCTATCTCGTTAACCTCGCCACGGGTGATCAATTTCTCGGGCATCGCCTTGAGCAGAAACAGCTTCATGAAGTAGGGGTTGCCCCCCTCGTCGTCCACACGATAGGTTTCGCAATAGGCATTGGCCTTGATGAGGTAGGCCACTTGCCAGCGGTCTATTTTTTGTCCGTCTTGTAGTATCATCTTTTTGTCTTGCGCCACAAGTGCCGCACCACCACGTGGGTGCGATTGATTATCAGCAACACCAGCAGTGCCGCCAGATAGGCCAGCAGCAACTGGGTCATCACGCCATCGGCATCATAGTCGGCAGTGCCTAGCTGCGCCAGCGTCAGCGAGGGGTCTTGCAGCTGCTCGGCAGGCATCGAGCTGAGGGTGCGTTTCCACACCACTTGGCCTTGCTCGACCAGCACCACAGCAGGATTGCCGCGTGCCAGCATCTTGATTTCGCTATCGTCGGCATTATAGATGGGATAGGCTGCCATCGACACATCTACCCACTCGGCAATCTGCGCCTCGGTGGCAGAGGTCAGCCCCACCACGTCGGCATCGCGGGCAGTGGCAAAGTCGTTGAGCTCGTTGAGCATATAGGAGTGGGCAATGCTCACCGTGCTCAGGTCGGGGAACAGATACAGCAACTGGCGTGTGCCACTCATCACATCGCTGGTCACCTCGTCGCCATCGGCATCGAGGATGGTGAGGCCTGCGCCACCAGGTGTTTGCACAATCACTTGTCCTTGTGGGCGGCGGGCATGATAGCGGGTCACATATTCCCAGCCCTCCTCTTCATCGGGCAGACTGTCGATGGTGAACTCCTGCTCCTGGCCCTGTCGCCGATATACAAAGATGTAGTCGTCCTCGCTGGCTTCGTCACCTGCCACCACACGCTCGGCAGTCAGGTGGGTGCCCACAGGATAGGGGCGAAAGTCAATCAGTGGTTGCACAAAGTAGCCGCAGTAGCTCACCGCCAGCCCAAACGCTGCCGTCAGCACCACCACGAGCCACTGCACCGCCGCGCCATACACGCCCCGCAGCGAACGGTTAAACACCACCAGCCACAGCAAGCCCAGCACCAGCAGCACGTTCTTGCCCAGTGTGGCCCAGTTGCTCAGGTGCAGCGCATCGCCAAAGCAGCCACAGTCTGCCACAGCATTGGTCAGGGCGAGCCACAGCGTGAGTGGGGTCATCACCGCCATCATCAGCAGCAACAGCCAGGGCACACTGCGCCGATAGGCACCCACCGCCAGCGCCACGCCGAGGGTCAGTTCAGCCACCGCCAGCGCCACGGCACCCACCAGCACCCCGCCGCTCCAGGCTCCCAGCCCTAGGGCGTTCATGTAGTCGGTGAGCTTGTAGCAGGTGCCCCAAGGGTCCACCGCCTTGACAAAGCCCGAGAAGATAAACACGCCGCCCACCACCAGCCGCATGGCCAGCGTCAGCAGCAGGCACCACCGCTCGCCCGACAAGGCCGTCAGGCGTGCCCCAAGTTTCGTTGGATGATTGCTTTGCATCGCGTCGTGTGCTCGTCTAATACCGTTGATTCTGCTATTCCGACCTATCCTTGCCTAGCGCCTCGCCATGCTTGATGAGGGCAAACACGGCATAGTTCACCATGTCTTGATAGTTGGCATCGATGCCCTCGCTCACCAGCGTGTTGCCGTTGTGGTTCTCGATTTCCTTGGTGCGCTCTATCTTGGTGAGTATCAAGTCGGTGTAGCTCGACACGCGCATGTCGCGCCACGCCTCGCCATAGTCGGCGTTCTTGACCATCATCAGCGCCTTGGTGCGCCCCACTAGCTCGTCATAGAGTGCCAATGCCTGGTCGCGGTCGATATCCACCACATCGCTATAGCCCAGCTGCAGCTGTATCAGCCCGATGATGCCATAGTTGATGATACCCACAAACTCGGGCCACACATCCTCGCCCACCTTGCTCTCGCCATTAATCTCTAGGGTGCGGATGCGCTTGGCCTTGATAAACAGTTGGTCGGTGACCGAGCGCGGGCGCAGGATGCGCCACGAGGGGCCATAGTCTTGCATCTTGTTGACAAACACTTCGCGGCATTGCGCTATCACGTGGTCATATTGTTGGCTGGTTGTTGACATGGTTGTTGATTGTATTTTCGCCCAAAGATAGGCATTTTTTCACAATCCCACAAATCACCCCCTTGCGAAGGGAGGAGAACGTAGGGCTCACGACAAAACAAACGTAGGGGCGAGGGGAAAACCGACGACGAGGGGGGGATAAAAAACAGTGAGGGGAAGCCCCTTGGTGGGACATCCCCTCGCTGTTAATGAGTGTTATGGTCAGCGACCGATTAGCGTAGCACCTTGGTTGAGGTGCGGCTGCCGTCGCTATAGGTTGTTACCACGATGTTGATGCCATCGAATGGCTTGCTGCTGCTCACACCCATCAGGTTGTAGTAGCGCACGTCCACTACCTCGCGGGTAGCCTCGTTGGCGGTCAAGTCTTCAACAGCGGTCACAACGCCTAGGTCATTTTCACCAGCGCCCATGCCCGAAGAGGTCTTTGCAGAACCATCAATTGGGAAGACGATGAACTTGGTGGCAAGAGTGCCATCGGTGTCATAGAACTGATAGCTGCCCGTTGGTTTGGTATTTTCAGCCACACGACGAGGAGCGTTGAACACATGGTTCTCGGTCTCAGGCTGAGCATAGCGGAAAGCAGCGCTCTCGGTCTTGGTGGTATCGACATTGCTATTCCAAATGCCTGGCTCATACTGGATGTTGCCAGCGGCATCCTTGCCATAGCGTACGATAGCGGCAATCTTGTATTGCTGATTCTTCTGGAAAATCTTGTACCAAGGATCACCATCATAAGACGAAACGCCTTGCTCGGTGTAGTCATCACCCTCACCAAAGAGTGACCAGTTCACTAGGAATCCACCCCATTGGTTGAAACCATTGTCGTAGAGACCCGTGCCACCATGAGCTGCCGTGTCACCAGGCCAATAGGTACCTGTGGTGCCATCCTCTGAATGGTAGCGGTCGTCACGGTTTGCACTGTTGAGTGGAGCATAGAATGCACCAGGACTTGGCACGCCATTGTAATAGGGCTCATCAACTTGGCTAGAACCTGCCATATCGGCATCGTTGTCATAGGTAGCCCAAGTGATGAGGCAAACCTCCTGAGGCTTGGGTGCTACATAGTACAAGTAGTAGATAGAGTCGGTGTACTCGGTGTTGGGGTTAGGCGTGGTGCGATAGAACCAGTGGTTGTCCACCAACTTGCCATCCTCACGAGGTAGCCAATCTTTGTGGTCTGGGGTGTACTGATATACCACGCTGTCCTTGAAGTGGGTGGTGATGTACACGTTAGGATTGTAGGTGTCAGAATTAGGAGTCAAGTCGATGTCCACAAAGTGGAACTGCGGGTTGATGCTATCGGTGATAGCGCCATAGATGGTGTTGGCAGGGAACACTGCGCCAGTGACAGCGCTGTTCTTAGCCCAAACGGCCCAATTCTTCAAGGTCTCGGTATCGATAGCCTTACCTACCCACTTGTTCACGACACCAGATCCGTTGTCTTTCCAAGTGCCATTGCCTACAAACTTCTGGGTACCAATGAATCCCTTCTCGCTGCTAGTGATAGTCACATAGTTGGGTGAAGGAACCACCTTAATCCAGTTACTCTGGTCATACTCTTTGCGATAGAGTTGGATTTGCGACTTGCCAGGATACTTGCTCACACTGTCCTCAGGCAGCGCGCAGGTCTGATATACATAGTCGCGGTGAGCGATGTAGTGCGTACCATCGGCATCTTTCTCCACATAGTTGCCAGGGTTCTCTGAACGCTCGCCCTCAGGATACTCGTCGAGGTCCTTGAGATAGAGTGCGCCATAGGCGTTGCCCATATAGCGACCCTTGGTGTCAAAGATAGGAGTCATTGCATTCTCGTCGTAGTAAACGGCCTGCAACTTGTTGCTGATGATGTATTCCACGCCAAGAGGTGCGGTGCGGATGAGGTCGTTGAGGGTGTAGCTCTTCTCGCAACGGCCTAGGTAGTCATAGACGCCACCATTGCGATAGACAAAGTCACCCGTTTGTGGAGTGGTACCGTCTTCCTCGCCACCAGCGTTGAAGATGATGCCCTCGGGCACTACCCAATCTTCGCCAAGCTCCTCGATGGTGCCAAAGTCATACACCCAGATTTGATAACCATCGTCGTCATAGCCAACCAACTGGCAAGCGCCACCTGGCCATGTGCCATTCTCGCGCACGGTGTAGGAGCCCTCGGCTACGTTTTGAGCGTTGTTCCATGCATAGCAATATACATCGCTCCAACCAATGGTGTTGATGAAGTAAGCATAGTAGTGACCTTCCATCATCTGCTCTACGCTCGACACATGACCCACCTCAGTGAAGTATTGACGGCTCAAGTCATTGAAGTACCAGTTGTTGGTGCTGTCGCTAGCCCATTCTAGCCAGCATTCGCCTGAACGGCGTAGCACATATTCACTGCACTTAGGCGAGCCGCTACGCACAAAGTAGAAGTCGGCGATAGCGTTCTGCACCTCCCAGTGATACCAAGTGTAGCCACCCTCTTCAACAGTTCCTAAGTAGCTATAAGGATAGCTCATATAGGTGGTACCGTTGGCGAGCTCGCCACTACCATTGTCGATGTAATAAGCCACATTACCCCAGTTAGAGCCAGCCTTATCCTTGTTAAAGACTTGCAAACCTAGCTGGTTGTTGGTGGTGTTGTTGCCACCATTGTCATTGCCCACGCCAGCCACGTTGTCGGTAGCCTTGAGGTAGATGTTCAAGGTGGTCAAGCCCGTGCTCACCTTCACTAGGCGAACGGTCTGGTTCTCGGTATCTACAATCACGTTGTAGGTGCCGTTGGCCTTCATCACAAATTCGTTGCAGTTACCGCTTGCATCCTGATTCCAAGTGTAGAGAGGCAATGCTTGGTTGATGTCAGTGTCATAGATGTACTTGTACTCTGCACCTGCCATACCGCCCTTGCGGTCTGCCAAGCCGTCCCAATCGGTAGCGCTGCTACCCAAGGTGGCTGCGAAGCAGAAGTGCAAGTCGTTGCTGATGCTCACATTGTTCAAGATATAGGTCTTGCCATCTAGGGTGGTCATCTCCACACCCTCGTTGGCATTGTAGCTATAGTTGGTGCCATTGTAGATATAGTTACCCACCATATAAATCTTGTCACCACTAGCGGTGCGGGTGAAGGTGACCGTGCCATCGTTGGTGTTCACCGTGATGGTGTAGGTACCTGTGGCGCTGATATACCAGTTTTCACCTGAGGTGCCACTGGTGTTATAGGCACGATAGGGCAGTGCCTGGCCTAGATATTCGTCGGTTACCCAAAATTCGCCATCGCTCTCTTTTGGACGGAAGCGATATTCGTTCAGTGTAGCCCAGTCTTCGGAGTACGAACCTAGTTGAGTAGCAAAGCCGATGGTTGAGCCAACGGTCATCACCACGTTCTCTAGCGTCCAAACACCGTCGCTGACCTTGGTCATAGCGGTACCTGCATTGGCTGCCCAGCTCTGTGAACCGATACGGCCAATCACATACATGCCCGTAGAGGTCTCGCCACCACTACCAGCATCAGCACTTGCATTGGGGCCACTGTAGGAGCTACCACCCTTGTAGGTGAAGAAGTAAGTACCAGGCTCGATGCCCGTGATATCACTGGTCTGAACGCCGTCACCTTGGTTGAGAATAACGCTAAGGGACGAAGCCGTGGTAGAGCAAGTAAGTTTATAATAGGTGTAGCCATTGATGGTCTCGACATCGAGGGTGCTCAACGTAGTACCTGGCCAATCGCCAGCTAGTTTGTTTTCATCAGCATCCCAAACATAGATGTTAGCCGTGCTAATGCCATCGAGGCGCACATAGAAT
>Ga0181612_123653_pt1 | contig 10273 bp, 9 predicted proteins | sample HoacroProtozoa21_FD_119630 | JGI IMG/M metagenome (GOLD analysis project Ga0181612, IMG submission 119630) | Hoatzin crop microbial communities from Cojedes, Venezuel. Combined Assembly of Gp0051906, Gp0051904, Gp0051908 | reverse complement strand
TCACCCCCCTGCGCACAAGCATTGCCCGCTGAGACATGGCTGTGGCTGCACAGCTCCACGGGGCACAGCTCAACCGGCCGCCCCGAGCCCCCGGGAAGGACGGCAGAGGCAGGCAGGAACATCCCCAGGAAGGGCAGAAGCTTTGCTGACAGTCCCTTCCATGTCACAAAACTTCAGGCTCGAAGTCCTGGAGTTAGGGGATGATATGAGAACCTATATTTTCAGTTTCTTATATGCTGGATTTTTTGCCCTAAAAAGACCAACAGGCTACAAGTGCAATCTATAAGTGTGTTGAAAGGTGTGCACAAAAATACACAAAAATCCTGAGCTAACTAATGCTGTAAACACTCATGACTTCTAAATTTGCCTTGAAATCTTTAGGTGGGTCAGCTTCTAGTTCTGACTTGCAGCTCTTTAATTGCTGGAGTTTGTGGTACCACATACCAAAAAAAAAAAAAAGAAAGAAAAAGTTGTAGCATATATTGCCCTCACTCTCCTGCTAGTAAAGAGCATGTTCTTTTGTAATAAATGCAGTAAGAACAGCACATCGCATTGAAAGGCGTAGGTTTACAGGACTGCATATGCATTTTCCTAAGACGCTCCCATCTTCCTCTGTCACCTGGCCCCATGGGTGCTGGTGCGCACACACACATGCACACCTCACTCCCCTGAAGCAGGGGCCCTTGCCTGTTCCCTTACAGATCCAAGCCACGGCTTTGGGTGTCCACCAGATCAGCATTTAAGTGGGGAAAAACGAGTACCCGACCCCTCTTACACAGAAGTAGCCAAGAGTAAGTACTCAGTAGGTAATGAATACAGTTTGTTGCAAATTTCCAGAGAAATATACATTTCACTTCTTTCTGTATCTTGGATGCAGCCTAACAAACACAGAGCTGTTTCCTAGTCTGCCAGTCTGCTTGGTTCAGTGGTTCCCACAATACCGTAAGCGTCAGTTTATCTTTGCTGGCTACAACTGTCTCAGCCTCCTGCCCTTCAGTCTCCAGTCACAGATCTCTTTCCCAGACAGCTACTACTTTCCGTGCAGCAGAAGCAGCCACGGTCTCTCAAACATATTATGTTTTTTCCCAGTACCATTGTCTCTGTGTTTGCTGCTGCTTTGGAAGGGCACAGCTTCTCCCCATTGCTGATTTCCCTCAGGTCTTCCAGATATCACGTCACATGATTTTGCCACAGCTTTACTGCCCGATCACTTGCCAAACCCCTTGTAGTTTTTTCTGAGCTGCTCTGCAGAGATTCTGTGCTTTGGTTCTGTACATGCCTCTCAGTGTCAACTTTTTTCCCTTATACCCTACCAGCCAAAGATTATCCATATAAAGCAATGTAAAACACACCATTAAAATGCCTCCTTGCTGTAGTGTTCCCAGTTATTTTAGCTTTAGGCTTCTGTCCTGGGTTACTTTAATATTTTTTTAAGTTCATTTTTCCAAGATCGAGTCCAAGAACATCTGATCTGACAGGCGCTGGTAGAACACTGCAGAAATACCTCTGCAAAGCTCAGGAGTGTCTACATGATTTACAGCTTTTGTTCCGTTTTAGCTGAAAGTTTGAAAAATGCTAGGATCTAAGCATTTGTTCCCAATTGTTTTTGCTAATTTGGTTGATGGCTCTTTTTGGCAGAGACATGCCATCTTCTCCGTGCAAAGCACTAGACTAGTTCTTTAAATGATGGACAGGTAGTGACACCTTCAGAAATCAGGTTACTCAGCACATAGAAATATGTAAGGAGTAAAACAGGGCAGCACTGTGTGGGTCTGGATAACAGCTAAATTCTAGCCCCTAAAGAAATATGTGCTAGCATGAAGATGGACCAATGCCTGGAGCTGAGAAGTAGTAAGGTTACCTAGACTGTGCAACAGAACATTTTACAAGGTCCAGAGCCAAAATGAGCACCAGGAGTGATGCTGATGCATTGGAGTGGTGTGGTGTAAAGCTAATTAACACTGCTGCTGGTAATGTTGCTTTCCAAAATGCTCAGCACCAGACCATGTGGGTGCACCACTTCCAGTTCTGCTGTTCTGAAACCATGCACCATGTTCCCAGGCTCTCTAGCTGCTGAGCTTCTCAGATCAAGTTTACACATATGGTCTAAATCTACAGATCCATATAGTTAATTAAGGACAGTAAACTGTCTCTGCCCATGAATTAGAACTAGTGAAACAGTTAGTGGAACAGGGGATGGCAAAGGGAATGAATTGAGATGACACTTGGACTTTATTTTCTCAGGAATAAAGCTTGTTTTTATGATGGAAAATGAGGAAGGTGGAGACACAATGTTGTTGCATGAATGGGCGGAAACAGAAGACAAAGCTCTGGCCAAGTGGCAACGTCTTCGTCTCTGAGCTATTAGGGTACTGGTCTTAGCAGGGAGGAAGCATCCAACAGGACCTATAATACTATAATATACTTCAGTATCACATAACAAAAACTATTAAGCTCTATTAATGAGCAATCTCCAGAGTGAAAAGGGCCTGGTGTCAGGTTATGGCCAAAGATTTTATTGGACTGTAGGACCATTGAGGAACATACTTAAAATCTCGATTAATTTTTTAAACTCTACGTGTGGACTCTATTTCTTTTGGCATATGTAGTTTGCGTCTTTGAATAGGTAATGTGACATATTTACATTTGAGATTATCAGTTACTGTGCGATGAGTGATTAAATTTATGTGTTTAAAACCTGATTGACTTTCACTGACTGTTTTCCATTTAAAGAAACCCCTGCTTATATGGAAAGCATAAATCATCAGCACATTCTTAAAAGGCAATGATTGCAGAATAATAATTTATAATAGCAACATTAATATGAATTATTCTGCCTGTAAGAACAGTTCCCGCACACACTAAAATATGAGTGTGAAAGAGGTAATAACTGACTAAGGTTATGTGTTCTTTCACTTGTGACTGTGTTTGAAAAGACTCAGGTGCTAGCATATACGAAAGGGGCAAAAGCTTCCTATAGTCCCTTCTAGCTACTCTTCTGACAATGCAAATATTGCTCGCTTTGAAATTTTACCACTAGCTACACTAAATTCAACATTTGTTCACCACCAGCAATTCAGCTGGAGCTGGGGCAAGACTGCAGAGGGAAAGAATCCAATGAAGAACTTTGTATCGGTAAAATAATGCAACAGAGTCCCAGAGAACAAACTAAATCGCTTGTATTCAGAGCAATAGGTAAAACAGATACGTGCATAGACAATTGACTAGGATATTTTTTGTTTTTGCTGTTAAGATTAAAAAGTAATTTGGGTTGACCAGCCATTTAGCACAGAGATTTCTGAACATTGGGAGATCTATGCTGTTTTCCCCAAGGACAAGTGATGCAAAAGACCTAACACATAAACCAAGACACCTACTGAGAGGTTCTGCTTAAGGCTAGGGGTCAAAGGCATTGTCATTTTAGTAGGTTTAGTCATTTCACTGTCTCATGTGTCATTTTCCTCAATTTCTATAGTTAGGATATTGAAGGAAAGCCTGAAAACAAGAGCTACTCATATAAGATATTGCCACATTCCCATATATAGACACCCCTAAACAATTGTGCAAGTGTCCTTGTGAGCCTTACATGGATCTTATCTACAACAGTCCTGTGATCTCCACCAACGTTTTCACAGCAGAAGACCTTGGCAGGGAAAATGATAAAAGGGGAGCAGACCTGACAAGCAACTATCTATCATAAGAGATGCCTCTCTTTTGACCTCTGAAACCTCAAAAGAGAGGTTTCTCTTTGTGACAGATGATTGCAATGCAGAGACAAGAACAGGCAGAGGAGAAACACCTCACCTGTGCAATCTAGAAACCCTAGGTATATGTTAGTTCTGTCTCTCTCTTTCTACCCACCACTTACCTCAGTGCTGTCACAAGAGAAGAACAGACAAGAGAATGATCCCAGGTTGCCAGGACCCTGCTCTTGCAGCAAACCTTTCCAGGTAACATAAGTGGCCACAGCAGCACAGCAGTGCTGGCTACACAGCATAGGGTGCCTAAGTACATCCTCTGTCTGAAACAGCCTAAATGGCTATAAATTACCACAGACAAAGGCAGTGGTCATTATTTAGTCCATCTTTCGGTAAAGCTTCTCTTGACTAGCAGGAGGGAAGTACTCTGATGTTAATGGAGGTATATGAGAGGAGAATACACCCCCTCAGCTTGTTATGATCATATCAGACACTAACTTGGCAAATATGTTCCCAAACTTAAACAGCTAGTTTTAGCAATAGCAAAGTACAGCCAAGAACCATGTTGGCTTAAGAGTATGTTCACATAAAGAACTGACCTAAACTAGATCATTATATTCTCCGAGATTTGTTAAAAAAAAAAAAAAAAAAAAAAAAAAAAAATGTTTTTGTCTGTCTCTGCACTTCAACACTCACTGTAGAGACTGCAGTTACAGGTTCTTTGGAAATGCAAATTAGACAACAGTGCCTGATTTTGCCTGGCACAAGGAAGGGAAGCGCTAAAATATTTTGTGATGGGTCTGAGCCAGGAGTCTAGAAGACTAGATTTAAAGCTAGAGGTTTAGATCCATCTTTAAAAGAAAAGCTATTGTCACAGTCTTTCTATTCCCAGTGAAATCAGGACATACTGAAATCTCCTGACAACGGATGTTCTCTGGAGATTTTCTACCTCCCAGTTTCCATAAAGTTTGTACAAAAGCACTACTTCATTTCATGGCTAGTTTTGAAAACTTGCATGAGAAATATGAGATCAAACAACAAAGTTTGGACAGTGATCTGTACTTTTTGCAAGTTTGTGGGGGGTATTAGGACCACAACTGCTCTACTTCGAATAACTCCCACTAGGTCTGAACTGAAAAATAAAACTAGGCTTGTCTGCAAACACTGGAACAAACTCTGATCCAAGTTATGTCCAACAAAATAACGAGGGGGCGTAATTGGCCTGTTTTCCTCTTCCTCCTGAGACTACTTAATAGATATACATCTATTCCATCACTGAACATTTGTAAATTAACGTCCATCCATTTTGTAATGCTTTTCTAGCACTGCCCTGTACTTTTACGTCAACATGCTTATTTCTATTCAAGAGATCATTACTATTATTTTAAAACAGATGGTTTGAACATAATCCACATAAATAGTAGATTGGCACTGCCAGTCAGGATGGCATGTGTAGAAAAGAGCTGGCTGATGTGACAATATTTAAAGATTAGCAGTCTGGGACACTACAAATGACAGTGTCTCTTGCCACTAAACCTAATGCTTGTGCTATGGCATTCAAATAAAGGCACAGCAGTCATCATGCCAAGAGATCTGATAAACTCACAGATTAAAAAAAAAAGTCAAATTTTACTGTAGGTATCTACTGAAAACAGTGGGGGTTGCGCAGACCCCTCCGTAGAAAGGAGGTATGAAACTCACACTCCTTCCTGTCCTTGTGTTGGCATCAACAGATGGAGGCCTCATGACAATCTGTGCCCTGACCACTTCTGTGAACATACCAAGCATGGCTTTGGCTCTTTCTCTGGGACACTAGGAAATTATCATTAATATAAAATACATAATTGTTTAAAATTACCTATAATCACTGCCCAGTAGAACCTATGAAAACACTGCATATTGCAGCAGCACTCTCGGTGTATGTGTGCCCTGCAGCTGACCCTGCTGCAGCTGTAACTATCTCAAGTTGCAGCTGATCGGGAGGAATGCGACATCACTCCAAGCCATCGGTTGTGTCCGTGACACTTCATCAAAATACCCACTTAACAGCCCACAGCTCTGCTGTCTGGCCAGTTTTTTCCCTCTGCATGGGTTGCCATGCTGACTCATCTCCCACCCCTAAACTTCTGCATATTAAGGCTGGCATATTAATTCTGGCAGTTCTCTTGGGTCTGTCTTGGTTGCAGACTTGTTAGCCTTCTTGACCAGCTTAGGTCCAAACTTATCCTTGCTACAAGAGCATCTAGGACCTGGCTGCATGTGTCATTAGGTAGCAGATGCAAGTCCTGCTCACTGTTTTGACACACAGCTCCTTATTTTGGCTCCAAGGGCAAACATTCTTACTGAGGTCAGGGAGGAAAATTGACACACATGCGACACCCCATAAATACCAAGAAACAGTAAAAACAGCAAGGCTGTCAGTGTGGCTTCCATTGCTGGTTAAAGGGAGGGAATAATGTGCCAGTTCAAAAAACAGAGCTAATAAAGGACAAATTTTGAATTTTAGTAGTTGGTCCAAAGACTGAAAGCTTCAAGGGCACAACAAACGCTTTGAGGGTTTACACGTGATGCACATTCACAAGTCATGAAGTCTGCCCACAACGCTCATTTAACCACATGACACTTCAGTAGAACAGCCACCCTCATGTTCAAAGTGCCACTGCTGCCTTCCTGGCCACGCACTGACATGCCTCAAGGGTACTGCGGGGGTTTTTTCCAGGACCCAGGGAAAAAAAAACAAACAAGAAATTGGTTGAAGACAGCTTGCAGACTGCTTAAGGCCATTACAGCATACATGGAAAAGTAGAACAACTTCTTGCGCAAGCTGTAACACACCAACAGAAAAACCACTTAAAACATCTTCAAACTATCAAAGTCGGAGATGATTTGATAGAACCTCACAAATCCCATAATCTACTGTAAGTAGTAGCTAAGTCTTTGGCTTCATCCATGTGTCTGCAACTGGGGAAGAAGCAGGAGGATAATTTATCCAAGTCTGGGGTAATGAAGTGTTAACAAAAACCATATGAAGTTATTACTACAACCACAGGCCGCAGAATGTGAAGGAAGTAGGGTCTCAGGAGACCTACCTATTTTCAGTCATCTGCTTCATAGTTCATCAAAAGGTGTTCACCAAAACAGGAGGCAAGCAACAGAAATTAAGTGATTCATTAGGCCTAATGAACAATGCTGATTATATCATCTCTAAAATACAGTCAGGCGACATTGATATATATATACTTTAACTCATTCTTCCCAACTTTATTAGGTACATATGTCTACAGCAGACGCAAATGAAACATTCTACAACTAGGCTCCAAGCCAAAAACTAATTTATTCTTTAATGTGGTAGTGATTACTTGGTGGTTCCTTGAGCAGAGATGACAGGTCTGAGCTAATGGAGTTGTACTGTAAGTTAATATAAATCATGACAGAGCAATTAATTACAGAAACCACTGCAAATCCCTTTGTTAGTTTTCCCCATCACCAGAAGGATTTAATAATGTTCATTTTGCTAAGTTCCAGTGACATTTACAAGTCTTAAACCATTTTCAATCAAATCAATATCTCTGGCTGCTAAATTTAGTTGCGCTTTGCTAGCAAGTCCTGGAATGCATCGATACTAATGTTTCCTACCTTCTGTTCAAGTAAATTGTACTGAAGCCCCACACTTCCTCTTCATTTGTTTACATTGAGTAATTGGGATTTTTTTATTTAATGAGCAACATAAGAAAGAAGTGCATCCAAAAGAGTTAGGAGACAGTGAGCTAGACAGAAATACAAAAACAGTGCTTAGGATGCATATCACATAGGTAAAAAATTTAAGGAAATTTCCCTTAATTGGCTGAAAGCACTCCAAACCAAAGAACTGTGGCATTTTTGGGAGCCGGAGCACTCAAACAGAGCTATGGGTAAGCCCGCATGGTGAATACAAGATACAGGGCACAGTGACTTCTTTCTGTCCCTACGTGTTCTTGGAGCTGTTACCTAAGTGTCCAGTACACAGTGAACAACGCCTAATTTCCATTTATCTCAGTGTGAACTGAACACATACCTAAACACCATTGCAGACTGTGGGTGGTGATCTCGCACATTCTTTTGCACAGGAGAGTCTCTCTCTCTATCTCACATTTATAGCCATAATCTAGGCATAATCATACTCCCTCTGTTTGTCATATCCCCTTAGATTTTAAGCCCTTTGAGGCACGTGTTGTCTATAATTTTATGTGCATACTATGCCTAACAAAAAGGGAGTTGTGAGGGTAGTTCCACCAGCAACAATCTTGTACAATTATATCCAGGGACCTTTTCCAAAGAGGTTACCGTACAACACTGAATGTTTGCAAAGCAGTTTGAAAATTATCATTACAAACATCAAGAACTATTAGATCCAGTCTGTGTTTTAATGAAATAGTTTTAGTTTTGAAATGGACTTTTCTAAGAGCAGGATTAGAACCATTACCTTGTAGTAGGGTTTTTTTCATTTACGTGTGTTTTTAATATTAATGCCATCAACCCCTGAAAAATACAGTCGGTTTCTGAATTTTTCAGCTAAGTAGTTCAGCAAAGATACTTAATTTTACTCTGCAAGAACAAAGCACAGAAATTTACCAGCTCTGGATTGTTATTTTGTTCTGTCCTTAACGGCAACAACAACAAAATCAGGAAAGGTTTGACATTCTGTTACATTTAGATCAGTATCTTTTACTTCATACCTAATGAACACATTCACAACAATGGATCTCAGATCTCTGACATCCTCAAGGGACTGTACGTAGGTCATGGACTCCGAACACCAGCACATCAGATTGGAATAATAGTAATAATAAAAAAAAAAGAAGTAAAACTTCAAAGCCACTGCTAGCTGCAAGGTTTCTTCAGAAATCTTACAGGAAGTTCTACCTTATTTACTTCAGTTTAAGTATTTAATTAATTTTGGTGAGATTCAGCAAGAATGTAGTAATACAGTTCCTTGGTCTATGACCCATGTACTATTCCCTGTAGATGGCAAAGAATTGTTGTAGCTTTTTTATTTTCAGTTTTTCTGCAAGCATAAAAACAAAACAACAAGATCTAACGACAGAATAGGAGAGAAAAAAGAAAAATCCAGACTTTAAAAATAGAGTTACTCCCACTGAGGTTCAAAGGCTGAACTGAGTTAGAGTTCCTCATCTGCACTTTGCATTAATGGTGGGTCTTTGTGTAAATAGTATAGATTCGTAACTAGAGTTTCATTTCTTTTGTTCTTCCTCTGGACAATTGCTTTCTATTTTATCTCAGGTGACACCAAGTCATTGTGACAGAGGCCCCCAAGACCTTGCTGTGATTCTGTAATGACTTAAATTCACCATTTTCCCAGAGTGCACTAAGACGTCTGTCTTTTGAGCTGCTGCATTAAGTCCTAATGGAAAATTTCTCTCCCAACTTAAGAACTACCTTACCCCCCGTGAATAAACAATGACACCATATGGATCAAGAATGACCCCTGATACATCTGTCTTTAATGGAGGAATCACTGTAAAAATTGATTTCCTTTCCCCCTCAAGCAACAAGGTCTTCCTTGTGCAGAACTAAACACATACAAAGCACAAGATACTTTTAAATGCAGTGCTGCAAGTAGAGACATTTCATTTAATATGCAGCTATGCTAGAGGCTCAGACCAATCTGAGATTCAATTTGCATTATAATTCTAAAAATAATAATTCTCTAATGAGAATATTTGAGTCTATGAAAGTATGCAGACATAAAATTCACTCTAGGAAAGAAAAAAAAGACCGAACACAATTGATTTTCTGTGGTGAGATTAAAGAATACTTAAAAAAGGCCCAAAAACACAACAACAAAAAAAGAACCACACCACCAAAACTTAGCGGAAATCAAAAGCTGACCTTTTCTGAAATTTGCTTAGCTGACAGAGTATTTTCTGAAGTAAACACTGAACAACATCCGAGCAGGGAACGTACTCCCTTTTGTATAAGGACAATATAAATGGCATGAGCAGGACTTTGCTATTATAGGTATGGAAAAACCATGTGCAGCATGTTGTTGGCTAAATACAATAGAACTTTAGCTGATTATGATCTATCTTACCATGTCCATTTTAGTAATGAACAGTATATCTTCAAACCCACACTAAAACCAGTAGGAACACTGGACTGGATCAGCTAACCCTATATCCATCAACGTTTTTGTAAAGACACTAGGATTTCTCTGCAGTGTACAGGAGCACCTATAGTCCAAGTCAGTATTGCACTTACTGAAGGATAGTTATTAACAGAATAGGTATCTGGTTATTGGGTATTGAGAAAAAAATAAAGGCTTTTAATTTTCTAGTAATAAAAATTGCTATTGTCGCTGCTATTGTTTACCCTTCAGTCAAGAAAAATGTAATTTCTTAGAGAAAAAAAAAAAGCTTTAATCTAAATACTAGAAATTATTCTTACCCCACCTCTCTTTTCTGTATGGAAAATGAACCAAGAAACAGAAATTGTTGCATCTTCTGGATGTAACCAGTAATCAAAAATGAGCGGAAAAATCGTATCTGTCTAAGCAGCTACTTTTTCCTTTTAATATG
>Ga0181612_109495_pt1 | contig 10273 bp, 6 predicted proteins | sample HoacroProtozoa21_FD_119630 | JGI IMG/M metagenome (GOLD analysis project Ga0181612, IMG submission 119630) | Hoatzin crop microbial communities from Cojedes, Venezuel. Combined Assembly of Gp0051906, Gp0051904, Gp0051908 | reverse complement strand
TTTCCAGGCCCAGAGGTGAGGCTGACAGGTCGGTAGTTCCCAGGGTCCTCCTTCCTATCCTTTTTAAAGGGTATGGAGTATTCACATTGTCTGGCTTTATTTTTGTCTATCATGAGAGCCTAAAATAAAAGTGCAGGCATCATATGCCAATGGGACCTTCAGAGAGTGACTGAGAGTGCCTAAATGACGGAGGTCTTCTCTCTCCGTTCCTTATGCAAGTGGTCTAAGCTTGGGCAGCGTGAGTCCTCCGCTTGAACTAAGCTGATATGCTGTAGCCTGGGATATGCCCTGGAGTCCATCGTACAGACTTTATCCAATTCCTGGCCACCTCTGGCCAGAGGGATAGCCCCTGGCCAGCACACACTGAGCACAGGAGACAGAGCTCTCCTCCGGATCATTGTGCTTTCATCTGGACCCAGCATCACAGGAAAAGGATGAACTCCTCTAGTGCTCTGCCTGGTTCTTGCCTGGGGAGCTGCTCTTAGGTTTGATCCATGGCCTACACAGATGTCAATATGCTCCATCAGCAGGTGAGATAAGGCCATCAATTTTGGCATAAAGCAGCTTTGTAGCGACTTGTGGGCACAGAAAGACCGTTTAAGACATCTGTGGATACTCTTGATGCCAGTGCCACCTTCAGCACCACCAGTCTCCTCATTTTTGTTTCATTCTTCATTAGTTATAGTGATGAATCAGATCAAGGAACTTATTTCAGTGAAAAATATCCTGATTCAAAACCTGGATCAATTCCCTGATCAGTTCACCTTGTGGTGTTTATAGCTGTATTGTATAACCACATCCCAAACAAATGGTCCCTAAGAGGAAAGTGCTGCGGCCTGAGGTTTGTTGAGACACGAGTTTCTAATCGGGAAGTGTCCTGGCACCACTAAGAGGGAGGTGGTGAAGTAGCGGAAAGGAACGGCTGTGAAGGGAATGGGAGCCGGTGGAGGTTCACATGAGCACTGCCCCTAAAAGAGACATCCAGGAGCCATGGTCTGGGTGGACTGCAGATGTAACGCACTGTACAGAGGCCAGCAAAATAGATATTCCTGAATTACCATTAATTAGGAAATGTAGGGATAGGTCTCAAGCTTCTACTACAGACTTGGGCAAATTAGTCTGCTGGAGATTTTTCATTCTCCAAATTCCTCAAACACTCCAGTAGTTATATATAACCAAAGTTGTTGGAAGGCAGCCACTGCTGAGGAAAAGGACAGTAGTTGGCATGTACTGCTCCGGTGACTGGCACTCAGAGAAACTGTAACGATATGCAAAGTCAAGGAGGTGTTGTTTAGAGGTCACAAAATCTTCAAGCAATCGTTATTACTAAGTGTTCACCCAGGAGGATGAAACTTCATTTTATTAGCAAAATAAGAAAAGCTGGACTTGATTTTTTCTGGGTTTGAACCGAGATTTGGCTACCCCCTCCAGCTGTCTGAAACAAAATAAGAGGCATTGTTTATTTACTGGATTAAAGCCAGTTTCTTGCACTGAACTTTTCTAAATCTGGTATTGTAAGGATCAATACTTTGCAATGTATATTTTAGCCTTTCAGCATGTATTTTAGATATGTTGTTTCAAAATAAGGTGCCTAAGTTATTCACAGTAATAACTGAGAGAACTCAAAAAGGTTGATCTCTTGCAAAATGTCATTCCCACTCTTCTTAGTCAGCCTTAGCCCTCAGCCAAAATTTATATCCAAGTTATATACCACACCCCAAAGAAATACTAACGTTTTCATAAAAGGAAAAAAATGCTTTGGGATCGCCAGAATAAAAGCTTCCAGAATTCTCTTGGTGATTGAGTCATAAACAAAGTCGCTGTGAAATGGAGGGATAAAAGTCATAGGGATTAATACCATAGCTTGCATGATTGTGACTGTTAGTACTTCTCCAGTCCTGCTGTGGAGGAGAATGGATGCTCCAGACGTAACCTGTGGGCAGGCCGAGTCCAGAGACGTCCAGGTTTAGCCTTGGCTCTGGTCCCTGTTGCTCTCTCCTGTCTTTACAGTCAGGCAAACCCAAGCTTCAGAGCCAAACATCTCAGTCCTTTGAATTGACACTCAGACCTCAACTACCCCACTGGCTCCTCTAAAATCCTGTGCCCTAAAAAAGAGTCAGGATGGGGTTGTAAGGAATGGAGGCTGTTTATTAACGTTACGAGTAGCAAACAAAACCCACTATTTTTCCATGGGATTTAGCATCTGAGTTATTTAAACACACTCTGGGTTGTCTGCTGTCACCAGAGAGCCCTCCCTAGGGCTGCATGAAGAACTCTGCAGGTCTCTTACTCATTTCTTGACAGTTTTTGACACTACAATGAGCCATTTATTTTCTGGTGGAAAGTTTAAAAATTAACACTGGAAGTTCTTAAATAAAAACAAGTGATTTTAAAAATTTGAGTGCACTGTCCATCTGCCCCAAATCCTTCACCATGTCCAATTGCAGATGGATGGCAGTCAAAAACATGCCATTGTTGTTTTTGTGGTTTGTCTTTGATAGATCTTTCTCTCTGCATTTTATTCTGAGATTTTCCTGATGGATGTGACAGAAATCTGAAAGCTGTAGGTTTTATTTATTTATTTACCCACTTACTTTGCCATTAAGCTCCAGGAACGATCATTTGCTTCCCTCTGAGGAGTTGTTAATTATGAAATATGAATTATCCATGGTGGTAGAGACTGCAAAACCGTCTGCTGGCACAATGCCCCCTGTGGTAAAGGGTAGAGAAGCCTCATCATGGTACCCGTTAGCACTATTTTAGTAAAGAACCTCTCAGACTCCATTAAACCCCCCATTATTCAGGATTTTTGAGCAATCTATAAATATTTGGTCTGGTACAAAAGAGCTCAGCTGAAGAGCTCCTATTTTTAGCTGGAGGTTAGGTTTGGTTGTTTGTTGTTTTGTTTTTCGTCTCCTTTTAAAAAGATGCTCTGAAGGTTAATGGAACCATAATTTGACCTCCCTTTGTAATACTGTGCCTGTTTGCCCTGTGTGTGTATTTCTGGAGATGTGAGTATTCCCCTGACAAGTGTGTCACAACATGAGTCACTGCGAAAGATGCAGACCAACCAACCAAGTTCACTGGCAGTCCATGCAAGACTGAATTCAGTAGCTGTCAGGGCACAGCGTATCTTCTGTTACTGGGTTTTGAACCTTTGTTAGAAAAAAATGTCCTGTAATTTATCCTTGATGCTTCTCTTAGGGCCTAATCATGCGATGGGCTGTGCCTGCACTGGCCTAAATGCTCAGTGAATGGTGTCATCACCTCCTGCCCTGACCCAACAAAGCGCTTTAGCGGTGGATGTGGCTTTGGTGACACACAGGTCTGATGGGTTTGTCCTTTATTAAAAGGTATGGAAGTTCCCCTAATGAAGGTAGTGGTGTTTTTTCCCCTGACTGTTCATAGTACAGCAAGCCTCCTAATGGAAGCAACCAGAATTAGCATCAATCATAGCGAACCAAACTGAGTTCAGCTGTCCTTATTATGAAGGGCCTGGACCAATTACTTTAAAGGCCATATCATATCTCATAAAGCTCCTGTGGTAAAGAATCATCATAGAGATAGAGATAAGTGCAAGGAGGAAAAAAATCTGTTTGGGCCTTGCTCAACTGTCTCTAATTTTGGAGGCAGAGTACGGGGTAGGCTTTTAGCTGTCAAGCTTTTCATATTCTATGTTGCATTTTACAGTATATTACAAATACATACTATATCCTGCATTGAAAAACAGTATTACTAAAACCTCTGCCTTGGGAACTGAGAAGACTAAGAATTAGGGTCACTGTGCAGTCTGAACTTGGCCCATTTGGACATACAGAGTAGAATAAAGTCTTTGTTGACTCTTGCAATTTCAGTGCACATGACAGACCAGATATGTGTCTAAAAGGTACAGAAACCAAAATAATCTAATTTCTTGCTTCCTGCTTCCCTGAGCCTTCTAGCAGAGTCTGTGGGAATGCAAATCTCATTACTTTCTGTAGATACAGTAGAGAGTACTAAGCCAGCCTGACATACTGAAGTCCATGTGACCACATGGGATGCACCCAAGGGTGCAAAGGGAGCTGACTGATGTCATAGCGAGGCTGCTCTCTATCCTTTTTGAAAGGTTATAGCGAGTGAGTATAAGCGAGTGAGGTAGGTTCCTGCTGCCTGAGAATAGGTATCACACCTGCATTCAAGGAGAGGAAGGAGGATCCAGGGAGCTACGGGTTGCTCAGACTCACCTCAAACCCTGGGAAGATCATGGAAACTTGTGAGACAGCATCTGGTGTACTATGCCCAGTTTTGGGCTCCCCAGTACAAGGCAGGCATTGATGTACTGGAGGGAGTTAAGTGGAGGGCCACCAAAATGGTTAGAGACCTGGAGCACAGGATGTGTGAAAAGAGGCTGAGACCTGGGTCTGTCCCACCTGGAGAAGAGAATGGCTGAGGAGAGATCTTTTTGCTGTCTACAGCTACCCAGTGGGACAATATAGAGAAGATCGGGCCAGACTTGTCGGGCACACCATGGCAGGACAAGAAGAACCAAACACATGCTGGAACATGGGAAATTCTGACTTGTATAAGATTTTTTTACCCTGAAGGTGGTCAAACACCGGAACAGGTTCTTAGAGAAGCTGTAAACTCACCACCGTTGGGGATCTTCAAAACACAGCTGCCCCCTGAGCAACTTGGTTTAACTAGATCTGCTTTGAGCAGGAGGTTGAACTGCAGACCTCTGGAAGTCCCTTCCAACTGGACTGACAGCATGTTGGTTTTGAAGGAAGTAAGGTATTATGTTTATTTCAGTAATTTAATGAGACACCCTAGAGCTTGTGATTTGAGTTAAAAATAGAGTTTGGAGTTTGCCAAACCTCCGATCAATCACATCTGTGTTTCCAACTTTGCTCTCAGAAGAGGAGAGCAGTTGCTTTGTTGGAATTGTTTCAGGTGGTGCCTGGCTGTGGGAGGCAGTTGCAATGACACAGCAGAAAATTACCATGAGATTGTTACATGTAGAAAAGGTTTATTGATAGCAGCTTAGGTCGTGGCCAAACTTGACCTCAGAAAGTCTTTTTTTAGGTTCTTCCACCCTTGTCATTCTATAGGAGCCAGTTCATCACAGCCTTTCTGGAGTTCTGCGTCGCAGCAACTCCATGGTTAGCTGAGAAATTGTTTCAGTGTGTGTAACTGGAGCACACTATTAGCATAGCGAGCCCAGAAAATGCCAGACACTTGCAAAATAGTACACTATTAAAACCGTATGCATAACAGCTTTTCAGTGACGATTTGATTTGACTTTGTAATTTTGTTAAAGGACTTAGGCTGGGTTTATACCACTATATTAAACGTGCCTGGGAATGGTCCCAGCCATCGAGGCCAACTGGCATGGAACAGCCTGCATCTGTGCCAGTGGGCTGGGTTTGCCTGCTCTAGGTGCCTGCAAGCAAACTGCTGCTTGGGTGCGGTTCCTGGCACGCTCCCGCGGCCAAAACAGGTCCAGAAGTTGCTTGGGAAAGCACTCGTTGGAGCAGGCTATGTTCATGCCGGGGAGCTCTCTCACAGTTTACTAGCATAGGTAACAGTGTTGGAGTGCATAGGTACACTGTGGGCATGCTTGAATCGACGCAAAGAGATTTATGCCCTAAGGCAGATGAGCTAATAGGTTCTTGTGATGAGAAAAGGAGACTTGAATACAGTCTAAGGACCTATTCTCAAGACATTAAGTACTGTTAGATGTCCTGGATTCTCTCCTAGTACCAGCTTTCTATATACTTCTTGGGGGAAAGGCTCAGCCTTGTGAGTTGGCTTTCATCCCTTCACAAGAAATTTTGTATTTACAGCTACTTTAATGTTTTTCTCTCTGGCAGTTTCCAGTAGGTTGGGCATTAGGTCAAGAAAATGTTAGTAAGCAAGTTTAAAACTCTGTTACACTTCTGCTGCTGTTAACAGTTCTCTCCCATGAATAAATATGTGTACAGACAGAGTCTCCTGCAAGAAAACAGAGCAGGCATGAGAGCCTGGGCGTGCCTGCCTAGCTGAGCCTCTCTGAGATTGTGACTTCTCTGTGACTTCAACCAATGCCGGCAAAAGTGTGTTTCATTGACATCCATGTGATACCCTGAAAAGTCATTTGTGCTACAAACAATATCTCTGTTTCAAATATCTCCACATGAAAAGACCTAGAAACAAACATTTCTTGTTCGATTGCCATGTAAACCAACTAAGCGTGCACTACAGACCTTAGCAAGGCTGACAGTTGGAAAAGTTCAGACCCAAGGATGTTGTTCCTCTCTGCTGTATGCAAGTAGAGCACTAGCATATCTCGGCATAAATCTAACCTACCAAGGATGTACAATTGGAATTAACCTGGACAGTAGCTATTCTTGAGGCCTGTGAAACAGTAAGTGCTGAAGTCGAGCAATTGCTTGAGGTAGCCATAAGGCATTCTGAACTTTATTTCTGTCATAAGTGTGGAAGAAATCCCTCTATTTTTTGATGGCTTCAAAAACAGCTTACAGAGAAGGTCTGGCCAATACTCTGAGGATGTTGCTGGCACTGTGGCTCTAGTGCATGCATATTTCTTTTCTTTGTTCATAACGTAAATTTTCTGTGTGTAAAGGACAGAAAGCAGATGGTGGTGGGAATCTCTTGGCTTTCCCCTTTTCCTGCTTGGAGAATGCATCCATGCAAGACAGAATGGTACCAGAAAGTGACACACTTTTTCCCTGGAAGGACTCCTAATGCAGCAAATTGACAGTATCTGCTGTGGTTGCATTGTGCTACCTTCAGAACTGAAGGAATCCTTCCTGGGACTGCAGAAACAAAGTCACTGAAATGATTGCCGGGTAGAGCCATTTTGGTTTTCGTTGTGAGGGTGTTTCTACATCTGGCCTGAGAAGATATGTCCATGAGCTTTCATAAACTGTCTCTGAAAGCTTCTCTCTGTGTCCAAGTATGTTCCTAGGGAAGCATTGCACAAACTCTGCTCCAGGGAAACCCTCTGTGGTCAGAAGGCTACAGAAAATGATTTTGGTTGGTTGCAGGGGCTGCATCAGGGCTTATGTAGGATGCATCCCGGCAGGTGGCAAACACTGGGGCTGCAGGGATGTACAGGGCCTTACAGGTGTTCAGCAGGCCACTCCCCACGCTCTGCTCCCACCTAAAGAAAGGAAATTCTGTGGACTTGCAAAGGTCCGTTGGTTCAGAAATATGAGAATCACTCCTCTCGAGCTGGTTTTCTGCCTGCTGATATCAGCGCATAGGCTTTCACTCGAGTTCTGCGTCCTTGCCGCAAGCCCTTAATCCCAAGTTCAGGGCCAGAAGCAATGTCACCATGACACAGTAGACATCCCAGAGACCTTACAATTTATTTTCTATCAACCTCTTCTTGAGTCTGGGATCATTTTATAACATATTTATACAAGATAATAGTAGTGACGACCAACTGACCATCTAATCCTTAGACAGAACAGCCACACAGTGCTATTCTTAAAGTCTTTTTCCACAGATACAAGGCATGAAGGAGTTTAGTTCTAATGGGTGCTGTAAGTGTCGATGGGGTTTTCTTTACAAGTTTTCAGCTGGTCCTCAGAAGTGATCCTTTTTCTCCCCATTTTGAGGTAGCTAATTTTAACTCCAATACCACATGTAGTTCTGATCACTCTCTTTGCAGAAAGGTGAAATGGAACTGGCAGATGCAGACAAGGGCAGTGAGAAAGATCAGCAGAACGGGGATCCTGCTTTATAGTAAGAAATTGAAGGGAACTATTTGTTTAACCTTGCAAAACAAAAGCAGAAATGGGATATGTTTGCTGTCTGGAAATGCATCAGGCGGGTAAATACCAGAGAGGAGAAAAGGAGCCATGGATGGCTTAGAATACAAATGACCAGGAATAAATTTAAGCTTGAAATCAGAAAATGGTTTCTAGGCATTCGAACGGTAGCCCCACAAGCGGGATGCGTGACTGCTTTTCGGACAGACCTTGCTGTGGTCATGACTGGCAAAGGGTGGTGTGGACGCGTGTGTTCGCAGAGGGCTAGGGTGAGTGACCTGGCAGGAGCCTGCTGGTTTTGCCTTCCTGCCAGTGCTGTGCTGAAAAATGGGTCTAGGAGAGAATACTGCGGCGACAGCGAGACACACATCCAGATCTCTTCCTTCTTTAGCTGGAGTGTCTCTTCCCGGTTTTAAATTCTCTTTTGCTGTGGGTTGCAACATTTCCTGGTTTGACCATTTGCCTTAGGGAAAAAATCTGAATACTTCTAGAGATGGGCCTGGCAGATTTTGAGGACAGCACATACCTGCTACAGGGTGGGAAAGACAGCGAGGACAAGCTGGGAAGGCCCCTTTGGCCCTGGCCCGCCTCATATATCCTAATGAAGTCAGATCCAGGACCTGCATCCCATAAAGCTTTGTATGGGAGAGAAACCCACAAAAATTTCAGTTCAGCTTTCTTGGGATAGCTTTGCAGGGGCAGAGAATCTGCTCTGCCAAGGTGGTGGGTACAACTGTGGAGGAGAATGGTGTATTCTGTGACAGGTTTCTTCACAATGTCAACAGATATTCCTGGATATTTGAACAGATATTCCTACCTGCTCTAACGCTGATGCTTTCCTGCTGTGTTTTCAGCAAGCAGAATTATAGAGGGCCCAGGCAGTGGCATCCTCATGAGAGCAACTCTTTTGGGCGCCTGAAGATCTCTATACAAGGGAAATTTGGGATGACCTTTTCCCTTGCAGATTGAGCCATGCTGGTGAATTTCCAGCCCTATATGAGGACAAGGCAGATTATTTTGTGTTGTGGAAGAAAAACAGGTAAAAGGATAACACAGGCTGAAAGAAAACACAGGCTGAAAGAAGTGAAAAGAAAGCAGATCCAATACACTGGAGACTTAGGCTGCCCTAAAAACAAGACAAAGTGGGGTCCAGTAAGTGACAGTCCAATTTCATTTGATGTTCCCAGAAGCTGTGGGAAGAAATTATCCTCTTAAGACAGAGTCAAGTCTCATTGAAGTGGGTGAGAAAATTGTCTGAATCACACCCAGAGGGTGTCAGTGCCACAGTCTGGCAGAAAAATTGACTTCAGAGATGAAAAAGGTAGTGCCTTTCTGTGGAGAGTAGAGCTGGTCTAACTCACGAGTAATGACCAAGCCAGGAGCAGCTGAGGCACTGGAGACCTGTATGACAGATCCCCTGAACTATGTGGGGCTAGAGGGAGAAGAAAGGCCTTAAAAGATTCAGTGGCAAAATAACTGAAGAATAGCTCTCTGTGATAAATAAATCCAAATCGTAGAGAACTTGTACTATTTTTTTTTCTTGCTCCATTATTATTTTGATAGATGTTTTTGTTGTTCTTTTCTTGTGACCACTTCAAGGAGAGCTCTTTCCTAGCGAAAATTTACTAGGTACACTCAGACATCCATTCCCATTTTGTTCCAGAGCCTGCAGCAGTGGGCAACAGGGCTGCAATCGTGGATGAGTTAATAATCTCAGGGGTGATCTGGAGGTGTTCAAAAGGAAGGGGGCACCTCAGGTGTAGCTGTCCACAAGCACAGCTGCTTTGCATGGCATGCATCCACAGTGACAATTCTGCTGCAGAAATGCAGACCTGCTGGTCTGGAAACTGTTTTCACAGGTGTGTGTATCTTAAAGGTGCTGTGGGCCGTGGGTCAGCTAATCCAATTTGGCAACACAGAAATTAATAAGAGAACAGAGAGCCAGAATGAGTTATGTGATACATTCAGATGTGAATTGTCCAGAAGAAACAATGAGCACACAAATCAGGAGTGCCCCCCAGCATTGGCCCATTTGGGGTACGCATGTAACATTAATGTGCAATCAATAAAACCTTCATGTTTTGGTTTGGCCTGGATAAATGCCAGGTGCCCACCAAAACCGCTCTGTCACTCGCCCTCCTCAGCTGGACAGGGGAGAGGAAATATGATGAAAGGCTCGAGGGTCGAGACGAGGACAGGGCGAGATCACTCACGAATGACCATCACGGACAAACCAGACTGAACCTGGGGAGAAAGGGCAGTTTAATTCATCACCAATCAAATCAGAGTAGGGTAATGAGAAATAAAACCAGGTCTTAAAACACCTTCCCCCCACCCCTCCCTTCTTCCCAGGCTCAACTTCACTCCCATTTCTCTACCCCTCAAACAGCGCAGGGGGATGGGGAATGGGGGTTATGGTCAGTTCATCACACACTGTCTCTGCCGCTCCTTGTCCCTCAGGGGGAGGACTCCTCACCCTCTGCCCCTGCTCCAGCGTGGGGTCCCTCCCCTGGAGACAG
>Ga0181612_169244_pt1 | contig 10274 bp, 4 predicted proteins | sample HoacroProtozoa21_FD_119630 | JGI IMG/M metagenome (GOLD analysis project Ga0181612, IMG submission 119630) | Hoatzin crop microbial communities from Cojedes, Venezuel. Combined Assembly of Gp0051906, Gp0051904, Gp0051908 | reverse complement strand
GGAATGATAATGAGTGACTGAATCCTTCCTTCTGATGGAAGAGAGGAAGACTTTCCTGTGTCTTCAGTCACATCCTTTCTGTGTCTTCAGTCACATCCTTTTTTGCGGAATAGAATTGTTTTTGTATGGGACCCTGAGAAGACCTTTCCTGTGCTAGGTGCCTTTATGCCAGAACCACGAATTGCATTTTTAGGTGCTGAGATTAGGTGCTGAGACTGAAGAGAGATCCAAACCTGGATGTCCCACATCCCAAATTAAAATGCTGTATATTGGAAAACTGGATAAAAAGCCCTTACCACTGATGCTGGCATCACTCATTTTTGCATCTACCTTGTCTTTGAAGTCAGTGTTTTGGGCATCTGACTTAAAAGAGCTGGTTTGTGACTGTGACACTGATGCCCTTCAGAATGGGTTTTGTCATCTTCTCAGGCTATACTAAAAGCTAAGTTAGATAGTGATTTTAATTGACAATTTGTTTTTGTCCTGTCCTTGCACCTCTCTCTTCATAAGTTATATAAAATTCTTGGGTTACTAACTGGGTTGTGATATCTGAGGTGAATTTCAGTGAGAAATTTTTATTAAAAACCAACAAACAAAAAACCCAGCTAATGATGCTCCTGTAAGTAATCATGTCGTAAAGTCTTACAAAGTTACTCATATGTGTATGTGAAAATTATTCCTGATAACATTCTGGGTGGTTTAATGCTGTTTTCGAAATTGATGTATAGAACTCCCAAGGACACCACTATAGTTTAGAATTGTGGGAAAGGCTTGATTTAGGCTGAAGAAAATACTCAGGTTTTAAGTAAGTAAGAAGTACCTTGCTGAACTGAGATTAACTAGCACTGGCTTGAGTATGTAGTGGGAATTCCAGAGCACTTGTAGCACTGTTGCATAAAAGCTGATGGTCTTTTACTGATTTGCATTAGATTCAAAGAAGACTTTTTCCAGAAGGGAGAGATTGGAGGTCATTGCACCCTCGATGTTCAGGCATTTTTGGCTGAAGGTCAACGCAAGAGCCCTCTGCAGTCTTGGTAAGAATCACTCGTGAAGGCTGCTTCCAAGTTGACTTACTAATTCTTTTTTACCTTTTTCGTTGGCACTAGCAGCTGTGTGTTGGGGATTTCATACTGAGGAAATAGTTGCTCCTTCCTAAGATCAATTTGAGTGTTCATATCAGATACCTCTGGTAATTACATCTCTGCAGAATATTGTGAACTATGCTATGTGTGATTGTGTCCTGCCTGACAACAACAGCAAAAGATCTGGAAATGTCTTGTAATTTGAAGTTCTACCCTTCAGGTGTTTTCTGGACAAGGTGCTGGTTGTATGCCTGACCTGCGTATAGGAGACGACCATTGTTTTGTTGTGAAATGCCTTGAGGTTTGCACTTGTGTCTTCGTTCACACAGTCCTGGGCGATGCTGGGGCTAATGCAACGACTGGTCTGGATGGGTATTTGTACGGTGTTCCCAGGGAGCCTGTGTCTGGAATGTGAAATGGGCAACGGTCTACAGGCCGAGTGGCAAGTGTAGAGGGTGCTTTGTGGTAGCTGGTTAAGTGTGACGGGTTGCATGTTAGCACTTCAAAGCTGCCTTGCCAGTTAACTGGTGAAACATGAAGGAATTGGAGCCAGTAAGGTCCATATAAGAATTCATTTTTATGCTTTCCTCATGTTGTAGTTTTTCTTCTCATTTTGCATTGATGGTCAGTTTCAGTGAAGAATAGCTGCAGAGGAGGAAAAGACTTTTCTCCTCTACCTGCTGTTGTCATCTCAGCTGCTCCTCCTTGTTTAGATCCAGGAATAATAAATGTTGCATCTACGTTCATTATTCTGACCAAAGCATAAAGATCTTGCTGAAGTGTCTTTGGCAATGCAGATCAAGTCGGATAGGCCCAGGGATCTAGGCTCTAAGGTTCTTTGTTACGTCTCTGCTGCCTTGATTTGTAGATCAAAGATGCTGTTCACTCTGGAGATCAAAGGCGGTGTTTAACCTCTTGAAGCTCATAACCTGAAGAACCTTCCGTTACAATTTCAAATCATTTTAATTGTCAGGCTGTATTGGTTTTCAGTAGTCCTGTTAAATCAAATGGACTGGCTGAACAGTTACCAAATCTTAGATGCATGAAGTACATTTGTTCAAGCGTGTTAGTGACAAAGCATGTTCTGTGTGATTGAATCTTTGTAGGTTTGCAGAACTCCAGACGTTTACTGCATTAAACTTCAGGCCCCTAGAAGATGAGAAGTGTGATGTTGTTATTGAGAAGCCAACATACTTCATGAAATTAGATGCAGGTAACTGGTTTCTTTATTGTACACTACTGCAGTAAGAAGACCCCGTATACAACTTGCTCATCTACATTATGCATTTGCGATTGCCAAGTTCACTTGTAATATATTTTCATTTTTGAAATATCATGTGAGTTTTAAATTCTTTTTTTCTGTAGTTCCATTGATGAACTTGGAAACTTAGATTTACGTCCTTACATTCTGCCACAGATAATAGATAAATAAATCAGAAAAATATTCCTGCCACTTGTTTTGCACAGTCATTGACTCTTGACTGTGTTTTGACAGTCTTTAACTTTGTGCCAGACTCTTCTGTACAGAGTTTTTGACTTTAGCTGTGTTTCTGGATGACAGTTTTCACACATTAGGTGTTCAGTAATTGAGGATTCTATGTGTGTTGAATGATATGGAAGAGGAGGTGGTACTCAGAGGGGCAGCATCCAAGCATCTTTAGGAACCAGCCAGTGGTATCTGGCATTTTTTTAAGTTCTCCAACCTTTTTGTTCATGCAGCGTGTTTTGCAGACAAATGTTAGTGAAAGGCGGGGGGTGTTCAGCATGTAGGCATACGAACAAGCTGCTGTGGGGTAAGCTGTGGTTTGAACTGGATTGTTGTCTGCTGTGTTCTGACACACCACAGCTGCAAACTGGATTACCCCTCTTCCCCTGCAGGCCAGTATCTTGTATTTGAAGCAAAGTTTTTGCAGATTGCTGAACAGTTACAGTGGAGGAGTTGCTGTGCTGTGAACTTGTACCTTGGAGCAAGGTGATCTAGCTGTGGCTCAGCAGGCGATTTTGCCCAGCTCCTCTGTTCCAGGAGAGGCAAGGGAAGATTGCTCTTTGAGCAGTATAGGAAGCCTGTCAGCTAGTCCCTATCACAGCAGTGCTTTTTGGTCAGAAACTTGCAACAAGAGCTGGGCGCACATAGTCCCAGAACTGGGGTCTAGTCTTCGCTAGCGAGGAAGCTGGACTATGTTATCATGTTTCTTTTGTGGTAGCTTTTTATGCACCATGGTCTTAAGGTATTAGTTTAAGAAATCAAGAATGAACAAGAATGCTCTGAGAAAGAACGTGAGGAATTGCTTGGGCTTTGGCTCATGTGCAAGTACAAGTTCCGTCTTGTAGTCCTACAGACAGAGCTTCCCTTAACCCAAATAAAGCAGAACTAAGATCAGTGCCAAAGGCCTGTTTTTACTTTTCCTGTATGTCTAACTGGTTGTTGTTGAAGCAGCTGCAGACTGTGATGAGAAATTGCATGTGAAACTTACCTTTTCCTTTTCTGTCTTTTGGCCCCTCTTTGGATTTTTATGAGCTTGTTAGAAATATGTTTTACTGCAGATTCTTACCTTGCGTCCTTCCCCCTGAAGGTTTGCTTCCCTGGGCTGTATAAGAAGCATTCAGTCAGAACCGAGGAAAACTAATAGAAAATGCAGGACATTACTAAGGAAAAATTGCGTGAGCTACTAAAATGTGGAGCAAGTAATGTGGTATTTTGCTAACAATTCTTTCTCTTTCTCAGGTGTTAATATGTACCATCACTTCTGTGATTTCGTCAATCTTTATATTACACAACACATCAATAATTCCTTCAGTACTGATGTCAACATAGTCATGTGGGACACTGTAAGTCATCTGTGCTTGTAACGGCTTTGTAATGGGCAGTATTTCTGCTTTGTGGAGACTCTGGAGCTTTTAGTAGCCAGTCCTTACTTTTGACGTGGGCTGATGACTTACCCGTGTGGACCTGCAATGTTTTTGGATCTTGTTAATACAGGTGCCTGAACGATAGTTAGGGAGCAGACTTACTAGAGTAAACCATGTGCTGTTGGAACACTACTCCGTAGCTCATCTTTTGCTGCTACATAATTACGCCTTTTTTTGGTGTGACCTCAAAAATAACACGATCTGTATTTCTAGTATGTGGCATTTGAACATTTCATGGTGTTTTCTGTAGACTTTTTTTCTTCTGATAATATTGTTGTAGATTTACTCAAAACTGTGTTTAAAGAGAAATGTATCCTCGTGTCTTTCTAAATCAGTGATGTGCAGCCTGTAATAAAGCAAGCAACTAATGTAAATCCTTGTATATATCAAAACAAGGTCTAATACTTAATTCCTTTAAACAGCCTTCTTGCAATTACTTCTCTCAATCAACTCTTAGACTGCCACAATGACATATAAACCAAATTTGTAAGTGGGGCTATTTCTGCTGTACTGCTGACTTGAAACCATGACTGTGTTTAAGAGTAATACTAGTTTTACTGGCCAGTATTAAAGTTTTGTAGGAGAGTTAAGCTAAACCATGAAAAACTAGGCAATTTGTAACATGCCAGATAATCGGTATAATCAGTTTGAGAAATAACACAGTTCTTAACTAGGATATTGTCCCACGCCTGTCTTGCTCTCATAAAATACTGGGTTTTCTTTCTGACTATTTACTGCTAGAACAACTACTATTCAGTAGAAAACTGCAGATATCCTTTGTTTGCTATCAAATGAGAAACCTCTTTGGCTAGAAAGAGACCCTTTTTTCTAGCTCTCTTACGTTTTGAAAGCTAAAAGAAAAGCGCCTGTCAGATGAGCGAACCCTAGATGTTATCCAGGGAGCTGTTAATCCAGCTCTGATGGCTTTCCGAAAAGATCAGATGTGTCAGACAGTACTGTGAATTACTTCGAAGAGCAGTTCTTTGTCTTGCATTGCGTTGATGAATCAAACAACTCTTTCAGATGTACCATTCGAAGTAAGTAGTCACAGTATTGTCATTTCAAATAGGTCTGAGCTGCTGGGTCTGCTGGCGTTCATTACTGTGTGCAGCCAGATGATGGCACCAACTCACTGCTGATGGCGAGATGGATGGGCTTATTATTCATTCTCTTTTTTTCTTCCTTGATGTAATTAGATTTGGCCATACTTCCTAGCTACTGTAGAATCAGCGCACTGTTCTTATTAAACAGTAATGCCCTTAGATGTAGGTTAAACAAAGCAGAAAATGAGTAGGAAATCCTGTGGGTGTTGATTTGCAGACCGTCTCTGCAAATGCAGGAAAGCAATGTTTATAAAGCACTCTTAAGGAGACAGACAGGGTTAGAAGGTAGTATTTGCAGCTTTGAAAATCAGTTCTCTACTTCTAACCTGGAAGAGCAGTTCTTGTGATACAGATGGCCAGAAAGTAATATGGATTGCAAAATTTATTAAAATTAATGGCAGAAGAAGGGGAAGGAAGCACATCTGCAAGTGAAGGAAATCTGTCACCCTTTAGATTCTCTTACATTTCATTAGATGTCTTCCCTCTTCTGCGGTAATTTGTAGTCTTATTCTCAGATTTCTTGTTGAGAAAGTTTCCACATAACTTTCCAAGCAGCCTGAACCAGCTCCACAGTTGAAAGGAAGCTTTAAGCAAGAATCTGCACCAGGACTACTGAGGTGATATTTAATTGCGTTCAAAGAGCAAGAGATGGTGACTCTTAGCCCTCAGATGTGTAGGAAATGTTACAAATTTGAAGGCAGGAGCCCCTGCTGCTAGGCCAATGTTGTAGGCAGGAGATGGCTCTTAAAAGGTTTCACAGGTCATTGCTGCAAAGGGGGAAGTTTTATACTGCCCTGTAGAGAAACTTCTTGGTAGCTTGTCAAAGCAATGCAATACATTGCTTCCTGGCTGTTTCTTCCATCAAATCAGATCATTGTCTTCAATTTGTGATAGAGGTGACCATCCCAAAACAGAAATGAGTGTGCGACAGGCTTGTTGTGACCTTTTTACTTCAAACATTACTGCTGCACTTGAATTTCCAGGTGGTTTTTTGATCTCGAGAGTCAAGGTTCATGCCTTCTACCTTGCCTCTGTTTCTGTTACTTCAAATTTAACTTGTGTTCTGTTGTCTCTGGGGAAAATAGTAGGTAATTCTTGCTCCTAACTTGGAAATACTAATCTGCTGCTGAAGAAGTTGTCTAGATTGCTAATTTATAGAACTGTTTTGTTAAAAATTAGCTACCTGGCAGGTAATTTGGCTTAACTGCCATTGTAAACGCAGGGTTCGGCGTTCTGTAATGTCTGTGTTCTGTGCTAGGCTGTCTTGGGTCCTGTGGCAGAGATGCCCATATTAACTGTATATTAAAACTTGTATATAAAACTTGTCATGAAGAAAGTTTTTGTATGTGTTTATGTAATTGTTATGGCCTTGTGTTTTTTCCTTTCCTCTTAGAGCTCGTATGGCTATGGTGACCTGTTCAGTGAGACATGGAAGGCATTTACTGACTATGAAATAATACACTTGAAAACCTTTGACTCTAAAAGGGTATGGAATTTTATGTTTTGTTTTAATTCATAGTCATTAGGTAGCAAATATGACAGCTTCTCAAGCCACTTTTGGGTGTGGGTGTTTCAGAGGAAAGCATTAATACTTTCCATGCATTTTTAATTTGTGTAATATGAGTATTCTACTTTACAAACATGAGACAGAGCTGTAACCTAATTCTGTGGCATGTCTATGCTTTATACAGATGGACCTAACTTTTGTGTCTTCTGAGAGGTGATATTTATGTATTGCACTTCTGCAGGTCTCACTACTGAAGTTAAGGGTTTTCAAATGGTATTGTCTTTCTAAGTCTTCCAATTCCTTCTGAGGTGTTTTATCTTCCCCTGTAACTGTTAGTATGTCTGCTGTTATCATGAAAAAAGTTTTTACTCCCACCAAAAAATGTACCCATTTCTTCAGAGCTCATTTTAGTCTCTTAAGTCCTTTAAAGCCAGTCTTAAACTCTCTAACTGGTTTTCTTCTATTCAGTTCATGTTTGTTCTGTTGTGAGGGTGCTTTTTTTACCTCTTCCCACACTTACATCTGGTTCTATTCATTTGCGCAGTCAAGGAAGTGAGGATGTTCTTGACAGGAGCATGTAATTGCTAGCTCATTATAAGGAGCGATCCCGCTGAATGAGCACAGAATGTGCCAGCGGAAGGTAGCACTGCAGTGTAACTTCTTGTGATCTTCCTTTGCAGGTATGTTTTAAAGAAGCAGTCTTCTCATTACTGCCTCGAATGCGATATGGCTTGTTTTATAACACACCATTGGTGAGTCCTTTTTATCCATCCACTGTGTTAACTAGGTGTGTATGTGACAGTACAAAATCTGAGCTAACGAATATCTCAAATATCTGGCTGAGTTACCATGAAATGTACTGCATTGAAAGTCTGCGCAAGTCCAAATGGAATGATCTTCCCTAGAGATGAGGATTTTGAAGTTACTCTAGCTGGTTGGTAGTAACTGGTTGTGTGCAATCTCCCGTGTCACAGTTCATGAGATGCGTATTATTCCTCTTTAGCGGGTGGGCACTGGGAACCTAATGGTATTTTTGCAGAACACAAGACCTTGTACACTGACAGACTTTCGTGGTGGCATTAGCTCATGCGTTCAGGCTGTAACACTGTAGAGAGAGTTGTATTTCTTTCTAAATGAACGTGCCACTTGTGTTGCAGTGAATAGTGACATGTTCAGCGCAGTGCCTGATACTAGGCTTTTGTTCCACAAGAGTGGCAAAAGACCGATCACAAAGAGAGGTTTTCTGAGCAAAATAATTTTTTGTATTAACAATCACTTTTTTACTTTCAGATCTCTGGCTGTCACGGTACAGGGCTGTTTAGAGCATTTTCTCAGCATGTGTTACACAGATTGAATATCACGCAAGAAGGGCCGAAGGTATGATAACTGAGTAGTAAAGTTGTGATATGGAGCTGATGGCTCTTACCAGACAAACAGCATTAGCAAGCTGGAGCCAGTGGGGAAGAAGGGAATGTAGTGCACTTTTTGTCCTGTCCTGTCCTGTGATGCTCGGGATTTTTTTTCCTGTTAGTTCACCTGTTGTATAAAGGCCTTCAGCAAACATTTGTGTATGTTTGTGAAAGTTGCCCTCGTGTCTTATTTCCCTAGGACAGACTTGAAAACACCCTCCTTCCAACCCTAGGATCTCCTCCTCATCTCCATTCTCTGTGCTCAAGGCCTTTGTGTCCTTCATAATTAAGCAAGATGCATAGTCTCTTCTGGAGCCTGCTGGCCAGGTGCTGTCCTTGGGTCCAGCACAGGGAATCCCACAGAGCAGTGCAATGAGCTTGCTCTTTATCGATCCTTATGGTTAGGATGGAAGGAGGAAATGATTGACTCCGGTCCTCCCAATCCCTGCCTGGTACCATCTGCCTGGCCCTCGGCTGCTCTGTTGTACACACTGGTAGTTTTTGCAAATTGTTACGGTGGCTGCATTGATGGATACGGCAGTTCTGGGCTTCTTGAAGTATTTGCTAGAGAGTAGCCTACGTATTATCGCTGAGGGGCACACATTCAAAGCACTGCACAGGCATTTAGTTATGCTTCTCCTGCTGACACTAATGGGAGTCATGCAGTTAAATCTCTTTATTTCACTTGGAACACTTACCCCTGTGAGTCCAATTAATCTAAAGAGGTAAAAGGAGTAACTGTTATAGAAGTAAAATATTTTTTTCCGAGGGTCTTGTGCACAAGCCATCCTGAAAGCTGCTTTCCTGCTTTCAGATACTGCCGTATAATATGTGATACAAAGACTCTTTTGTACGGAATAAAATAATTCTTTCAGAAAATGTTTTATTCTTTGTTAGTAGTCAGACTTTCACAAAGTTTTTGACACTTTCAATCTGTTGGAAAATAACGATGTGAATTTTAAGGTGGTTACCTCATCTGTTACATGGGGAAGGAACATATTTAGTTGCTCAGATAATTGCCAAAAGTAAATATGGAACTGTTTGGGTGTTTGTGTTTTTTTTGTGAGGTCTGCCTCATAGCTAATACACTGCTGCTTCTTTCTTTTTAGGATGGGAAAATTCGAGTCACAATACTTGCACGCAGTACAGATTACCGGAAAATATTAAACCAGAATGAGGTGTGGTCTTTTTTATTTTTAAAACAAATTTATCAGAAGTTATATTTTACTCATTGAATTGATTTTTTTTTTTCAGATACAGCTAAGATATCTATCTGCTGACAAATCTTGGACAAATATGTTCAGTGCTAATATTAACTTCTTCTAATATGTCTGCTAGCCAGTCTCCATTTCTGTACTCCAGACACTGAACCTCGCTGCCCTTTTTAAATATCCAGTGGAGGACTACAGATGTAATACTAAAAGTATTTCCTCTTAACAAACAGACACTGCAGAGCTTCTGATAAAATTAAATTATTTTGCTTTCAGATGATCTCTTTTATTTCTAGCATCCCCAGTGTTGAAGACTCTGACAAAAACCTTTGTTATGCTTGCAGATTAAAATGCATAAGCTATTATTATCTGAGTATGTGCATTCAAAACTTAATGAATTTTCATATTGATTCACGTTTTGGAGTCATGTGGTGTAGTGGGCTTATGGTGCAGCTTCTCTTGTGGTAAAATGGTAACATCTAATGTTTTCATACGCGTCTTCATTCTTAGCTGTTAGTGCCTGACAGAAACGACTTGGCATTATCATCCCCACCTTATGTAGGGAGAAACTGCGGCTGGTTTGATGCGGTAGCTCAGTGGCAGAACAGACAGAGCACAGATGGCTGGATTTGTGCCACATCTGCTAGACTGTCCGCAGCACGTGCCTACACTGCTACATGCAGAGTGTTTTCTGATAATGGACATGTGACAAAGAGAGAAGTTAATCTTATCTTTACTACACTTTTGTAAAGAAAATACTTGGCTTTCTCACTCTCCTGCTGGCTATGGATTGGAGACTTGGAAAAAGCCCTTTTAGGTTAGAAGCCTAGGCTTCAACCTGGTTTCACTTCATGTGTGAGTAGGAGTCTGACCTAGAAAGATATTTTTGAAAACCCTTCTAGCTACCAATTTGCTGTGTTAGGTATTGGAATATCTTCTGGAAATCCTGGCAAAACTCTTACTAGTTTGAGTGGTTTAGAATTGGGTCCTGGAGCATGTAAAAGTCAGCAGTAGCCTCTGGGAGCGCAGGAGATCTGAGGCTGCTCTCCAGG
>Ga0181612_147688_pt1 | contig 10274 bp, 6 predicted proteins | sample HoacroProtozoa21_FD_119630 | JGI IMG/M metagenome (GOLD analysis project Ga0181612, IMG submission 119630) | Hoatzin crop microbial communities from Cojedes, Venezuel. Combined Assembly of Gp0051906, Gp0051904, Gp0051908 | reverse complement strand
TGATAATTCCCACTCCGGACCAAATTAGCGATCTCTTAGTCTGCTGAGAGCAGCCTGTATAAGATGCTTCAGACAAAGGTGTGGAATATCCTGTGATGGGTAATTCAGAAATGAAAAGTATGCAGGACAGGCTTTTTCAAAAATAGTTGGAGTTGAGCTAACATGAAACCATAAGGGTTAATTAGTGTCTAGGGTCATGAGATCCCAGTGGATTTCAAAAGTTGTTTGTTACACATGAAGCTTTTTGCTCTTAGTATGTTTTGATACATGGTTCTCATCTCTGATCCATTTCATAGACACAGGTGTACAGAAGGTGAGAAGAAGAAATAAAATTATTTCTTTGAAATGTTAGTTAAGCATATTCAAAATTCAGTATTGGCATCAGAGTGAGGAGATGTCTCTACCAGCTATTATGTCTTACTATGCAAAGAGGCCTCTAAATCTCCGTAGGCTTCTCAGCATTAGGCACTGTGAATGGACGCTTGCATGTAGCCGGAGGAAAACATTTATTAACAGTGTTTAGCATAGCAGGCTGCTGATTATGGAGTCACTGAGAGTTTGAATTGCAAGGTTTCATATACATCGCTTATGACGGTCCGTGCCATTCCTCTGTTGTGCTCAGCTATGGGGAGTTGGAGATACCCAGGTGCTTTGGGACACATTGCTGACATCATTCCGTCAGCTAATATGTGTTTCTGTTCCTGTGAAGTGTCTTTTGGATAAAACCTCACACAGCAGAGAGGACCATGACTTGTATGAGCCCCGCCCCGCCACAGTGAAGGATTCAGTGTTTCCGAACAAAGGCTTCCTTGTGACTCTCTGTAAATTTCAGTGTTTCATTCCCAAAGGTACTTGTGCCCATTTGACATTTTATGAATAATAATAATGTTAATATCTATTAACAAATTAATAATATGTTGGGTTGTTTTTAAATAGGAATTTAAAAACTGCTTCTTGAGCAAGATAACTTCTCGGGTAACTCTGGGAGAACTTACCCCTTAAAACGTCTTCATGTACTCCTGATAAAAAGCTTACTTCAGTTGTCAGTGAGGTGATCTCCATAGTTACCCACTTACTTTTTGCTATTTTTTTTCCATGATGGCAGTCACAATTAAGTCCTCTTCTATCCGTTTGCTTGTTAGCACTTTGTCTGGTCGTGCCCCTTGAAAGTTTCGGTCTTTCAGCCCTTCATCACTGAAGATGATTTAATCTAATTGCATATTCGAAGGACAACACAACAAATCATTATTAAGAGACTGTTTTGGGAGAGGATGTTTTGGGTTAGCCATTGTTCAGAGTATTTTACGAGGAGCAGGCGTGTGGGGACAGGGACAGAGATGAGTTTTTATTACCTCTTCTATCTGGAGTAAGGCTGATGCCAGGCTGCTGCTCTGCTTTTTCTTTAGCTCTGAGTCTGAGCTGCTTTTCTGTTGGCTTGAACAGTAACGTACAGCATATCCCCCAAGCAAGCAAATAGATTCTTGCAAGACAGTGTCTGCTATCAGCCTCAGACTGATCCCAAATCTTTTACTTCTTGGGAAAATGCTACAGACACTTCTTTTTCTGCCTTGAGCCATGCTTCAAAATACATTTAAAAAAATGAGTCAGTTATAACTATTTTTATGAATGGTATAGTTTTATTGGCTGTTCAGTGTCTTGCTGAGAACATACCTCAGTTTGACTGGACTTCCATTTGGGACCACATTGTCTGGTTTCTTTTTATTGAAGAAGCTAACTAAATTACGCAGGATTTAAAGCAGTCTCCCTCTGGAACTGTAGGGATGCACCTATGGGATGCTGGTGCTTCCAGGAAGGTGGCTGTTGAACAGGGGTTTTAAAAAAAAATTTTTGAAATGACAGCTTTAGACTTAGATGCTTAAATCTGCCAGCAGTATTTTGACAAAGTTTCTCTTTGATCTGACTGCTGGTGTTAAATTGTCCTAAACTTGCTTGAAAATGTGTTTAGTAGGGTTTTACCTTGAATTAATGCACTTTTTTCCTTCTCCACGCCCCACAACCTTCTGCTGAAGACAAGACTACATAAAGGCAAGGTTTAATCTAAGCCATGTTTGGGGTTAATTGTTTGCACATAAGAGCTATGTTTACACAGTGCTGTGTTGAAAGAAGAGGATACTTAATGATTAAACCCATCCATCTCTCTCCCAGACACATACGCGTCCTTTGTCACGCTGTCTGTGCAGGCAGGAGTGTACAGAAGAAGTGAGATGCAGGTTGCTGGACCGTAACTGGCAATGCGACCAGTAAGAAATTCTGCCAGTTGGCCACCAGGTGGTACTAGGGTTGCATTTAGGGAATTAAATCTCCTTCAGTTCTGACCTTGGCTTTAAGTAACAGTAAACCCCCCGCCCACCTCCCAACAGAGCCTGGATAAATGCACCCTCCAACACTGCATTTGGAGGTTAGCCGCATCAGCAGAACTGTATTACCTAGCTAATAAACCCTTACTTTAATAGCCAAGAAGAATACTTTGAGCATGTTCATCTCCCAACATCCCAGCTCTTCATTGCTGCCCTCGCATAATGCTCTGGTTTAATCTGAGGTTGCAGCTTCAGGACCAGCAGGCAGCAGCACTAACTGTTTTGTTCCAATACTTTGCCCAGTGTATGTCGCCTCCCTACCCTTGCAGACCCCTACTATCCTTTTATTGCTAGCTGGGCGAAAGTCCACATGTGCACTGACTGTCCAGCCACCAGAGCCAACAGAAGAGATAAGGGAACGGCTACGCTGTAAACTCAGTTGATAAGAATGCTAATTTAGATTTCTCTCTATTGTGTAGTTTCCCACAGTCAAATTTGTAGAGCCTTGTTGCTATTATCAAGTTTGGCTGAAAAGTTCTACACTCGGTCACTAGTTAGGTGGGAAGGTGGGTAGAAGCAGAACAGACAGCACCACACGTACTTCTTATCCTTTTTGTCTTTCAAGGTAAGGGCTGGACGCTTTTTGAACAGAAATAAGGATTTTCTATACACACCAACTAAAGGATGCAGAGCTTTCATAAAACCAAAAAGTAATGTGTGCTAGAGCTCCCAAATAATGCTATAACATTTAAGGCAAACAAAAAAATTCTCTGAAGCTTTTGAACCTCTGTAAGAAGTGATAACTGACTTGTTGCACAGCTGAAATTACTCCTCTGTGTTTGTACAACGTGGATTTTCAGGAAAGAAAAAATAAGGTTTTCATCCTAGGAACCTGAGAACCAAATGTTTTACAGAAAATAGGATTCAGCTACACCCTTTCCTCTTAAACCTACCATCTGTGAGAAGAGCTAACTGCCTTGCATTTGGCATATGTTCTCACACACATTCTTCTTTTGCTATGTCCCTGCCATAAAACCCTCTTCCTCCTGAAGAAGTAACATTCCACAAGGACAACATGAAGGTTTTATGCTGTAGTTGGTCACACATGTGGACATACACACTAAGGGGTCCTGTGAACTGCCACATTAAAAACAGACTACAGTATTTCTAGATGTCTCATTAACACGCATAGTAGCATCTTTGAATAAAGTGAATAGTTGTCTTTATTACGTACCACAAAGAGAACTGACCCTGTTGGTAACTGGAAGATGACAGGCTGACTCAGTGTCCAACATTAAGCCAGCTAGTGTAAGGACACTGGGCGATACCAGGATAATCAGGAAGAGTTTTCTTCCTGGGCAGAAGGAAAACAGTTTTTAAAGATTACTTGCTTGTTACTGAAAAATTTCAAGCATGGAAGAAAAAAGGAATTTTACAAATCTAAGGCTTCTACAGCAGCTCTGTCATGCAGTCAGTATTATTCTACACTGAAAAATGTAGCTTTTTCTCATACAAAATGAACACTTCTAATAAAGTTGGAAGTGATGGCTTTATGGTACTGTTTTTATTTGCATTCCTGGAAGGATTACTCTAAACCTTATTACCCTAATAATCTGTTGAAGAGGAAGCTATCCTTCTTCCAAACTTACATTAACCAACATAATAGAGAGTCACTGTTCTCAAGTAATTCTAAAGCTTAAAAAAAAAAAACAACCCACAACAAACAACCAAAAGCGTCTTCCCCCACTGTGCTATAAAAAGATCAGCACACAGAGAAACTATTTGGAGATCTTTTCTGTATTTGAACTGGTGTAGCTGCTTAATTTTTAAAGCAGTTCAATGTGAGGAAGCTGTTGCTTTTCTTTTTCACGACATCAAAATTATTTTTATGTCCTCCATGAGTAGCTTCTCAACAAAACGGAGAAACATACAAATATCTAGAACCGTGGTAGGTCTTAACACTGACATAAACCAGGTATGTTTGACTCAAAACAGGGACAACTTGCTCTGAAAGCGCATTACAAAAATAGCATGTTCACACTCTCACAAGTGCTTAAAAGTAAAATACCTGGATACTCTGGAAGAAGGTTACAGTCTAGTATTGTTTCCATGTTGACTTGTTCCTAGCAAATCAAGACTTACTGAGTTGTTTTCATGCAAGAGGTGTGAGCTATATGAACTACATAGGTAATGAATTGTTTGGTATTATAATTTATTTGTATACAATCATCACTTACACTGCTTCTGGGTACAGTAAATTGAGTGCTGCATGTTCTCTCAGAACAAGAGTCCTATAATATTATGGGACTATCTGAACTGATAAAAATATGAATGAAAAAAAGAAAAATACAACGACCTAGCAAATAGATTTGAAAAAATATCAGTCACAGCAGTTAACTGCAACAAATACTTGGATGGAGGTGGTAGCAGTCTGATTAGTCTCTAGCAGCTGGCTGGCTCTTCTACTGCGTGAGCACCTTCAACAACAGCTTTCACGCACTTGGCCATTGTCTGGGATGCTCTACTGATTGAATCTGAAAAAAAAAATTCCAAAACACATGTCAGTGTGTTATAACTGTTAATTTTCAAAATTACACACAGACACAAAATAAAAGAGATTTAGTACAGGACTGCATACAAAGAGGATAAAGAAAACTGCTTAGCTGATAATATAGTCCAATAGTCTGTGCTTTATACAAATTTCAAATCATTTTACTGGAACATTTTGTTTCTTCAAAAGACTCAAATCCTGTGTATCTTAGTGGAAAGCTTTAAACACCTCATAAGAATCTTACTGTATAGCTAAGTAAAATGCATTGCTGATTTCACTATGGAAAGGCCATACTATACATACCTGTCATATAAAAGTCTTTTATTGTGAGCTGAGGTGGAACAAGAGGATCAGCAAGAAGCTGCTGCTTCACTAACTGTGGCAGGAAAGGAAAAAAAAGAAAGCTTTATGACAGGAACTCATTACCAAAGCATTTGTTTAGTGAATTCTGCATTCAGTGCAGGTCAAAGAATGCTTATAGTACTACATAAGAAGAAGGTCCATTTCTTTAAAAATCATCAAGCTATGTAACAGCACTAAATCATGCCCAGATGCTTCCATTTTGGTTACCTTAGACAATTCAATTGCCTGGTTGAAGTAGTTAGCCTCTTCCACATCATCGTATCGAACCAGATTAGGAGATACTTCTTCTAAACGCTTCCGTATTTGATCAAGGTTCTCGTAAGGCAAGGTCATACCAGCCAACTAAGAGATTCACAGAAATAAATGCCATCAAGTCTAGGGGTTTACCAATCCATTGACACACCTAATGTAAAATCAGGAAAAATCTACACTCCTAAAAACATAGGCAGTTATAATGTACAAACTGAAGCAAAGTCACAGTATTCTGTTGGACTTCCTATGCTTAGAGTCAAGACTTCCCCATGTTAAAAAACTAGACTGTCCTGTTTGCTATACAAAAGAAAAAAGACAAGAAGTACTTTTCTCCTTCCGTACAGATGTCACTTTCCTTAGCTTACCACCAAATGTGATAAAAGTTGATGCAATTATCAATGTATCTTGTTCCCACTGACTAGTAAGCACATATTTAACCTAATACCAGATCCTGTCTTCAGAGTCATGCTGTTCTCTTCTAAAAAGCAAGAAACTGCATCCTCCCAACAGTATCCTCTAAAGCACTAATAAAGATCAGCAGAATTTGCAGATAAAGCTTCACCCATTAGCATTCCAACAGCATACAGCAGCTACGCTATTAGTGCTATCCTCAAAAGGGAAACAACATGATTCAAAACACAGAATTAACAAAGGATTCAATAGAAAACATTATTTGTTAAGACTACAATCATGTATTTCCCTGAAAATGTACCTCTTTTTTGGAAACACTTTTCAATACAAAAAGAACTTAACTTCTCAGTATACTTCTATTAGCAGCAATTTGTAACAGCAGCAGTACCTCAGAGACAGCTCTAATAATCCTCCAGTCTTCCCTTGCCATCCCAGGAGGTGTTACTGCTACTCTTGTCTGCTGAGCCCTACCCTCAGTATTGACGTATGTGGCCGCCTTCTCTGTATATGCTGCTCCTGGGAGAATAACATCAGCCATGGGAGCTCCCACATCCCCGTGATGTCCTGAGTACATGGAAAGAGGAACAGTATACAACCATATAAGACATAAGTAAGTCAAAATAAAGAAAAATGCTTTACTAACACGATACAGAATTTCTGTGTTCCCAGAAAAAAAGGGAGTGTCTAAGGTTCGCTTAACCAGTAATATAAAGTCTGTTAAGCTGACTGGTCTGAGGTCTTACTTGCCTAATACTGTGGGGAGAATAAACAGACTACAAGCAGTAGTACATGGTAGTTCAGTCTCTATAGCCACTCAGCTCTGGGGGGCTCCTGGAACAAGGATGCTTAGCAAATGAAGACAAGACCATGTTTTGGTATGACTGAACAGCTGGAAACCAACACTGTTTTGTCTGCCAGGTTTAAAGCTATGCTCCAGAAGACCAGACTGGTTTATATTACATTATTACTCATCAACAGTTTCTCATTTTTATCTAAGAAATAGGTAACCAGTATATCGGTTATGTGTTGGAAGTTCCATCTCTTGGCAGAAAATAAAGGCTGGAATTTATCACAGGGTCGGATAATGTTTGTAAGACTATGCCACTGTTTAGGCTTCCTCTCCAGCTATTAGATAGCAACATTTCTTAAGTTACATCTACTAATTACCTTGATAGACGACAAAACAGTCCTTTGGCAAATCCTGACGTGTTATACAACCCGAATCTGCTCCCAAGAGATATAATACTTTGGGAGGATTTTTCCTAATTGCCTCCACTCCTGGTTTGAAACCCAGATCCAAAGCAGCTACCTGGCTTGCAACCCTGTAGGAACAAACACATTATGACTTTTAAGATATTTCAGAATTCTCCCTCTCCCATCAGAACAGATCTAGCTTCTTTTTTTTTTTGACTAAATATTTAGGAGGGACATAAGACATCTCTAACAGTAACAGGACAAAAATGAAGTATAAAGGCACCTGAAAATCTTGACAAGAGTATTTTTACAGTATCAGGTTGGTTTTGCATTTTGACAAACTGATGCCATTTGAAGTTCTCATGGGGTATGTCACCTATTGAAGATGGGATAGCAAAATAAAGTAAGACATGCCAGGTCAGGGCTTAGTGGCAGGCAGCTCGCTTGTCATCCAGAACATCAAGGTTCACATTTCAGCTATGAATTGAACTCAAGAGGCCTTTAATTTAGGGCACTCACATGAAAGATGAAAGACCAGCTACTGGACCATCAGCTACTCTGAAGCATGTAAGACTTAAGACCACTATTTCATCACTATTCATTTATTCACACGTAAAAATACTTCTACAAGAATGAAACAGTAACTCTTGTTTTCTGGCACTCTCTTTTCCAGAGAAACAGTTTTGCATAATCAGGTGCCAGACTTACAATGATACTTAAAAGAGAAAAGATTCTGTCTGTAGAGTACAGATCTTTCAGTGTTACTCATGTTTGTCTGACAGAGACATATAGGTTCCAATAAGTTGTTGCTTTTTTACACGCAAGGTAGAGAGGATGGTGGACCAAAAGCATGGAAGTAGTAACATGAAAGACTGCCAAATCACATGTAAAAAAAGGTATCATGAGTGTTCTTCAACTCATCAGTGTTTTGGTATTAAATGTTTCAATTTCAACAGCAGGATTTTACATTCAAGTTCTCTTCAGAGGACCAAGCCCTGCTCTTGCTATAATAGTTTTACATCAATGAAGCTGCTTTTGGCAGAAGGACTTTGTCGAGTCTCTGAATCTGAGCACCACTACATCTGCTGAAATAGTTTTTCCTTTACAGAGGCTGTCAATTTGACAGATGAAGTTTTAGAAAGAGAGTGGGGAAGGACCGTCCCAAGAGAAGCTTGCCTATGAAAAGGAACAGTATCCCAATAAACTGAATAACTAAGATCAAAAGCCCTAAAATGAAGCACTTTGAATCTTTTCTATTAACTATTCAGTTAAGAAGCTGCACGGTAAAAGGAGTATTACAAGAAACCATATTATTTAAGTACTCTTGCCATTTTGTTTGGTGTTCTTCCTCTAGATAAAAAGTAATCATTTACCAAATGACGCTGGTCTGCTCCGCATTCTGCTGAGCACTGTGGTATGTTACTAAGCTCTCTTGTATTCTGTACCTCTAAATTTAAACTTTAAATTCTACCTTTAAATATAACAGAATAATAAAATCTCATGCAGAGCCTGAAAAGTTTGCCAGGTGAAGGAACCTGTTTTTATTAAAAAGTTCCTGCTAGTCTGTACTTCTATTTTCTGTATTCCCTATAGGTTCTAACCTGGTAAGCCGCTTGCGTGTACACAAAGAAATCTGCACACATACATTGTGGTAAGTTGTGTAGGCCCAGCATGAATGAAAGTGGCTCCCAAAAAATCTTTAAAGCAAACCTGTGGAGGATGTTCATGACTTTCCAATCAGAACCAACACCGCTCTTAGTCCTGGCATTTTGTGCAATAGTGGAAACGGCAGCATGGATAGCCGCTCCATCGCTGCGCTGCAGTGCTGCGCTACCTACCACCACCATTGGCTTTTTGGCCTGGTCAAGGACCTGTGCAAGTAAAGAATCAAGAAATTAATTCCAAGGCTCTGAAGACAATTCTTAGTGCAGATCATGTCATAGATCACGTAATTTCTACAGAAGTCTTCCATGCAAAGCTGCAGTTCTGAAATGGTCATTGTTTCATTTAGAAATAAAGCCAACAGAATGCTGTAAGCAGTACGCTACCCTATCAATAGACAACTATATTCTTGATAACCAGACATTTAACTGGAAACGGCAGTGGCTGAAACAGCCTGTTTTATATCAAGAAATATTTCAGGAGTTTCCTGCACTGCAAAGTTTTACACGCCTGAATATATTTAACAGTTCACACATACTTGGTGCACACTGATCATTACCTCATCTCTGCATTTGATTAAAAGCAAATAACCCCATACACAACACGGTACTTCTCTTAAAATCTCTCTCTATGGGGAATCCAGTTTATTGTTCAATACATCTGAACTTTAACAGTCATGCTCTCAAGTCGTGTATACCTTGGAAAATGCATGTTTTCCAGAAGCAATGTCCTGGAGTATCTGTGGCGACTCTCCTAGATGATCATATGTGTAGGTCAAATTCACAGGAGAGCCAACAAGGGCCACTTGCAAGTCATTGTGAAGCCAGCTGAAAACACAGTAAACATTTTACAAAAATCAAAGAAATACAGAGTTGTACTTACCCAAATCCACCAGTTATAATGTTAGCAAGAACTTGAAATAGGATGCAAATTCTTTCAAAGTAATTTAAACAGCATTCATTGTTTTGGTAACATGCAGTTTAGCATTATTCTGACTGTTAAACAAGTTTAACGTTTTTTTAGAAGGACTATTTCTTTACATACGTTCTGAGACCAGTGCAGCAACACACCTTATATGAGAGTTCATAACTCAATTCTCTCCTCCCCTCAAACTTTTGCCAGATCAATGGAAAAAAAGGTTGCACAAAATGAGGTGCTACAACTTTAAACCATCTTTTCAACTGTTAGGCAAAAACAAATAAAACAAAAAAACCCACACCTACAACTACTATTAAGTTTATTTAGCTTGACTTAACTCTTAGTTACTTCAGAATTGAAGTTACAAGTCATTTGTAGGAGGAAAGAATTTCATCTATCAGGAACAGTGTGGCCAGCAAGAGTAGGGAAGCAATTGTTTCCCCGTACTCGGTACTGATGAGGCTGCACCTCGAGTACTGTGTTCAATTTTGGGCCCCTCACTACAAGAAGGACAGTGAGGTGCTGAAGTGTGTCCAAAGAAGAGCAATGAGGCTGGTGAAGGGTCTGGAGAACAAGTCTTATGAGGAGCAGCTGAGGGAATCGGG
>Ga0181612_147290_pt1 | contig 10274 bp, 8 predicted proteins | sample HoacroProtozoa21_FD_119630 | JGI IMG/M metagenome (GOLD analysis project Ga0181612, IMG submission 119630) | Hoatzin crop microbial communities from Cojedes, Venezuel. Combined Assembly of Gp0051906, Gp0051904, Gp0051908 | reverse complement strand
TTCACTGCAGAGGTTTCAAGAGCAGTCATCTCATTACAAAGCAAGATCAGTTGGGGACATTTAGTGAGGCATATGGAGGAGTGTTGTACCAATACCAAAAGGTAGTCTCCTTGGTGTTATAGCAACTGCTTCTCTAATGAAAGGCATATCTATAGCATGCTTCCCAGACTAGCTCCAGAGCTCCTGGTACGTCTTCTCAATGGCTGGCAGCACCATCTCAAGACCCTAGCCTGGGTAGCAGATGTCTAATTGGCTTCAGTGCCATGCTCATGCAATGCTTTCAGTTCTTGTTCTGGATGTGGCTGGGCTGGCAGAGGGATGGCTGGGCACCCTTCCTGGTGCAGCAGAGCATGTGCTAAGCTGAGCTGAGTGTTCAGCCATGGCTGCTGTGACCTGGTTACCTGGGATAATTTTACCATGAAGACCTAACTATATAATGCCATTGACAGGAATGGGAATAGGATCTAGTCTCTTTACCTGTCCACTGGAATCGGTGGTGTTGTCAGTTTATCGACACTGTTTCTCCAAGCCTTGTTACTAGCTTTTACAGAAGTTCATCACAGTTACAGGTCTCCGTCTCCCTTAGATGTTTTTTTTTTTTTTTTTTTTTCCCGGTGGCATGAGCTCTAGTGTCACAGGTATCACAGGTATATTTAATTGAACTCTAAGAGCTAAAAAACTGATCCATTGATTAAGAATGTTGTATTTAATTTTCTAAGAGAAAACTGCAGCATCATAGGACTCCATTGTTTGGTCCAGAACTAGCTTCTCATGTTCTCTAGCCTGTTAATAAAATATTGAGAACATTTGACATATAGGCCATTTTCAACAATATTACACGAATCAAAGTTTAATAATAGTACCAGTCTTCAACTGACTTCCCTAACCCCTACAGTTTAGTGTGTGAGAAGAAAAATTAAAAAGCGGTGCATAAGGGAGGGAGATTGCCTATCATACAAAGGTTTGGAAAGGAACTCTTTATGCAAACAGCTGTCACTGACCACAGGAAAGCAGAATGATGACCCTTTGTGCACTTGCACTCCTACCGCTCTTGAGCTCTTGATTTCTGAAGGACTCTGTGGATCTGGGTATCTGCTAATGAGAAAGAAAAAGAAATGGACTTGGAGAAATACATTACACTGTCTTCTGGCAGAATGTGGTCGTTTCCTGAAGCGGATTAAAAGACATGATTAGCAGAACATGGCTTAAAGAATTGAAATGGTGTGGTGATGTGGATCAAAATCCAGAACACCATTTTACAACCTCTTAAAAATGCAGGAGGGTGGGAAAAGGGTGATATGAAATGCAGAAAGCAGCCCCAAATGAAAATCGCAACAAGCAGCATGTGAGGAACATCTCCTTTATTTCTTCCTTACGAGGTTTAGAATTGTCTTCCTCACTAGTAAAGGCTTGTCTGCCTTGTTATCAACAGACAACAGCTAGCAATAGTGCAATTCTTTAGCCTTATATGAATTTTGGGGTCACTCTTATCTGAATACAAGTTTCCGTGGAGAAATACGCTTGTTCTAGAGTGGGTCTTGACAATTTCCAGAGGCAAGATCCAAATTCCAATCTGTGGCTTGATCGGATTGTTCCTGACTCTTTGTTTCCTGGTGTACAGGGGAGATCATTAGGCAACAGACGGTCATATTCAGAAGTGAAGAAGTAAAATAAGAATATCACTGCTTTTAAACAGGTTCTTCCAAGCTTGCAGATAAGGCTGTAATTGCATGGGGAAGCTTCCTTGGCATCTTGTGTCATCCTTTTTGTGACATTAGCTTATCAAGAACTGTAATCAAACATAATGAGAAGATACAATCAATGTGGCCCCTAAGAGGTGGAGTTACCCAGTCATCCACATAATTTCCAGCTTGAATGCTATGTTAGCTAGTCAGAGACCGAAAAGGGAAGACTATTTCAATCTGGGAGCAGTAGCCAAGGAGGAGAAAGGATTTAAACTCGAAGGACCTGTGCCCCGATTCCAAGGGACCTCACAGTTCTGTGCAAAAAGATGGGGAGGTACGGTGGAATGGGAAAATATTTCTAATTTACTTTCTGTTGACAGATGAAAGCAGTGTTATATAAGACTGTAAAGATAGCATGACTTTGCACCCCCAATGGAGTTCGTAGACAGTTCTGTGCTTTAAAATGTGTAGCTTGGGTCTGCCTATCTTATTTCTGACTGCAGTGTGATAACTTTGATCTCTTTTGTATTACCATTTTAGTTTGCTTTCCCTTTTTGTTTCAGTCACCCTCTAGCATATTGTCTGACCTTTTTTCCCCACATTGTGACACATACTGTCTGGTATTTAAATTATTGCTGAAAGATATTCTGGAATAAAATCTCCATTTATTTAGTTTGGGCAGGCATATTCGTTTCTATAAGAAGTCTCAGGAATTCAAGCCCTTTGATTTTGATCTTTGCCTTATTCCCTCTGCTTAATATTTGTCTGTATATATATATATGTATATGTCTTTTTTCCCTGATCCATTTAGAGAATAAATTGAGCATTCTCAGTATCAGAGGCAACTTTTTGACCTTTAGAAATGGGAAATTAGAAGAATCTAGGGAAATAGAACACGTACATGTAATAAAAAATACTGCAATGAGTTAGTGAATGTCTTTTATATCTCTATCAAGAAAATACTGAACTGAGATCATGACCGTAAAGTTCACAAACACAAAATCTGCAGTGCACATGGGGTTTTAAATACCTGCTTCAGCTCTCTGCCATGTGTTTGATTTAGACACATGATGGGATATATTTAAAGGGACAAAATCAACTTGAAAATAACAGTGCTGTCTGAAAAATTGTTACTGAGTATAATTATAAGTAACAACTAAGATTACTATAATTGAAAAAAGTTAATGAAATAAAATCTCTACTTTTTTGATTGGTTTATTTTGTGCATTTGACAGCTCTCTGTAATAATTATAATACCTACCTTTTATAAAGCACTTTTCATCAGTAGACCACAGAAGCTTTACAAAAATATGGTCCATTTCCCTCTATGTATAGACAGTTTCTCTGCTTCCTTCACAGTCAGTCAATTTCTTCCTGTCTGAAAGACTTTTATAAACATCATCTCAGAATCAAGAAAAAATTCAAAGCATTTTATGAAATGACGGATGTACTATTTAAAAAAAGATCAGTATCAGCTGGGTTTAATTAGCCACATTATAAAGAAAAGGTTGAAAATATCTTTGAGATTGTAAAATTGGAACAAGAAGTTGATCATTTAGTATCTTAATAATTTAGAATCTGTCTCAGATTTCTGACGTTCTTAGGTTATTTTCTGAATACCATTAAACTTATTTAGTGTTGTATTAGGTATTCAAGAAGAGAATGTCACAAAGTACTACCAAAATTATCATATGCATATTAGAAATGAATTGACTGGGCATCCTTTATGCTCATAGAGACAAAGACACCTAGAAACAAAGGCTTTTCTTCCTAGTCTCATGAAAACCAATGTTTTCTTTCTCTTTTATCGCCACATTTCCTAGTTTAGAAGCCTGAGCTCTTAATTGTTCACTGCTATTGTGTTCAAAACCTTGCATTTCCAACTTGCAGAGAGAAAATGTCTTGACTCTTGAATGCGAAGTTTGTGAAGGTTGTTGCCTTTGTGGAAGAATGCACATTAAATGCCTCTGAGCTGTTCAAGTGGTGAAATAAATATATGGAACAATGTTTGGTACCTTTTGCTTTTCAAAAGACTTTAGATCTCATAACTATAGTCTCTTAAAAGCTTTTGCCATACACTCAGCAGCATGTTCTGCTTTTTTGTTAGATTCATCTTTTTGGCCTACTTTTCAAACTGTATTTTAACTGGAACTCAAACTCTTTTCCCTTTCCTTCTATTTGCTGAAGCTAGCAATCCCATGCTGTGTAAATAATCTGTAGTCCATGATCTACTATCCTGTCAGCCTTGTTATCCTGGCTCCAAACCCCAAAATGTTGGATATCTAGCTGGTAAGTATTCCCAGGAAAGCTTCCTAATGACCTTCCCCACTGGTTACTATCATCATTGCTTACACACAGATAGAACTACCTTGTAATACACTGACTATATTTGGAAAAATTAATTGGGAGTTCTTATGGTGTTTTTGTTAGGAAAAGTGACATTTTTGAAGTTAAGAAAAATATCCCAATTCACTGTCTTTCATTAGATATAAAAAAACATTGCTACAGAACATATATTCCCAGATGTCATGGTACTTCATTCTCTTGCAATAAAGGCAGCTTGGGATCCAAGTCAATCAGCAGATGAGATTATTGCCGTCATTTGGCTTCCCTACCATTTTTCAAATGTTTTTGACTGCATTTTTAAGGCATTTAATATATGCTTAAGTGTAGTGCAGATATACCATTACTTATTAAATTATGGAACATAGAGAAAAACAGGTTTATACATGCATTAAATATCAAGAGGATGGAAATGACTCTCTACAGTTGATAAAATGTTACTTCAGCTCAGCTGGGAAACCTACATATAAACCTTATAGTTTAGTAATCTAATTTTAAAAATTGTGAATTCTTGAAGGAAAGAACCTTTATCTGGGCTAGATAGAAGAGTTAATAATTTGTCCACAAAGGGTTTAACACAATGTCTTTCTTCAAGTATAAGAATGGGTGGTGCAGTTCTTTTAGTATTTCATGTTGCCTCTGGATAAATTCAAACCCAACAAGACTCTTAATATGCAGGAGGACGTGAAGAAAATCAAATTCTTCTGCATTGTTCACTGTCCAGGCTTGCAGGTGAAGTCAATGTCTTTCCATTTGTATGTCTCTGAAACTGAGCATTCCAAAATGAGTGCACACTTATGTCTAGGTCAGCCATAAAGCTATATCTGAAGTATGTCTTTAATGATGCACAATATACAGGTGTAGATTCTGGCTTTTGTGAATAGCTCCTATTTTTTGAGCCTTCTGCAAATAAAAGTTTCAGCTTCCTCTGTTGCTATTTATCAGGTTCCCCTTTCCTATTAGTCAGGAGGCTAGAAAACACTAGAAAAGGTCTTTTCTACACAAATTGCCTAACTAATTACACTGCCAACTATGCAGCTATGGCAACTGATGGATTGATTTCACCTGAGAGTTATGAATTCCATGTTTAAAGCTGAAAACTATGATAGGGGAAAAACCCAAGGAAAGGTAAACATCTCCGTAGAATTTTCTGAAATGAGTCCCCCAAAGGGCTACGCTGGTACACTGGAAGGGGTTTCCCGAGGGCCAGGACCAAGGTTGGAGTGGCACGTTGAGGTGCCCCCTGGCACAGTCCGTTTGCAATGTGGATGTGGGGCCCTACAACAACAAGTTCTTTACACGTGTGTGGTGGATGCCTCAGACCATAAACAGCGGCAAATCTAGCAGTGACAAAAATGCAATGTGGATGTATGGTTGTAGAAAAACAGCATCACTGTGAATTAGGTGGCTTCCCTTCCCTCTTTGCACTACCTTGTTCCATAATGTGAGAACTCTCATGGGGGAGAATGGCAAAAAGTCCTGACCACATCAACATCCATCTGTCTGACGCTTTCAGACATGTATCATCTATGGAAGCCTGAGAAAGGAGCAAGAACTGAGCCTCCAGTAAAACAGGAGAAGCTTTCTTTGTGCAAAACGATTGTTGTAAGAACTCATTAATCCCTTCTATACAGAAGAGCTGATCAGGATCTGACCATAACCTTGACCTCACCTGTGAGAAGTGCAGCACAGAGGACAATACATGAGCGCAAGCAATCAGCTAGGTCAGAGTAGAGCTATAAACACAAATGTTATATTCAATAGGGAAATGTGTCCTTGTGAAATTCTATATTTGTAATGCTGGACTGAAATGAGCTGCAATTATTTTAGCAGGATGTTCAGAGAAATCCTTTCAAAGAAATCATTTGCTGGATGTGATGAGATTTTTTTAAGAGAGCTTTTCAGATTTTTTTTTTTCATGTTGCAGAAAAGACACACTGAAGCAAGTGAATAATTGGAAGAACATGGAATATGTAACATGCTGTGTGAGAACTGTATTCATTCAAATCATCAGTTGTCAGAGATTAGTTCCTATACCAGGGACCTTACAATTGAGAACGTAATGACATAAATCTAACCTGGTTAACTTGAGTTCTCTGTGCTGTGTAAGTGAGGAGAGCTGGCACATTTTAAGTTATTTATTTGGTCAGCTGACCTTTCATTTGTTTGGATTTAGGTGTTCTTAAGTAGCAGTTGTGTACTGAGGTGGTAAATGTGATTCGGGGTACTGTGTGTTTGGAGGGTTAGTCTCAAAGCTTAGCATCTCTTAGACTCCTTGTGTTTAAGAATTGAAGGCACTCAGAATGGTAACTTACAGAAAATTGCTAGCCTCTCCTGGAAAAAAATATATGAGCTAGGGAAATGTAGCTACATACGCTTAAAATTAAAGTAATTGCAAAAGTATAATCATGCTTAATGGAAGGTTTTTAGACAGTTCTTAAAAGAAATTACGCCTTTTCACACTCTTGCAAGAGCTACCGCAAAACTTATTACTTAGAATGGAGAAAACTGATCTCCAAAGTAAGTTCACTCATGAAAGTGTTGATGTCGCAGATGAGAACAAAACTCAGAGTGTGAAGGCTCTATTGCCTTGCAGTTGCCAAGTGAGTACAAAAGGCAGATGAAAAGCTACAGCTCAGGCTAGAATCAATTCACAATCTCTTTGCACAGGATTTTGTTTTTTTACTGGGTTAAAGGCGTCAGAAGATCTGCTTTTCTCTTTCTCTCAGAGTTTTCATTCTTTGTTTTTGTTTCATGAAGGTTTTTATTTTCAGCCCTGAATGCAAAGCCCAGATAAGGACTTACTTTCATTTTGTTCTGGGATTGCTTTCATTTGACAGAATATTGGTTCCAATTTATGATTTCCTTGGCAAAGAACCATACCACGACATTTTTGCCTTTCCAACATTCCACCTTCTCAATAAACACTCTGCATCCTGATTCTCCAAAGAGGGCATATGATTTTAAAGTTATATTTATATGTCTGAAGTAGACAGCATCAGAAGATCCCAAACTTGGACAAACACATACTTGGAAAATAGGACTGTGAGCAATTTTTTTAGCTCAAATATACTGCCAAATAGAAGAAAATATATTTTTAATCTCTGAGCAATAAGTAAATTATATACTTGGTCTCACTGCTTGAGGAAATATTTAAGTAATCTGAGGCTTGGTATTAATATGCACTTTTCAGTTTTGCCCTAGACTTATGCTTGCAAAGCCTTTCATAATGTTTAATGATTATTTCATGCATAAGATATACGTCTACTATCAATGCTATCATGATTACCATTAATATTGACTTGAATTTTCATAATATCTGGAGATAATTGTTCTGTACCAGATTCTTAATGTAGTTAGGCAAAAGTAAAAATAAATTTTTATTTGAAAGAACTGTAACTATTCATTTGATGCTATTCATCTGAAAACTATAAAAGCCTGATGTAAAAAAAAAAATCAAAATTAGATTAGTGTTTCTTGACATTCACTAATAATTCCAAATGTGAGACTGCAACTTAATGATAGATTTCACGAAGATAGTTTTGAACTCCAAAAAAGGAAATAAGAATTTAGTCTTTTATCTCAACATGTATTTCTTTCACATTCACTATTTAGTGTTCATGTTTCTAGCTGTGGGGTCACCCATTTATAAAGAAGATTTTCTTAGACTACTTTCTGATAGGCAAACCTTTAAATTTGAAACAGATGACTAGGAACAGTATTATAACAGTCATCTACTATACAACTCCCTGCTTCATTTTCTTGCTTTCTAAGGGGTAAATTCCTCCAAGATTTTTCTTTCTCTTACAGTTCAGAAAGTAATGTACTTATGAACAGTGCATGTGTTTATATGCAAGGAGAAAGTATGACAACAGAAAGGGAAGTGGAGATTTGCAAAATTTTGTTAATTTAAGAAGCAGTAGTTAGTTTAATAGAGTAAGATTTTTCCTGTTTTTTAGTATCTGTCAGAGAGGCAAGCAGATCTGCATGTAATGTATACGAAACAGTTCTGTGGGAGTTCTGTTGGCGTCAACGTGTGTAAGCTGTCAATGTTCTCAGAGTTAAGAAAAATGAATCCGTATAATAAATCAAAAAACAGTGGTTGGTGAATGATGACAGTGACTAATGTGTGGATATTTTGATTAATAGAATCTCAGTCTATGTACACATGCTCTTACACACACTCATGCACTTTTCTGGCATGAGAAATGCTTTCCCGTCTTTGCTCTCAGCCTGAACCATTGTGCATATGTTATAGAGTCATCTATTTTTATGCTTTCGTCTGTGGAGTTCATGAAGATTATGAATGTGGGTGATAAAGTGAAGACTCCTTGTGTTAAGGTAAGAGTTGATGAGGTGTTTTAGCTGTTCCTGATTGCATCCATCATGCAGATGAAGATGTCTGTTATAAATGCAGATAATCAAATCTTACAGTTGGAAATCTAAACTGTTTGAAGAAGTAGAAGATAGACAACAGTTTTTACAAAGCTTTTTTTAACTGCCAGTATTTGTAATAAATATGATGGCCAGTGTATGATCAGATTATTTTATACTTTTAGTGAATAGTGAGATTCACTGAAGTTAGTTTAAATTAAACAGTTAAAACAGATACTGTATTTTCTGCAAGGAAGATGACTCTAAGGAACAATGAAGTGTCAGTGGATTTCAACAAAAGGTGGTCTACTTTTGAGATATGTAGAATTCGTGGGTGGTGATAAGAGTACTCATATGGTTCACACAAAAAAAATAAATGTCCCTATTGAAAATCCCCCATTTACTTGTTTACAATAATAGATTTCAAGTATTACTGTATTCTCTCTTTACAAAAAAACTGAGATTTAATATTCACTTACAACAATTGAGATCTGATACTGTTTTTACTTTAGTTTTATACTTTTATAGTTTAGGTATTTAGAATGGACTTATTCCAGATTTACGTTGGTATGACTGGAGAACCAAGTCCATTACATTCCATTATGAAAACCAGGAAACCTGGTTAAACAGAATGGGGAGATAACCCCCCGTATTTTCTGGATGAGACAAGAAGACGATTTGAAACATTCTCCATTTTATCAAACTAGTTTCCCAGAAACTCTCAAGACTTTGAAACCCTGACTCTATGTATCTATTTTTGAACTGCTTGAAATATAACACCAGATGTATTAGTAAAATCCAGTTCAGAAGACCTGCATCTTTGGTACATGGAAAGTTTTTCCTTCTCATGAACTTTAAAGCACTATCAGTTGTTTGGTATGAAAGGATGATAAAACTTGACTCAGCTGGGTAATATACTGTTCCCAGTGCATCCCACGCAATGTAATCAGCAATCTATAGAGTCACATGTGAGTTCAGACAAACAATCACTCACGTCTTCACAGACAAACCACTTCTCAAGCAAATTCACAATGGATACTGTAAATTATGGAAACATTTGAGAGAAAGGGAAGCAGTGAGGAGGGGCATAAGATGGAAGGTCCGTCTTATTTTTGTGTAACTGATCTAGAGTGCTCTTCTCTGCACTGTGAAGATAATAATCTGCTGAAAGCAGAATTAGTAGCAGGAGGAAGAATGGAAAGGAAAGCTGAAAGACCTCGGATGCCCTCTATTTGGCAAAGAACAATACCATTTCTTCTGTCTGTCTTTCTCTACTCTTTTTTGTTCATGTTGTAGTTTAACCTGGCATCTGGCAACTATGCACTAGACAGCCACTTGCTTACCCCTCCCCTTCTCCTCCAGTGAGATGGGGAGAAGAAATGGATAAAAGGTGAAACACGTGGGTAGAGATAAAGACAGTTTAATAAGGCAACAAAGGAAATACTGCTACTACCACTATTACTGCTACTGCTACTAATAAAGATAATGATGACTATAGAAAACGAACTATAGAGATTTTTTTTTCACCACCCGATGACCAGTTCACAGTCAGTCCCCAAGCAGCAATCACAGAACTTGGAAATCATGAATTTTGCTAAATTCCTGAAAAAGTTCGAAGTCACAGAAACAAAAAAAGGCTCAAAACTTCCTGCCCCCAACCACCCTCATTCATAAGCTGAGCATGAAATCCATGGTGTGGAATATTTCCATTGGCCAGAGTGGGCTCCCTCCCAGCTCCTGCACCCCTGCTCATTAGTTGCACGTGGGAGACTGGAAAAAAGTCCTTGATTTCATAGCAACAGCTGAAAACATCAGTGTTACCAACATTCCTCCTGTACTAAATCCAAAGCATAGCTTGTGGGAGGAAAATTG
>Ga0181612_130860_pt1 | contig 10274 bp, 7 predicted proteins | sample HoacroProtozoa21_FD_119630 | JGI IMG/M metagenome (GOLD analysis project Ga0181612, IMG submission 119630) | Hoatzin crop microbial communities from Cojedes, Venezuel. Combined Assembly of Gp0051906, Gp0051904, Gp0051908 | reverse complement strand
CCACTACGATATTACCCTCCTTTAAACGCCTCAAACCTCTTTCTGCCACACTGACATAAAACTGACTCAAAGAAGGATCTATGTGCTTGCAACTCGTATTTGTTCTTTAACTTCTGGACTACTGAAAGACACTACGTCTGTTTCCAGAGCTCATCTATTATGAAAAGCTTTCCCATTTGGGCTTGCTGTATGTCTGTCATACTTAAGGCTCCTCTTTATTCCCCTCTGCTAAGTATTACCTTAGATTCCATTCTAAGCTCTTTGGGGCAAGAACTTCCATTCAGCTAGTAATACATGGGACTGTGATCCATAAACACAATATATAATGACAACGGCAATCATGACGACTTAACGTGACATTGGCAGCGCATCTTACCTTAGCAATAGAAGGATATGGCACCTACCACAAAGACCTTACAACCAATGTCTGAGGAATTAAATGATTTTAAGGGATCAGAAGGGTTCTGAAGACAAAGATCTTAAGTTCCAATAGCTGCAGTACACCTTTCATTCAAATGGAAAGGATTTTTGGTTTTGTAGAGTGAGAACTCTCCAGCTCCTTCCCGGCACATCTCAGGCAGGCATAAACAGCCCTGCAGTTCAACCTGTGGAGCCTCTGAACTATTCGCAAGAAAATAGTAAAAAAAGCAAATTCGTCTATTGCTATAACACAATCTACCCATGCAGTGCTTTGAAAGGGGTCTGCAACTCTGGCAGATATTTTCAGAGGTCCAGAGGTTGACAACATTTCAAGCACTGTTGTAGTACATATACTGTCTGCAGCTAAAGCCAAGAAACATGAGTCATGAGTTTGCACTTTGAAATGACCTACTTCTCTTTAGTTCATAACAGAATTCTACAGACCAGGAACAGGCTTTCAGCTTATCTTGCTTGGTAGGTACTTTTCAATAAAACGATACAACAACTCCTTTATACCTCCAGAAAGGCCATTGCTGCTTCATCTTCTTGTAGTAAATCTCCATATAAAGCAGCCCACTGCAGAACCAGTCGAATGACTCGCCTTTTATTGTTGAGGGCATAATCCATTTTCTCCTGCTCTGTACCCTGGGAAGGCTGGGCATGATAGGTGCCACAGTGTCAAGGAAAACGCTCAGTGATTGAAAACATCAAAACCAGCACGAATTCACAAACAACTGACTTCCAACAAACCATTTTCAGGGTGTTCAAACGTAACTTTCCAATAAATACTTTTGATTTCTGACTGCTGCTATCATAAGGACTTGCAAACCTTTCAAATTCATACTAAAAAGTAGAAAGACAGTGAATTCTCTAAAGGGCACAGGGGTGATCACAATCCCACCACAGAGACGGTTGCTGTAGGGGAGCAGAACAGAAATGACACTTGGAACAACAGAGAAAGGAATTAACCGTGGAGACTGAGGAAGGATATTTCTCCTTGTTGTTCTTTGGAGACAGCTGAAGAAAAAGAATAACATCGCTTTGTGTTTATTAACAGTTCCAGTCTTCCATTTGTGAGGAAGACTACTGGAATGAACCATCAGTGTTATTCCTTTTCTTTTTAGAAGTTACTGTAACCCAATGAACCTCAGTCCCATTATGGCAGGGGGACATGGAAGTTTACAGCCTAGACTGATTACAGAGAAATGGGATAAAATAATAAATTCTGGAGTAGCCTCATTTTACATATGAGGAAATCAGAAGTTTCCACTCTATCAAATAAACCGTATTTGGGACACAATACTTTGTGAGAGATACTTTCTGATAAACAATATGAAAAAATGGGAAGCATTTAATTAATTTTTTTCATGATGAAGTGTCAACATTTCAAAAATATGCAAATAGCAAAAAGGCCATAAGTAACATTCATTGAAAGAAAGAAACCAAGAAAAAGTGAAGGCACGATAGCCAATAAACTGAGAAAATTGCAGCCTTTTACCTATGCGAAAACGAAGAAGAATCCCCAGCAGAAACAGGATATGACAATTTGTGTGCCTACTTCTCACTGATCACTGATCAGAGGTTAACTATATATATTCAAACTGTTTCCCAATAAACTGGTAGCTGAATGTGAAGTAAGCACAGGATGAGGGCAGTTACATCTTCAACTTTTCTTCCCAGATACCAAAATTCTGACTCCGGATTGTCATGAATAATTCTATTCCCAACCACATAGCAACGATTAATGTTAAAATACTGACATTCTTTCACTGACAGCAAAGTCCAGCACCCTGTCAAGTTGCACTTTCAGCTGCTCTAACAAAATATCTTAAAATATTAATTAGAATTAAAAATTATCTAAGAAAGATATTTATTTTAAGCTTCTCATTTAGAAGCATTTCTCTAAGAAATGCTAACATATTTTATACTAATAAAAAATAATGGCAAAAATTATCTATTAACTCTCACTTTCCAAATGATCCCTCCTGCCCAAAACCCCTACAGAGATTTGATGTGGTACGAGGGTTACTGGGGCACTCATTTGACTGACAAACTTTTACAAATCTGCATTTTAATTTCATTTGGAAAGGTTTAAAATTACTAGAGAACTAAACATGTCAGTACATTTATGGGAGTCAAGTAAGTCAAAGGGTCGTAAGAAGTAAATAACATATTGCAAGCTATGTGCTCTAATGTCTCAGAGAGCAAGTTTAATATTCTACTGAGTAATTTTTCTCATGCCTTTTTTTACCTTTCAAACACTGTAATTATTTCATGTATTTTTACTTTCTTATTAACTGACTCACCACAGGCACTGGTAATTTTTCTGTATTTTTACTGCTCATTTATATTAATTGCTCTTTTATTAACACTATCACAGGGAAAGTCAATGAAGGGTTCTCCCATCTTTACGGGACCTACAGGATGCAGCTTCACTGCAGACTGCAATCAGAAGTGAAATATTGTGTATACTCGCAACAAGTGTCAGATAATTGTAAAATATTTATCAACACCAACCTGGTTAGAGTTCAATATATATATTTCTAATTACGTCTAGCATATGCTAGGAAACGGAAGCAATTCTGAAGTCTGTTCTTCGCCTGCGTGGGAACACTTAACCACATCAGGAGCTGTGCAAAATCAGCACCCATTACTACAGCAGAACGCAGACTGGCATAATGGTAAAGGAGGTTCACAAAACATTCATATAGAAACATGCTAAAGGACTATCACCTACAGAGAGCAAAAGAGGAGCTTATACTTTGTAAGTATTTTGACAGTGGTCTGTTAAAGATGCACACCTGCACACATGCTCATATATTTGCACTATTTCAAGTGCACTTTTGGAAATCCTACTCAAAGTTTTCTTTTGGGCTTTGTCCTGCCTCCCTCTGACAAGCTGTAGCTCTGAGAATTTGTCCATTTCCCTCTCTGTGAAGAAGAGAGGGAAACAGGGGCTTTGGTCCAACACACAGGACTGACGCCCTGATCCAGGACAGGGGAGCATGCCCTTTGCTTCCCCATAAAAAAGAAGCATGTGATTTTTTTAATACTGCAGGATCCATATACTTTAGTGACTAAAAAAGAGTGGTGTGCCAAGGGACAGCACAGTATGAGCACTGAATCTGCAGCAAGCAATAAGGTTACTTAGCCAAAATGGTGCACCCGTCCATTCCTTTCAGGATTACAGATGACAAAGCACTACTATGAAAGAACCCAAGTAATTTTTACCCAGTACTATGCTTGAAAGCATGACAGTGGTCTAGCTCTACTCATGTTTGCATGCTGCCAGCTCAAATAGTCTCCTAAGTGGGTGCAGGAAAATAGACTTGTGTTGATTCAAAATTAGGAGCTGGAGTAAAAACAGTGTCTCTGACTGAATCACCTTTCTTCTTTTTTTTTTCTGTTTTAATTTCCTCACTGAGCATAACTAATCTCTCCTTAGTCTCACAGCACCGCCAAACATTTTTGTGGAGTCATTTTGCTCAAAAAAGATGAGCTTTGTTAGCAACCTTTCAACTCTAACAATAAATTTCAATGGTACAATCAACAGAGCACAGTTTGATTCTCCATATTCAGAATGGACCAAATAAACAATAATTCAGCTCTAGGAAAAGCTGACACTAAAGCAGTGGGATACCAGCCACTTCCAGCTCTCCTCCTCCTCTCTGAAAAGAATTAGCACGATGCCTGCCATGACCCACTGAAGACCATGGTCTTAGCCTCCTCTCCAGAATAGCTTTCGTCACAAGCGAATACATACACATAAGTGACACTATCACTTTGATCTTCAGAAAAGCCTTTCCCCTATAAACAATGAGGTCCATTTTCCTTATGCATCTGATTTTCCCAGTTATTGGATATCAGAGGTATACAACTATAACTGAGGAGAAAGAAGCCTGATTCTCAAATCGACTGACTGAATAATATGAGCTAGATAAATCAGGAAAAAAAATCATAAAAAGTGCTGTCCTTTTCTTCTCCTCTCAAAGCTGTCAGCAACGGCATTTCGTAATACTCTTGATATCCAAAACTACGTGGTTTTGGAAAATGTGTTTGTTTCAGGTGTACAAACAATTTTCTGCAGACCAGTTTTATGGGTCCAAAGGTTTTCAAAACAATTACTGTCCTTGCTAGGAGTAACACAAATGGATTCTCCAGCTTGCCAGACAAGGACACGATGCTCTATTTGGTGGTTTCAGGGTGTTAGCTTTCCCAGATGTCACTCGCCCCACTGAGCTTCAAGTGAAGCACACTTTCACACCAATCTGATTCTAAAAAAATAAACAGGGAATTGAAGTTATTATACCCCTGTCAGAATTCTATAAAACAGAAAACATTGTATGTTTATTTAATGCTCCCAGTCACTTGATAGCTTCAAGTCACTGTGCACAAGGAAAACAGTGCCCAACAGCTCCCCAAACTAAATGACCTGCCAGTAACTGACTGATGGACATTTCACAGCCTCCTTCTGTAAAACATGCAGACAGTACAAGAATCACCTCCAGCTCTTGATGCTATCCACTGCAAGCTTTCATCTCCTAGGTATCTGCATGCAATTGAAGTTTCTGGCAGTTTTTAAACACTTCCTATAGACTATTACTATAGATTATTACTTTTATTTTTATTCATGACTATTATGACAGCACCTGCGAACTACTTACTCATTATTCTACTAGTTTAGGCACCCTTTTGCTTGAGGCAGTTTGCAGCTTGTAATCTATAAAGAGGACCACTGAAATCACCAAAACGTAATGATCTTAATTAAATTAATTCTAGATGTTGTAGTTCAGCAAAAAACAAGACAGACAGAAAGGATACAGGAAGGGTAATCCAAACTTTTATGTAATTTCACTTATCTGGTGGAAGGACAGCACATTTCTTTCCCTTGGAATAGTGATCAGCACAGGACAGATACAGTTTTCACGCTCTGGGACTGTTATCTTGTCATGGGTATACGCAATCCATTTCAGAGTTGTTGAGCTATGGACAGCTGTTAGTCAGACACTGAGAACCTACCCACAAGGCATGGCCTCCATGAAACGTGATTTCTTTCTCGAGAGAGAGAAGCTTCAGTCTCACCACTGATAGCGACAGCTGTTAAACGGATGTAACTTTTCCCTTACAAAAGGATATTGTGCCATCAAGGCTGGGCAGAGCTGACTATTTGGCATAAAAACACAGTGCATCATAATAAAATCATTTAAAACAGAATCTGTGAAAAGAGAAGAAAAAACCCAGTCAATTAAGACCCTGCAAACAGCTTGGGGATCACAAGGATGAGTTTTCTTTCAGCTAAAACACCTTATTAGCCCTCTGCAGATAATAAAGGGGTCTTTGCACTTTGTTTGTAGGCATTAAATATGAAAATGGAGAACAAAAAATATGATCTGAAATATTAAGCTTTTATTATTGTGTGCATGAACTTTCGTGCATTTATGTGCATATTATGTTTCATGCATTTGCCTGTGTCAAAGGGAAATCTGGCATAGCAAAAAAAATCCTGTCTGTGCTGAAGTGAAATACTTGGATATAACTCTCTACAAGTGTAGAGATCTTAGCATAAGCAGAATCAGGCCTGTCACACCTGGGTACCTAAGAAGTGCTGCTGCATTTGGCTTTAGGGAACTACAATATCAGACAGCGCATGTAGTATATCCTGCACAGCAGAAGGTGAATAATGCAATTCTAGCAACGAGCAGAAGGCCTAAAAGAGGTAAATGGACAGTCATATTTCTGGTTTTATGTTGATTCAAAAGTATCACAGCTGCTACATTTACATTAAAACATACATGAACAATATGATTGACATTTTCCCTGGCAAAAATTAGCAGGTGTAAATCCCAGTTCATGTTTGTGACAAGCAGGATTTACAAAGCCTGGCTGCAGAGGCCAGCATAAGTTTGGCAGGGAGAATAAACTTTATTTTACTTTTAAATACTTTATGTAAGTCTTATATGGAATCACTAAGCAAAAATAAACACAGTACCCTGGCATATCATTTACACAGTGCAACTTTTGAGATAACAGAAACATTTAAAACCCCTCTAAGTAAGAGATGCCAGAAAAAATAAGGCAAGATAACTGTGTAATGTAGTATTACATCATTGCTTCCACTGAAATTCATATATGAAAATATCAGTTGACAAAATTCATCTCCATAAGGGTGGGACTTTTTCTTTGCGTAATATCCACCGCAAAGTGGATGTTCTTAAATTAAAGGAATGCATAAACTAAAAATTCAATTTTCCAGCACTCTGAGCTTCTGTACCCTAAAAATAGCTTTGTTTGTGAATTGTGACATTTTGCACCCCATAAGGATATAGGTATAATCTTGTCACTGGATGTTTTGGGGAAAAGTTTTTAAATGTTTAAAAAATAATTTGTTTTAGAAAACTGTATAATACGTGCACACTATGAATAGTAAACTTGTGATTATATACTTGCATGCTTAAAGAACAACACTCTGCTTGTAATCCTAATAAAGAGGTATCTATGAAAAGGATAATTTTTATTCTTAAAAGTGGTTAAAACATACACTATAAAAGGATTTCTCTAATCTTTCTATTCTTCCACTATTTATGGACCAGTATACAGGTTTCTCCAATACTACGAGGTCAGTAACAGATTAACTGGATTTGAGAACACCTTTAAATACATACTTCTTAGACATCTGCAATGTAAAAAGAACTTGCTAAAGCATATTTTGTAGCTTAATATAAAAGTCTCTGCATTACTTTATCATAACTAGGAGGAAATTTTTGTGCCTGACTCTTATGAAAAATTAAAGTACTTACTAATAGCAACTCAGCAAATATATATATCCCTAGACGTAAATTCTCTGTTCTCTTTACACTAATGAAAAACAGCCTATTAAGTGCAGCTGTAGCAACCTGCGTTCTTGGGACTTGCCCATGGTGTGCTGAGTTCTCTTTCGAGTAACAACTCTTCTTTCCCTGCACAAGGGAAAGTATCACAAACAAGTAATTTAAACTGCGATGCTTTAAAAGTGACATGGATATGAAAATTTGGGAATACTTACAGTGGCATATCAAGTTAGTTCACAATATTATGTGACATCCAGAACAAGAAGCATTAGTACCATTAGCATCAGGTGGTAATGCGTGCTCAATCCTAGCCTTACAGTTGTGCCTAATTAAAGTCATGACTAGTAGTCTGGTACCTTTTGAGATTTTGCTGTTCTACTCTGAAACAAAAGTACAAATACAATAGGGCAGGCTAGGAGGAGTGGATTGCTATCTTTAATTCTGGATTTCCTATGTTTTCTCAGGGTTGTTTCAAAGCAGTAGATAGTTCTTATTCTGGGAAAAAGCACCACTAGCTGCTTTTCAAAGCATCACATCGCTGTGTTCCCCCAGTAAGACCATCTTATGCAGTAATAATAACACAGGCTTTGTCATATAGGTACCTGTTGCTTCATTTAAAGTTGCTTCAGGGCGCATAGTTTCTAGAAAGTGCTCTAAAATTTTCTCTGGAGTTCCTGACATCACAATATACCTGAGGGAGGGAAAGGAGCAGTTAGTATTTCATAGGCAAAACAGCTAATCAAGAAACAGTTGTGCACCAGTGAGAAGACCAGCACTGACAAGTGCCAGAGTACAAACACCTGCTCTGACCAGAATCTCTGTGTGGCTTAGGACAAAAACACTCACAATCTTTGTTGGCTTCCCCCCTGTAAAATGGGAGCAATAACTCTCTCCACCCTACCCAGGGAGTGTGAGATGACAGACGGCCCCCTCCCCGCACAAGTACTCCAGTATAACACCACCACAGTGACTCCGCAATCAGCAGAGCTGCACTGGTGCAAACCTGGGGAGATGCAATCAGAAATGCTTCTCCACTGAGAATAAATATCTCAGTAATGATAGCAATTCACAGTCATTAGAGGGTCTTAACAGACTTACTATGAGCACGAAACAAGAACTGGTGTGTATCGGTGTCAGAGCAAGGAAACAGTTTCCTTCAGCATCGCTGACAGGGGTTGGGCTGAGAAGATGGGGGCAGATAATGAAACAGCACACTGTATCTTCTAATTTGTGCAATGCCTTAGATAGCTGCAGTAAGTTTTTCAGGAGGATAAACTTAGGATTGTACCAGTTCTGGGAGTAAATTTAGGGAGGTGAGAGAACTAGTGCAATAGTCAGGGTTTTCTGCTTCCTGCAAAAACACTGGCAAGATTTTAAGTACCAGCAGAATATCATAGGATATTGCTACACTTGTCCTGTCATCCTTTTTTTTTTTCTTTCCTTGCAGATCAGATTTTTTAATCTTTCCCTCCATTCTTTCAATCTTTGCATCTTTTTTTTCTTTTTTTTGGAATCCAACTGATGAAGTATGAAACTTAAAAAAAAAAAGAAAGAAAAAGCCCCGAGAAGTGAAGATACTCTGCTCCTGCTGAGAAATAAGTGGTGGAGCTGAGCTCCTGGGAGCTCCTCCTCACTTTGAGCGCTGACCGTCACAGTTCTTTTACCTGCCAACCCCTTTGGAAGAACTGTATTGATGTCCCAAGAACACAAACACTTGTTAAGCCAGTGCACATTCTCACAGAGATACTAACCAAGTATCTAAGTGAGCGAAGCAGAGAAATCACAGGTTGCTGTACTCTGAATATGAAAGTGAAAATGAACAGTGAAGTGACTTGCAGGGTTGCTGAATTCATCCCGCACGAGTGTGATCACCCATAAAGAGTTAGATCTTGGGAGGGAGAACTTCAGAGCCAGTCCTTCGAAGCGAAACTGCCACTGTTTGAAAGCATGGCTCAGGGAGCTGTGTGGGAGCTATGTCTCCTCAGCAGAGGAGGCAGTAGAATCCAAACTGCAACTCAGAGGATCTGGTCTCAAAGTGAAGTTTTCCCTAAGACTAAGATAAAGAAAATTAATTTCTTCATTGACTGGATATCCCAGGGAACAACTTTGGGATGCAGAACATTTCTCTAGTGCAAATGCTACGTACTCGCTCAGGGAGCAAAGCCCAAAAGGCAGCTCATCTGAAGAGGTATCAGAGGGGTAAGCTACCCAATTAAGGGCAAAGCAGCAAGCCTTTACAAAGAGGTCCCTGTTAAGCCTGTCTTTTGGGCACAGGGATTTTCAAAAGTACTACAACACATTCCAGTAACACATTCTGGAAATCAGAATACACCAGTAACTTTGATTTGGACTCTCAAGCATAAATGTAGCCACTTACTCTATTTACTAACAAAGAAACAAAAGAAACGTCATCTTCAAAACCAGTGAGCTTCCTTGAAAAGATTTTAAACAAAACGATACTGCCAACACTCTATTAACAAAGTAATCTGACTGCTGAAGAGAAGAGAATGAACTTTCAAGGTAGCTTCCTCTTTTGTGTAGGTTATGCCTATTTATCCTTGTTATCAGCAAAAGCTCCCTTGCTGGCACATTGGTAGTACACAAAAGCTGACCAAATGCATAACATATTTACAGAAAGGAAATTCCAAGCTTTACCTGAAAATATTCCTGGAATGTAAGCTCTAAAATACAGCCTAACCTAATCAGGGATCATAAATGTCTCCAGCTATTTTTATCAAATTCTGAACTAGAAAATGTTAAATAATACAAATAGTGCTGGTACAAAGAGTTTGCAAGGAAGGTAGTGTTTGAAATATGTTTAAATGAAACTTTCACTTTTGAAAGCACGAAAAATATATCAGACCCAATAAAAAGGATTTAAGTCTATGTAACAACAAGGGTGGACAATGGAAAACCTATGGATGTCATCTATCTGGATTTTTGTAAAGCCTTTGACACGGTCCCCCACAACATCCTTCTCTCTAAATTGGAGAGCCATGGATTTGATGGGTGGACCGTTCGGTGGAT
>Ga0181612_129787_pt1 | contig 10274 bp, 5 predicted proteins | sample HoacroProtozoa21_FD_119630 | JGI IMG/M metagenome (GOLD analysis project Ga0181612, IMG submission 119630) | Hoatzin crop microbial communities from Cojedes, Venezuel. Combined Assembly of Gp0051906, Gp0051904, Gp0051908 | reverse complement strand
TCCAAGGGGTGGAAGCAGAGAAGTGAGCGAGCAACTGCAGGATCCTAGTTGCCAGCTGCTGGGTTTAATCATGACACCAGCAAAGGCATCTGCATAAAGGATGTATATTTACTAAAGTGAAGGGGAAGGCATTGGACAGTTTTCTGGCTTTTAGTAGGGCTTTTGATAGTGTCCCTCACAGCAACCTTCTGGACAAGTTGTCCAACTAAGATGAGCAGGTTCACAGCACACTTTGAAGAACTGGCAGAAGGACAGAGCTTAAAGGGTTGTAGTGAATGGTGCTACATCTGGCAGTGTTCCTCACAGTTGAGTTCTAGGACCAGTTCTGTTCAATGTTTTTATCAACAGTCTGGATGCAGGAAAGCATTATTAGCAAGCTTGCTGATGATATTGTACCAGGAGGTGCTGTTGACTGTTGAGGGACAAGAGGCCTTGCAGAGGGCTCTAGATAGATTGGAGCATTAGGCTATGACTAATGAGATGATATTTAAAAAGTCAAAATGACAGATTCTGCACCTAGGACAGAGGAAGGCTATGCACAAGTACAAATTGTGAGGAATGGCTGGAGAGCAGGCCTGCAGAAAGGGATCTGGGGATGCTGCTTGACAGCAGGCTTTGTATGAGTCAGCAGCACGCCCTGGCAGCCGAGAAGGCAAACTGCATCCTGGGGTGCATCAAACATAGCATAACCAGCCAGTCAAAAGAGGTGGTTATCCCACTGTATTCAGCGTTGGTATGGCCTCACCTTGAGCATTGTGAGCAGTTCTGGGCCCCACAGTTTAAGACAGATGTGAAGGTCCTTGAATGCATCCAGAGGAAAGCAAAAAACTGGTGACAAGGCTGGAAGGCATGTCCTGTGAGGAGCGGCTGAGGACTTTGCACTTGTCTAGTTAGAAGAAAAAGAGGCTGAGGGGCAACATCATTGCTCTCTACAGCTTCCTGAGGAGAGGGAGGTACTGATCTTTTCTCCCTGGGATCCAGTGAGAGGACACATGGGAATGGCTTAAAGCTGCACTGGGGGAAGTTTAGACTGCACGTCAGGAAGCATTTCTTCACTGAGGGGGTGGTCAAGCACTGGAACAGGCTTCCTAGAGAGGTGGTCAATACCCCAAGCCTGGCAGTGTTTAAGATGCATTTATTTTTCTACTGTGTCTATCTGAATCAGCCCTCAGCGCTCTGCTGGAAGGAAAGCTAATGGTGACAAGCACTGAAAAAATCCTAAACACTCAAAAAAGCAATTATGTTTACACTAGAAGCAGTAGGAGATGCATGTGGTCACTTTAAGATGATAATAGTTTATAACATACTACATTTAATGCAATTCAGTGTTTGCCTAGGTCTGTTCTTTGTCCTGACACCAAAGCAAGCTGGACTTGTGTGCATTGCCACTGAATTTTTCTGGTCTTAGTCAAGTCTCCCCTACTTCTGTAACTTGATAATTCATCGGTAAACTGCAGGTCATAATTACCTTTTATCTTCTCTGAGACCAAGGGTTTTTCTCTATGTATATAGTTAGCTCCTTGCACAACAGTCCCCTCAGAATGGGGTCTGTTCTCTCCAGAGGCTCGTATTCCTCTAGATTATATCTGGGTTCCACAAGCTCAGTCAATTGCATTTGGCTAGCAAGTCAGTCCTGTCATCTCAGCCAAGCTTTATTCACAAAAAATTAATCATCTTCCATTCTATACAGAAGTCCATTGTTCTGATCACCATCACATTTCTTGACTTCACATTAAGACAATGTGTGCTTGCTCACACACTGAGCAGGATTGGACTCTAAGTGGAGGCTTCAAAGCCATTTAGAAAACAGTGTCCTTGAATTGACTCAAGCAGTCCATTTCCAGAAATTCAGTCGCAGGAGAAGGCCTGAGCCGCTTACTGAGCTTCCATTTTTCAACACATACCCCCTTTCAGAAGAGAGCTTTACCACTCCCTCCACAGCTCCATGTAGGCACTAAGGTAAGGACAATAAGCAGCAGAACAGATGCTGTGGCAGGAGTGTGTTTACATGAAGCAGCTGACAGCAGATGCCAGCTTGTAAAATTAGCCAATAAAAATACCAGCATCACTGTTTACAACTACTGAGCAAGACAGGCTGCCAGCAAACTGGAAATCGCATTGCACTGACACACTAGGTTAGAGATACAGCATTTGGCAATGCATCATCATTTTTAGGCGACCAGAAGTAGTATTCTCATTCATTTAGAAGGGAGTCCACCAAGAGCTGCCCAACAGTCTCAGTCATTCTCACTTTTGCATTCCAGAAGAATCCTATTTAATGTTAAAACATAAGAGAACCAGAAATTCTGTAGCTAAGAGACTACACTACTACTAGCTACAACTTTCACTAGCTACCAAAATCTTTTTTTTACTCCTACTACTCTCGTCAAACTAGAAATTGAGCAACATGTATCCAGCAAGTGTGTTATAAAGCAGGAAGATGTTACCTAAACTTAAACACTCTCCAATATTTTTTCTAACCACAAATATAATAAAAAAAAATCCTGATTTTTTACTAAGTTGTTGTCTACACCTTACCCACGTAGATTTGTAGATGCTGAGACTGATCCTTTCAGGACATAAAAACAGTACTAAAGTTTCCCACAGTTAATTATCACTAACATTTCTGAGCCATTTATAACACTATTAAGACCAGCATTTAAGCTGGAGAAATTTAAATCCTTCAAGAAAACAATTTAAAGTGTGCTTTTAAACATAGCACTGTCTACAGTCAGAACAATCTCCTTCCATAGTGCCAGATAAAGCCAAGTTTTAGAATCTTTTTTCCTGTCCATTAGTTTCCCTGCATTGGAAAATATCAACCTTCATTATAGTCTCAGTTAATACTTTTAAAGGTCCCTTCCAACCCAAACTATTCTATGATTTTTTTCTATAACGTTCTCAGCTAGGAAGCTAGACTTATAAAGCAGAATTTTAAAGGAACTGAGATATTTCAGAGACTAAGTTTGAGAACAAATTTAGTCAGTTATTACTTTTATTTTAAACAAACACATAAATTCAGGCCTCTGGAAAAACCTTCACTTTATGAATGGCTAATAAACTACCAATAGCTTCCGTAAGTGTCCTGCAGGCATGAGCCAGAAGTTAAGTAAGGTAAATAAACCAGCTAGAAGTATTGTAAATATTATAAGCCATGATTAAAAGTAGTTTCTTCTCCTCTATAATCAAAGACTGATATCAGTTAAATAACATAGCTTTGGAATGCATCCATGAAACCACAATACTAGATGAATCATATGCCTACAATACCTTTTCCACAGTAAATATTAAACAGCTTCAGTCTTCCGTATTATGAACTAACATAAGACAAATAAAACAAAAAGAATAAAATCAAGGGGCTAAAATCCTCATGCATCAAATAAAACAAAATTCAAAAACTTCAAATTAAACCAGCACTTTTTTCAATGCATTGAAAAAGTCAATAAACATGACTCACCCCCTATTTAATGCAAAAATAGCAATAAACCATCTTCTACTCTACAATTCTTTTACAAGAAAGAAACAAGAGCTTCTACTATGCACCCAAGCAATAAATAGTGTCTGAGAGCTTTCCCCAGCTGTGACCAGGCAGCAATTAGGCAGCATTGCTATAAAGTCTGTGTGTGGAGGAATTTTTGTAGTTTTACATGTGAGGGTGAGTTGGACTGTGTGGTAAGGCAGCTGGGAGGTTCTAGTTAGTCTGGAAAGATAAGGTGTTTTCTATTCATTTCAAGATGCATGGTAAGACATGTTTGTTTGTTTCATTAAAAATAAGGGGCTAGGGAGCAGTGAGCTATGGGTCTGAAAGCCTGTGGAGATACTTATAGTCTGTGAATGGTATTTTGTTGTTGGTTTCAGGCAGTATAGAGACCTTTACAAGAGGTTTCTGGTTGGTGGCAGTCATGTTACTAAGCCCTTTGGTTTCTTTTCTTGTTAACTAAATAACTATGCATTTTCCAAAAGCAGCTCTTGTTAATGAGTAGCTTGGAGCTTCACTGCTATGTAGGTAAGCTCTGTTACTAAAGCATGTTTAGAAAAATCACGTGGAGAACAAGGATTCTTAATCTTGGGAGCTAAAAAAAAATATTTTTCTTCCTCTAGTCATAAGTAGAGATTTTTCTCTACCCTCAGTTTATCCTTGAGAAGTAGTATTGTGGTTATTGGGGCTCCCTATAATAGCTGCTACTTCAGAAAAGTAGTCAAAATTGATTAAAATTTGAGTCTTAGGCAGTCCAAAACCTGATTGTTGCAGCTGGGTTAGTGACACTTTGCCTGCTAGGTACAGGTGAAAGCTATGTGCCTCTTCAGTGCAAGCTGCTTCTATGCACAGCTTCTAATATATTGGTCAGGCTTTGTTTCTCTGCTTAAGCATATGCTGACCTTTATGCTGTGGGTAATTTTGCTGATGTGTTTGAGGCCTCTTCATGTGCATGAAACTAAGCAGATGCAAGAAATTACAGAAAACAGACTTGGCTATACAGTGAGTGTAAAAGAAATGTGGTCTGTGATAACACTCAATGTGATTAATTTACTGATGTATATTTTTGCTCCTGTAAGCTGTTTATTGCATTGTGATATGAACTAGAGACTTAAGTCATGCTTTGTTTGTGAGCTGATGTTTGACTGCAGAACCAAGGAGTCCTAAGGTGCATGTGGTCATACTTCTGACTGTTTAAATCCTTGATAGTCTTGTAAGCTAACTTTCACTGTCTTGGTTTTTATTGGGTAAAACAGGGGGCAGCCACCCAGACTTCATATATGGTCTCTTCTGAGCAAAATAGTGCAAACAGTTTCCCACAGATACAGCTGCACAGAGTAGAAGAGCTTTCCTTTTGCTACTAGTATGCTATTTTTGAAGCTTGTTCAATAATGCTTAACCCTTTCACTGCATTTTATTCTATTTTTAATATTCTATTTTTAATCTGTATATGTCAAGTTTTCCATCTACATTTGTATAGAGTCATTTGGCTCATGAAGTCTCAAGAGACTGATTCCTTGCTCTTCTAGGCAGCGTGTGTGATATGGTACTACCTTGCTAGGATGCCTAAGGACTTGTGCCATGCTAACAATAGCTGGTAAAAGCTTTAAGCTGCTACATCAGTCATATGCTGCTGGGGGTGTGGGGGGAGGTGGGGGGGGTGTACATGGGAAAGATGGGGCCCATAGTTTCCCAGTAGAGAAATTTTTTTCTTGGCTGTGTGCAGGATTTATGAATCTACTTTTCTGACCGATGGTACAATAGGATATGTGGGGGTTGTACTACAGTAGGGATGGATTTTTTCTGATTAACTGTACATATTCATATTAAATGGGAGTGATGGATGCAGATAGCAACTTTCACATACTTCTGAAGAGTAATTGTGTCCTTTGCTGTGGAGTCTAGAGTTGAAATTACGGCTTCCCAATGGGAACTTCTCTGAAGCTTGCAAAGGGCAAGTATGCATGTACCTGGAGGATTTCAAAAGGCGAAATATAAGAGCTATGTAAGACTGCTCAAAAGTGGTTTTTGGTGCTTTCGGCTGTGTAATGTGCAGCATCTGAGGAATCTTCACTTCACTGGAAGTCGTTCATGCTGGAAAACCCAACCTCTTTACAGGTTTAACTGCAAGAAACTAAAGTCATGCCTGGTTTTCTTTGGCAATTTCACTTTCATTGCTGTTAATGTTTGTGTAGTCTTTCTTACAAAATAACTATTTCAGATACTAATTTGTAGAAGCTACTGTAATGAAAAAATAATTGACTGATTAATGTTGCTTTAGCATAGAGCTGTAATGGCCTGTTGATTGTTACAGTCTCACCATTTTTTAAGGGTCCTAGGGGCTACAGATTTTTTCTTCCGCATACTAGTTCTGTACCTGATAGTATAACTGTGGTCTATCAACAAGCAAATCATTAAAAATAGCTTTTAATTCATGTAGCATGATGTTAAGGTGTAACTTGTATTTTTTAAACTAATAAATACCAATTTGGGAGTTAGCTTATCACATGTCAGACATGGCACAGACCCTGGAAAATACCTCATGGCCTATGAGTGTGAAGTCTGCATCTTGTAGTAAATAACCACCTAACTCAACCTCTTCTATTTAGCCCTGGGCATGTAAAAAGCCTGAGAAAGGAGTATGATTTGCATCTTGGATGCCCAGGAATAAAAACATTCATCAGGTGATCTTTGTGAAGCAAACCTGGCCCATCTGCTTGGTATAGATTCATGGGGAATAACTTCCTTCAACTGAAGTCATGCTTTTCAGGTTAATATAACTGTTTGGCTCTACTTTACCAGGTTATACTATATTTAACTGTCCATCAAGGAACCAAAGTTGCATGCAAGCAACTTGGGAGAGACTAGGTAGTTAAACAGTAGTATGATTGAGATTGGTGTGTATGTCTATGTATGACAGATGTTTTCACTGCTTTGTGAAAGTGGGATGAATGTTTAGGTGGTGTTGGGTTCCTTTCTTTGTGGCCAAGAAAAACAGAAATTGCTGTCATGGTGTCTGTGATGTACAGTGTTCTTTTACAGAGAACTAGTTGCAAGTGTTTCCTCCTGTCAAGCTTCTGATTTTCTCTTGCTTCTATAGCACTTTGTAGTCTGGCTTCGGAGCAAAATATTCAGTAACTTTCATCTCACATAGTAAGAATGCTCACGGGTTTTTCCCAAACTATACACCCCAGCTTGAGGGAAATTGCAGAGCTAGTGGTAACTGTGCAATATATTTCTCAGTGAAGTAAGAAGTGATTGGCCTTGGCTTAGGAGGTTATCCTGAGGTAAATGTTGGTTTGGCAGTTCATTGGACTGCCACTCTAACTGTTCAACGGCTGACCCAAACACCCATGTGGTTTTCCAAAATGGAGACTGACTGAAACTGCTTCAATGAAATACCTGATTTAAGCAGAAGTTGTGATGTCTTCTGGATGAAATTAAATGCACTTATTTTTACCTATAGGGAATTCTACATATGGTGAGTTAAAAGGTATTTGGAGCCTCACTTGCAAAGACAAACCTGGACCATATGTGTTCCGTGGTTAGCAGTTCAGGGGCACTGAGATTGTGCAGGAACTAGGTTCATAACTAGAGCAAACAACTGGCCTTTGGTTTACCCAACAGGCCGTTTCAGAGATGGGAGATTTCCTGTTCTTGCTGTTGAAATTTTTGGATTTCTAATCTCTTGCAGAAGAGGAGACTAGAACTTAAGTATTTCAATTTAGTTTCTCTGAGCTATTTGTTCAAGAGGCAACTTTTGATCAGTGATTATTACTTAAATAAGGTAGCTTTGGTACTGCTGACAACTTGCACCCTATAAGCAACACTTGCTGAAGTGCCTACTGCAAAGCTGACATCTTTCCTGGGTGAAGTACCATGATACAATTTATACATTGTAAAAAAAAAGCTTATTTATAAATTGAAAAATAAGCTGCAGCTCAGAGTTGGAGTGAATTTAGATGTTGTCATTTGGACTGGACTATGCTACAAATTAACATGGCAAATATGACTCAATAAAGCAAATATTGAATGAACATGAACTTGGGTTCCTGACCTCAAGAAGTAGAAGCTAAATGAAAGGCTGCTGTAGAAGTTATATGAGGCCATTTCATATAGTTCACTTGCTTGTGTTTTCCAGCATTCCTCACCTATCTGTACATCTGTTGGGACAACGATCCCAAGTTTTCCAAAGTGTTTGCTGTGTTTTTTTAAGCCTGGAAAAGGAGTCAAGTGCAGCACCTACTTGAGTTTCAGCTTATCCTCTGGGACTTTCAGCAAGAGCTCAGCTGTAATTGAGTGTGTCTTTTCTGACCTATCTTGTTTGCTGTGTCTGCAGCAATGAAAGGCATGCCCTCTCTTGCAAGGTGGTTGATGGTAACAAGAGTAAAATTATGACAAAACTTGTTTACTTGCTATTCTGAAGTATTAAAACATGTTTAAAATATACAACAACATCATGTCTGTCCATTATTAATACAAGAAGTTGTAATGGTTGCCTCAAACTATCATATCACCACTTACATCAGGAACCTGAACTTTATTTTGTGAATTAGTGGCATGATGGCAAACACTTGGTGGTATATGCTGAGCTGACCTTTGGAAAGGAGTGCAGATTGAAGGTGTTGCCTTCTTGGAGATACCGAGTTCCTTGGTCCTGTTGTGAGGGTACAACAGCACTTGTGCTACCTGCAGCTCAGGCTTTGTTCTGTGGCACTGGTATATTTATGAATCTGGTGTCCATGCTGTGAATTTTCAGGAAGATGCTGTATTTTTAACAGCGCTCTTGAAATTCATTGTATGAATGACAGGCCAGAGTGCTCTAATACTCAATCTTGCTTCTCCCTTCTGCAAAGAAGCAGTGGCTTCCCTTGTCTGCAAGCTGGTATTGCATTAAATCAGGAATAGCCAGAAACTTCAAAATAAAACTACTTAAACTGAATTCTGGCTTGCTGTGTAGTTCATTCATACCTTGGTCATAGAAGGTGATTTAAGCTGCAGGGGTCTAGCTCTTCATGGGGAACTGTAGAAGGCATTTAAACCTTGTATGCAAAAAAATACCTTGCAGGAGTACAAGATCAATGACTGTTAGAGTGCAGGCAAGCTGCCAGCAGCCAGAGGACTGCCACAGACTGGTGCATAAGTGTAACTGTAGGGCGTGCTTGTTCTTATTTAAAAAAAAAAAAAAATCCTTCCTATGCTTTTTATCATTCAAGATAGATGGTAATCCCTTAATCTTAAGGCAGTGACATGGGAAAAAAAAAATCATCTTAAGCAACTTTAACTGTGCTCACACAAACCAGCAACATTTCTAGACTTTGATTTTACTCCAAGATAACTGGCTTCACAAGCTTTTTCATAACTGGCTTCTGTTGTATTAGTAGCAATCCTATTTCTCATCTTAAACATATTGGAATCATCTACAACATATGATATAATTGAACAGATTGTGACCCTCCTACCCCCTGATTTGAATGGGATTCTTGTGAAATCAGGTTCTAGCTGGGGGCTTATAATTATGTACTCAGCAATCATGTATGTTAATTATTTGTGATCATGCTGTGTAGAAGAAAATTGTGCCAAATATGTAACTTCCCTCAAATATAGGGGTGTCATAGTCAGTTGGTAAAGTTTCTTTTTGATGGTGGGTGCAGAGAAATCTTGCCCATGTTTCTTCCTACTGGGTTTCTTTGCCTTCTGAAAGTGAATTATAAGATATCTGTGTTTCACTGGAAAACTACTGAACTGACAGCTGAAGAAATACAGGTGGATAATGAGAAAGTTATGTGCCTTGAGCATGAGTAGCTTAATCTTAATCTGTTCTTCCCATGAGTGAATAGATCTGTCTTGCAGGAATTTATCTATGGAGGCCTGTGTCTTTGGTAGTAGATGGAGGCAAGATAATTCATCTTTGTTAAATCAATGAATTCAGAATAGGCTGGTATGTCATCTGCTGTAATCTGGGTGGTTTGACTCAGTAGTGGAATAATGCTGATTACAGGATAGCCAGGTTCTGATGGATGTTAATGCATGCAACATATCTGAGTCAATTTGGCAGTCTGTCATGTGACTGGTAAAATAGTGACTTGTGTCAAAGCGCACCAGTCAAGTCTTCGGATTTGCATACTTCTGAAGCTTATGCTTGTTTCCACATCGCTTCCACTGTGGAGGCTGACATCTGAACTACTGAGATCAAGATGGTCTAACTCCCAGGATCTGGGGCTGAAGTGTGACTTTCAAAACATTTCACTTATGAAGCAGGTATGTGAAAGCCTGGATTTTCCCAGGAGGCTGAGCACAAGCAGGTTCTGCCCCCTTCAGAAGGATGTGAGAAAAGTCTGCATGTTTGGACCCAAATGCACAGGTCCTAAGGCAGGGAAAAAATTCTTTAAATGCTTGAATCTGGTTTTGTATGATACGCTGTGGTTCACAGTCTGCTTAAGGTCAGAAACAAGAGTAACAAGATGATGTCTTGAGATGGTCTCGTCCTTTGAAGGATGGTGACATGTTTTTTCTAGGGCCAAATCCTGGGAAGAAAATTCTGCAGGGCTGAGATGGGCCTATTCTGGGATTAAGGACAGGAAAAAAGCATTTTATAAGGAAAGATGCCTCTTCTACATGACATAATTTTGAAACTGCCTGCAACTGCAGGACCAAACTCAAATGTTGTGTCTGTTCCTGTGCATCCGATTTTCCTGGGAATGCTAGGTTGCTGTTCTTTGGGGGGGGGGGGGGAGGTGGGGATAATTGTGGGGGGGTGGGGGGGGGTTGTGGGCGTTTTGGTGTTTTTTTTTGG
>Ga0181612_102778_pt1 | contig 10274 bp, 6 predicted proteins | sample HoacroProtozoa21_FD_119630 | JGI IMG/M metagenome (GOLD analysis project Ga0181612, IMG submission 119630) | Hoatzin crop microbial communities from Cojedes, Venezuel. Combined Assembly of Gp0051906, Gp0051904, Gp0051908 | reverse complement strand
TCGACCTGCTGGCCATGCTTCTCTTGATGCAGCCCAGGATATGGTTGGCTTTCTGGGCTGCAAGCGTACACTGCCAGCTCATGTTGAGCTTCTCATCCACCACTACCCCCAAGTCCTTCTCAGGGCTGCTCTCGAGCCACTCTCCGCCCAGCCTGTACTTGTGTTTGGGGTTGCCCCGACCCACATGCAGGACCCTGCACTTGGCCTTGTTGAACTTCATGTGGTTCACGCGGGCCCACCTCTCCAGCCTGTCAAGGTTCCTAGTTCAGGGTTTTTATCTGTTACCCGCGAGCTTTGCCGCACTTATGTTTTATTGTGAGTCGGATACTCTGAAATATAAATAAAATACTGGGGCTGGCTGGGTGAAGGTCCCCAAAAAGTGGGCAAGTGAGGAAAAAGCACAAGTTCACCCAAGTTCGGAAGCGGTTATGAGGACTGGACGGGGGTTCCTCCAGCCCGGCTCCCACCCCAGTTAGTTCTGTGTCTGCACACAGCATGTGTAGAATCAGCAGGCACTTCAGCTGATCAGAACAGGTCTGTAAAGTGCAAACACTGAAGAGGGATTTTTTTCAGTGCCAATCTCAGAATGTAATTTGATTTCTGATCAGTAGAAGGACACTAAAAATGCATTTGAGAAACAGGAAAATGGCAAGCAGGAGATAAGTGGCAGAGAGGGATTAAGAAAACACAAAACACTGCTAATTCCAGATGTGCCTCAGAGTCATCACAGAGCAGCAAGGACGGCACAGCCAAGGCTCAGCTGCAAGGGGAGTTACACAGTGACATTCTAGGCACACTGTGTCCTAGCAGGGCGCTTGACTTTGCAAGCAAGAGCTGCTTTCATCCAGGCTCCAGGCAGATGTCTGTGTCCTCTCAGGCAATGGGAATATCAGGAGGCGTAATGGATGAACAAAAGCAATTCAGACTTTGCTGGGTTTCCTTTAGCCTTTGTAAGTACATGCTTCCTCTGATCAGGGCTACACATCTCCCCGTGATGGTGGAAGAACAGCTGCTCCCGAGTCACGCCTTGGGACAGGAGGAGATCGGACTCAATCCCATAATAGATAAAGCTCAGAAGGGACCACAGAATATCTTCTCCAAGTGCCATCACAAATAAAAGGCCTTAAACACAGATCCCAGCATCCGCAGGCAGACTTAAAACCATAACAAGAAAGCAAAACCCACCAACAGCAAAATGCAGAAGCCACAAGAAGGGACTAGGAGGGACCAAGCAGTGATCCAGGTCTAAATTTACTCCATTTATAAGCATCCTCTCCCATGGCCTCTTGACCCTTGCTGGGTCCCTAAATGCAGACATTTAGCTTCTCCCAGGCATGAGATCCCCTACACTCGTATTGCCAAGCACATGGAAAGAAAGGTGAGACCAAGTTCCAAGACAGAAGAAAGGATCTGTAGAGGGTATCTCAAAATTGTTGGGTGACTGTTTTTAAGAACATCGTCACCACAGATATGGAACAACAAATAATGTTATTTTTCACCTTACTGTATTCACCCGAGGCATCGAGGTCCTCAAAGACACTGCTGTTAATACTGCACAGCACATGAAGATCTTGGAGGAGAAGACTGAAACAAGGAATGTCCCGTATCTTCAGGAAAACCTCTGAAATACAAGGGAAAGTGGTTTAGGACTGGCAGAGATTTGGAGCAGAGGCAAAGGGGACAAAGAGGCTAAGAGGGAAATTGCTAAAAGCAAACTATCAAAGCAGACCAGGAGACTGATGTTTTAAAGAATGCTCTTTGAAAGCTATTGCACGACATCCACCTCCTCCTGCTCTGGGATCCAGCATGTCTGTATTAAGGATGAAATCCATTAGTCCCAGCTTTCAAGGCTCTGTAGAACTCACCTTCCTGAACAGAGGTTTACCACAAGCCCTTCCCACAGCACATCTTTCCATCCTGGCAACAAAAACAGCGGCCCGGAGAAGCAGAGGGTTCTCTGAACCCTCCTTCCCGAATGTTATGATGGAACCACATGACTCCAATGTCCAAGATTCCTTGGTGGTCACAAAGAGGACAAGTTGATCGCAGTCATTATGAGTTTTTGCAGAAACCCCAAACCTCAAAGTTTAGCAGCTGAACATCTCATTTTCTTTAGTTAAAACCCCTAAAGCCTGCACTGTTTACAAACTATTTATGTATTTCCACTTTTAAGAAGACAAACAGTTTTCAGATTTTTAGGGTGTTTTAGTTTAGTTCATACTTTAATTCATAGTTCTTATATGTGAAATCCCATTCTTCACTGTTTTTTAAATCTACAAATCATGTGTAACAGATTCCATATGCACATGAAAAACACCCCTGGAAGGCCAGCGCACTAAATTGCCCATAAGCAGAAAGCACAAATTCTGCAAACGTATAAATTCGTGGAGGCCACCAAAAAACCCAGACAATACACATTTCCCTCATCAGCATCCATGGAGAAGAACTCAGCATTACTTTGAAACCCAGCCCCTGTTCTATGAACAAATAGTGAAAGCAGACTAAAAATATTTTACAAATACCGACCTTTCCCTGCACTGAACCAACATGCACCATCAAGTAATTTTAATCCAAAAGTGTACAGGACATGCAAAACCAGCATCATACCGGAAGAAACCCGACCAAAATAAACACCAGCCTGCACAGCTCAGCAGCTCATGTCACTGCGAAGGTTCCTGTGCATCACTAGCCTTGATAAAAAAACCCGAGAGTCAGGCCAGAATCAGCGATTTCCCTCAAAGCACGTGCCCAGGGCAATTCTGAGAGCGCACCCGCACTGACGGCCATTTGATGAATGGATCAAAACACACCAAAAATCTCCACGTGCCTGTCATAGGAGGGCTGTCTTGCTCACCGCTGCTGGTTACCACAGGTCTACAGCACAGTCTCCTCCTCCCAACTGATGCTTGTTCCAAATGCCCCCAAACAGAATAAAGCTTCCCCCTGAAGCAATTATTCTGAATCCTCCTCTTCCTCTTGGAACTCATCATCCACATCTGTACCCGTAGTTTCCTCTTGCAGCTATAGCTATGAGTGCAGAACTGCAGCCAGAATTTTTCAGTAGCACTAAAACTGACTTGAAAGCTGCCACCTCCCTCTGGCACTCTCTTCTGCCTCACCGAGCTCTTCCCAACTCGCATATTCACTTATTTTCTGTCGCAGCGTTTACATGTGAGTCATTACAAAGGTCTTCATCCTGATCTTCAAAGCCTTTTACAGACAAGGTCACCTCAGGTATGCAGAGGGCAGAGCTCCAGCTCATCAGGATATTCACCACCAGCTGCTAGAGCCGTGAAATTGGTAGCTTACACTCAGGAATGGGGGCAAAAATTCCACAAGACCAGGACCTAACTAATGGAGCTCACTTCCCAAAGAGATTAATGCAATTTACCACTTCCAAAAAAAAAGTGGGTTTAGATTAATGTCTTCAGACGGACTCATGCTCTCACAAGCTTCTGTCTCCGCAGGACAAGACACTGACAGACTGGAGCAAGTCCAACCAGTCCAATGTGATTAGTGGCTGGCGAATGTGGAGAGGGTGAGAGAGCTAGGTTAGTTCAGCCTGCAGAAGACAAAGCTAAGGAAGGATCTCAGCTGCTGTCTACAACTACCTAATGGATGGTGCCAGACTCTTCTCAGAGATGCTCAACAAAAGGACAAGAGGCAACGGACGCAAGTCACAGCAAGGCAAACTCTGACTAAATATAGTGAAAAAAGTCTTCACAAGATGAGTTACCAAACAAAGACTTGAGGAACTTGATCAAACTTTAACATCAGCCCTGTTTCAAGCAAGCAGTTGGACCATCTGGCCTGCAAAGATCCCTTCCCCTAAATTGCTTTATGAATCTGTCATGTTTTTCCTGTAGAATGAAGACGAGAAGGAAATAAAGAAGCGGTAGTGAGGCTAACCACAGGTCTGAAATTGACTGCATGACCCTAAATCACTTTGGTTCTGTCTGCAATGATAATGCTCCAAAGTGGCTAATACATCTATGGGGCGCTGCACAACAGTATATGTACAAGCTAGCTAGCATCTTAGATGCAATATAAATATGAATTTGCAGCATCCATCCAGGCTAATTAGCACGCATGCAGATTGCTGCACTGATACTGCTTCACTGCCTACCGTTTTGAAGCCAGCTTGCTGAACTGAAGAGATGCTCTGAATTGCTCGGTGCCTCAGTATTTCACTTCTATAATGAGAATGATCATTCTGCCTTGTCTAGTTAGATTGCGAACAACTCAGGGGCAGAGGTTCTCTTTTATTATAAGTAAAGGTAACACCTAGGGGCCCAGAGCCTAAACTCAGTGTCATGCAGTGTGGTGTCACAAATAAAATTTCCAATAATAACAATACCGTGAGCAGACAGCCCAAGAAATTAAATTTTCTCTTCCATCCAATCTTTCATAGCAAAAAATGGATTGAAAAATGTAGGTAAGTCTGTCTTTCAAACTGAGCAAAACAGAACTGGAGTCACATCTAAACTAATTATTCCAGCTCTGTCATTTCCTTGCCATGGAAGTTACAGAAGGACTTTGAGAAACTTTGTACTTACAGTGCAACACATTTGCTGCTTTCTCCAGTAAAACTCTTTTGCCTATAGTTTTGGTATTTATTCTGCTTGGTGAAGAAATGTCACTGGCAAGGCATATTGGAAGCAGTTCAAAAAACAGGAGAAAACCAAACAAACCGCAAATATTAGCTACAAACTTCTGATTAGACTTTCAATGATATTGGAAAATGTGACTGTGGAAAAGAAATTAACTGGCATTCTCAATCCTCCAGATAAATGAATAAAGGGAGCTGGGTAATAGATTCAGAAAATTAAGGCTGTATTTGTTTTCCTTCATTCTGCATGTGCAATTACAACACTATTTAATGAGTTTCTAGAACCTCCCGACCAAAACGATCTGAAGCTACAACTAAAAGATCAGCAGGCATAGAGGCGGGTTGTACACATACCAGGACAGCTTCCAGTAGGACAGCCCAGAAAGACTGCAAAATGTTGGGGGGTTTTTTGCATGATACTCCACGGACAGCTTTAACTCTAGATAAGTGTCAACAGATCGACAACAATCCCTAAAAATCTCAGGTTTTTGCATTCACCTCTAGGACATACACAAACACTAATCTTTCCAGTATTCAGCTCCTCAGCGGGGCTGACCCAGCCTTTGCCCTTCAGCTCTCTTTCAGAAAGGCAAGGCTGAGTCAGCCGTTCCAGGTTTTGCACCTACGGACTCAAGGTGGCTGAATCCCAGAGAACAGGTGTTTAGGTTTAAACTGACCCTCAAGTGGAAACATTTCTAATCCTTCCTACTAGTGAAGTAGGACAGTATTTTTATTTTTTCTGCTAAGTGAAGGCCTTATCTGAGACCTAACAGAAGGCCAAAACAGAACCGTTGCAGCCTTTCAGTAAAAATGTAGACATCACAGGGCGTTCCGTACAATTCCACCAAACGCTTAAACTACCTTAAGGGCTGTGGATTAAAATCATCATCCACTACAGCTCAGCCTCGCCAGACAGTTTAAAGGTGATCTATTTAAAAAAGCAGGTGGATAGCACTGCAACATTACTACTGTTTCATTTTCATGATTAGGTTTGTGTTAGAACACATTCACCAGTACATTTGTCTGTATTGTGGGGACAGAGGAAGGGAGATCCTGCTAAATCTCACTAGCCAGATCATTTCTAGGGAAGACCAAGTCAAAGGTGACTTGTTACAAGGGTTTCAAAATACAGCAACAGCAAAAGTAACCATGTAACCTGGGCATCAGAAGTGTTATCATCATACACACCCCGTACATGAAGCAAAATCAGATTCAGAGCGAGATCCCACAAACTTTCTCAATCAATGTTCTCAACCACAGCTTAACTGCTTGAATGGATATGAATCCACAATTCAGAAGCAATGAATTTTGATATATTATATGAAATTTGCTTTCCAGAGCACTTTCCAAAATAGATGTTCCAAAGTGTTTGACTCTGTCTACACTGTCAGCTAACCAGTTTCAATACAGGGCTACCTACAGCTCATACTGTCCTGAGTTACATTACAATAACAAATTATTTTCCCAGTGCAGACAGAGCTTAAGTGACCTTTACAAATTATCAAGCTGGGATAGAAATGTATCTGCTAATGTATATATTTGTTCTTCTTCAAGTCACTTTCAAATGAGTGTTCTATTTACCACTTAGCCATGCAAGAAGTTCCCAAGTGACCTGATTTGCTTGGTGCAAATGATAAAAATATCACTTCAAAAGTATAAATTTACCTCATCATAAGAGGTATCATAAGTAAAAAAGAAGGTACTAATAAGAGATATCTTCAAAAACAAATACATTTAATGCCTATGAAAGAAAAAGAGTGGCACATTTTGGGAGCTGAATGTTGACTTACAGATGGAAAGACCTATTAGATCATTCATTCCCTCTCTTTGCCAAGACAGGAATGTTTCCTAAAGAACATTTCATACTCTTCTGCCTAGTCTAATTTTAATAACATAAGTACTGGAGTTTCTGTCACTTTCCTTAAGATTCTATTCCACGCAGACACAGCTCAAGCTCAGGAAATATTCCTTTTTAAGAACACCATCTAAAACTTCTTGATTGCTTTATAAAGCAAGCAGAAGAGACTGGCATATACAGATGGGAGTATTAAGTCACAAAATAGTGGTCTGAGACAGAGAGGGTGTTCAGCGGTGGGAGGGACGTGGGATGTAGGAATCCTGTAGCTCTAGAAAGGGCTATCAGTGGGCTGATCACTGATAAAAGTGTTAGCTATAACACACGTGTGTGTAACGACTGCACAACCAGTCCTTGGCATTCATCTGTCCATAACCATGTTCTGTCCGAGTACTTCAGCCAGACTCATAAAGCAAGGTTCATTTATCTATTTTAGGTACTTTAGGATGGAATGAATCATGCCCTAAAAGTGTCTATTTCTCACCACTGACTTTTAAGTGAATCCGTAAGCAGGGTCAGACATAGACAACTACAGTGTGTATGTCTAGAGATATGATAGAGCTGAGGCTCAACTCAGTTGCCCCATGGGTACTACTTTCATGTAGGCAGTCAGGTGTATATACCTCAATGTAGAAACATAAATTTGTAAGATGAATCCCACCCCTATAATTAAACGTGAAATAAGCCTCATTCTCTGTGACCATGTTTGCATAACCACTCTTTATGTGCTTTCCTTCCTAATTCCTCATCTATATTTTGCTTTAGCATTGCAAAAGCCAGAAAAAACATTGAGCCCAACACTTTTTGCTGGGAACAAGAATGAAGTGGCCTTCTGGAAAGGTTTTATCCTCTTCTCCCTACGCCAATGAACCACAACATCCTCACTCTAAACCACAAAAGGGAAGGCTTGGGAGATGAACAAATGCTCTGCCAACTCTGCTCCCTCAAACTTGCTGGACTGCTGTGTTCGAATTGCATGATATCTGCCTTTCTGTTACAGAAGAGAGAGAGTTCCAAGAACCACAAACATCAACAGGGCTGTTGTCAACACTTCTGCAAGATTGATGGATGGCATCTGCGCTCAGGTTGGAATGATGTGACGGCAAAAAGCATCTCTGGTGGCTTCCCCGAGCTCCAGGGGATTTCAGGGAATTCAAAGAATGGCAGGTCACACGTCAGAGGACTGGCTGCAGTCAGTCGTGCGCTCACTCCATCTGGAAAGCTGCCATTTAGTAGAACACCACTGAGTGGGGAAGGGAGTATGCAGAGTTTGTGAACTTCTACAAGAAGCTGCACAACTTCTGTCTGTACTCCAGCAGTGTCTCCTCTGTCATATGTGTCCCCATACCAGATGTCTCTAGCAGATGATAGATCAAGCTAGCCTGTTACATTTGGCCCAGGCAGTCACTCCAGATGGGTAAGACCATGGCACTGCAAGTGTAAAAGAAATAGTCTTAGAAAGAAGCCGTGACTTTCCTGCCTGAATGGGCACAAACTGAGGCACAGGACGTTCCGTCTGAACATGAGGAAGAACTTTTTCCCTCTGAGGGTGACGGAGCCCTGGAACAGGCTGCCCAGGGAGGTTGTGGAGTCTCCTTCTCTGGAGATATTTAAGACCCGCCTGGACAGGTCCTGTACAGCCTGCTCTGGGTGACCCTGCTTCGGCAGGAGGGTTGGACAGTTTTTATGGGAGGACTTCAGATGTTTTCCTGACGAGTGGGTGGGCCACGGGAATTAATGGGGGAACCCAATTTTTGCAGGAGGACCTCAGATATTTTCCTGACGGGTTGGTGGGACACGGGCATTATGTCCCATTTGAGAAGTCTCGCGTTTCCTTAGCGCGTTGTTGAGGTACAGATTCAGTAAGATCTTAAATGAAACCAGACCAGCTCCTGCAGTGGTCAACATAGACTTCGCTGTGTTGTCTCACGCGATAACGAACTGAACCTCGTCTCGTCTCCTTAAGCCGTTGAAATTTAGCAGGACCATACTACATGGTGATATATGTCCCAGAAGATGTCGATGAGTTTTTTTCTCACATATAAATAATTTTTATGTAATTTTAAGTGGCTGGAGATTGCTCCAAGATGAGATCCGTTAGAAGAAAAATACGATTTCTGTAGTTTTTTCGCCTCTCCATCCCTGGGCGTGTGGATCAGTGTTAAATAAAGGTAGAATATCAGGTCAGCTTGAGCAACTGTGTTACCTTGCAGGTAGATGTGATATCTTGCAGATAGTAGCAAGATAATTAAAATATAATTATGTAGAAAAATATGTCTAGTATATGTTATTTCATGTTTTCTGCAGTATTTTTCACTTTTGAAATCTCTTAACCTCTATTATATGTTTAACTCCTCTAGACCCAAAATTATAATAAAGGAGAATCTCTTTAGAGTGGCTTTAGATGCTTGTGCTTGTGGATGAAGAAGAATTAAAAAAAACATTCCAAGAAGAGTGTGTAGAAGATCCATTATACATTTCTTTTCTGTTTGTGTCTGAAATCTGGCTTGCCGTATAATTCACATGAAAGCGTGAAGAAGGGGAAAAAGGGAATTAACCAAGAGTTCATCCCTTTCCTGAGACTGGTCGTGTCCCCGTAATTTCTGTATTTATGTGACGCCAGCGTGGGCACTTGGGAGACAAGGGGCCGTCCTTCTGTCCCTGGGCCAGGCTTGCTTCTTGTTCCGTTTCAGGGACATATCTTGTTTAATAACCCAAAACCTGAACAGGGTGTTGTGAACTCTGTATTGTGAGGGATGATTAAACATTTTATTAGGTCTTTTTGCCTGTTTATGATCTGTTGTGTTTTGTTCTGCAGGATCTTTTGTTTTTTCTTGCTTTTTAAGGACAGAGAAAAGTTGTTCCTCTTCTGCCATTTCGGAATTAAGCTAATTTTAACAATTCTTTGCTATTCTCCATTTTATGCAAATACCAGTGACATTACTTCTGCGAGTAGTTGGTATGTCTCTCCACGTTTAGAAAATTAGGCACTAATTCTCACTGTGGGCTAGAACAGTCTGTATTGCATGACAAATAAGGTTTAAGCATGCAGTAAAAAAAAAAACACTTCACAAATTCAGAGCAAAGCTTTGCTTTCTAGCACTGAAAACGTTGGGCAGTACACAAAAGATTGTGTAAAATTGACATGTTTTAGCAACTCCTAAAATGTAAGAGGGTTTTTTTTGCCATTATTATAAAAGTACTTGGCAGCTTATATTTTCCTGAAGCATTCTATTCACCGGGATGAAACCACTTTTCAATAAAGCACTTTTAAGTGCTTGCTTTCACTTGCAGACTTTCTCAGCCACAACATAAAATGGTCATGTTAAAATAATAGTATGCCTTTATAAAATGTATGGGTTGTAGATTCTCCGGGCACTGCACAGCGACTTCTCAGACTCCTTGCAAACATCACTGGCGCCCTGAAAAAAGAGAAGAAAGGGCACCGTGTTGGGCTTCATTGACCGGCAATGTCCTTCCGCCAGAAGCTGTTTGGGTTGGGGCCCTCATTCTCTTCTGCTTAAACTATAAACAACAAAAAAGGTAGTGAATATCAGGATAGTCCCAATGACTTGTGGCCAGCAGGACCAGGGCAGGGATCGACCTCCTGTACTGGGCACTGGTGAGGCCACACCTCAAGTGCTGTGTTCAGTTTTGGGCCCCTTGCTACAAGAAGGACATTGAGGGTCTGGAGCGTGTCCAGAGAAGGGCAACGAAGCTGATGAAGGGTCTGGAGAACAAGACTGCTGAGGAGCGGCTGAGGGAGCTGGGGCTGTTCAGTCTGGAGAAGAGGAGGCTGAGGGGAGACCT
>Ga0181612_140402_pt1 | contig 10275 bp, 6 predicted proteins | sample HoacroProtozoa21_FD_119630 | JGI IMG/M metagenome (GOLD analysis project Ga0181612, IMG submission 119630) | Hoatzin crop microbial communities from Cojedes, Venezuel. Combined Assembly of Gp0051906, Gp0051904, Gp0051908 | reverse complement strand
GTGTTAAAGGTTTGTCCTTCTATCTTAGTTCTCCAGCCCTGTCTAAGAAAACATTTTCTGGCCCTGACTTCCAGTTTCACAGAGGTATTTAGGGCTATGCAAAAGTTGGTGCTTCAAAGCAAGCTCTCATCCATCAAATGCACTTTTTGGTAATTTAGGTACCCCAGAACTCAGAATAGTGCCCATTACAAATACTGAAATGGGAAAGAACCTGTGAACTTTCCCAGTGTTTGGGTGGGCTGGGAAGCAGTAAAGTGTATGGATTACTTTTGCAGAGACACGTGATGAATGCTTAAGCCTGGGATGAATGCCACAGCTCTTAAGACCTCTCCTTTCAGTTTGACAGGCATTGCAATAGATCAGGAAATGTAGCAGAAAAAGGGCACATTTACACTACACCTTGAAAATTTCCGTAATATTTTAGAAACCAATTATTTCTCATAATAAAGACTGAAATAAAAAGGCCATTCAAGCCAGTTGAGTAAAACTTTACATTTGGTACAGTTCAGTCATATTTTTACAGAGAAAACTAAAGAAATTAGAAATAAGGGCACAAAGCTGATGTGACATTAAAATACATTAACATGGGTGAGGATTCTGAAGTAGATCAAAAGATAATGTAATCAAATGGCAAATGGCCTAAACTGATCAAGATGAACAGCAAGCAAATGGAAGTAAATGATCAAAGTGTAACACCTGCTGCCAAAGACGACATCTATGTTAGTATATTAATAACCTGAAGCATCATCTCCATTCCTACCAAGGACCCATATATTAAATCTATTAATCACAAGCAAGCCCTTACTCCTGCCAAAAATATTTTCATATACGCACTCAAGTGACTCCACACATTGATGGATAAGGAAGGCTTGTAATGAACATTAGGAACTGCATGGACAACTCGGCGTGAGATTGGTCTAAATTATACACCCAGACTTGGAATGCTAAAAGCCCCAAATCTGGGAGTTAAACAAGGTTCAATTTAGATACATTTATTAGGAAATAAAGTTCTATCATGTGATTAAGAGTTTCTACGTCAAAATCATGTTAGTATATTGCAGGTGAAGTTCTTAATTTCACTAGACATTAGGGGATCTGACTTGTCCTATAATAGAAATCTATTTTCAGTACATATACCAAAAGCAGTATCAATGTCAAGTAAAAGACTCATAATTATTGTTTTTATTTCAGTCAAAAAAGTACAGCCATTTCTGAGTATGAAGTTATGATAGTAACATCATCTTATTTAAACTTATTAAAAATGTTCTTGCAAACTCTTGAGAGAAGTTCTTGTGACTTGCATCAAGAGCAAAAAAGTCGCAAGAAGGATAGCTTTGTGTTAGAAAGCTTGTCTTTATCAATATTGAAAATCTGCTAAAACCATGACCAAAAGAAAACCAACCAACCAAACAATAAACCCAAATCACAATCTGTATATTCCTCGTAGACTTTTTCTAGATCCATGCAGCTAAATTTCCCAAAGGATCTGTCCAAAATAGACAAGTTACTCTGCTGGCAGTAAACAGGACTTTCTTTGTAGCTGCTGCTCTGAAATGCTGAGGCCTTAGCTACAGAGCTAAAAGCAAATATCCTGTCTTTTCTAGTCTGTGCATTCTTTTATTTCCATGCACTGTAGGTGGAGGACAGTTCTTTCAGATTACACCTTAGAAGAACCTGGCAAACTTCACTGCAGCAATCCCAACCAGGTGAAAGAGAAAACATATATATCCAAAATATATGTATGCTGCTGTGTTGTTCCAGGTAAATACTGACTTTTACAGCAATAAACTGATAAATCTGATAAATCAAACTGAGTAAAATATTGACCAATAAGCACATGGTTTTGAGAAATGCTACAAAATGAAGGATAAAGATAGAACAGGAAGAGGTTTCTGAAAAAATTGGTAGCAATGCAGAGACCCAAATTTCTATCAGAAAATGTACAAATAAACCCTTCAGGTTTTACCAAAACAGCAACATTAACTGAAGACACCTACAAAGTATTCTTTCTTCTGCAAAACCGATAGAGACTTCATGTTTTATCAAAGTAAGCTGAATCAATGGTCCCATTATGCATCAAAACCCCACATTCACTCATATTTTCTTCCTTTTTTTTCTACCAGCATAAGCTAAACATTATTTTTGTTTTTCATACAGATATTCATAAAGCACATTGTACAGAATTAAGATACCTGTTGATAATTTTCCAATATATGTTCAACTTAGAAATCCAAGTTGAATTCTGAATTCTTCTGCTAAGTTCCTGTTTTTATCAGCATATTTCATTGTTCTATAAATTAAGTGGATATATCAATGTTCTGTTTCTGGACTACTGTAGAAATATGCTATATACTTTCTGAAGCTGTTTAAAATTTGTGATCCTCAGGTTCTCAAACAGTGGTGATATTCTTTTGTCTTCTGCATACTGTGCAATTTTCTTTCTTCTATCTGGTTTTAAACATTTTGTAGGTCACGATAACCTAAGTAGGAACTGGTAACATTACAAAATTTATCTCAAGACTGCACTCCTGGCTGGGCTATCACTAGAGATCTGCCTTTTTAATTTTTCAGTTGAAGATAAAACAGTTAGTATGTCATCTTAAACTAGCACAGGATCCGAAGTTGTAGATTTGATGGTTGCACCTCTGTGCTAGAATCAAGCTCTGGTTCAAGCAAAATTAAGTGTGCTGTTTTAGAGGTCTGTCTATGAAGAAGGTCTGCACACCTTCAAACCCCACCAAAACTTGTGGGAGTACAGTGTCCTTAGATCCCCTCAAAGTCTGCAAAAACTCAGCCCTTGAATTGATTATGAATTGATGTAGACAGGTGTTCAGTACCTGCTGTGGGGAGAGTAAATCAGCAGAGACTGCCAGGCCAAGACCACACTCTGAACAACACTGCCTCTACGTCATGCTAATCGATTCCCTCTCAAATGCTATCATACAAAAGGGGTGTCAATCTCAAACTATTTATTTTCCTTAAGATTGTCTACCTAATCAGTAATATATATTTGAAACAGCTCATATGTAGTATGACTCTGGAAAAAAAACCAAACAAAATCAATACATCTCGGGTGTAACAACATCCTGCATATGCTCAGTGTGACCCTTTGCTCTGGGACAGATAGGTGATACAACCATATTAACTTAGCGAAATGTTTAAAGTGACAGAACACTATTATTTATCTTCTATATGTTGCTAAAAAAGATTTAAAATAACTGAGATGGCAGCTTGGTACAAAATGAGAAAGACAGCCTAACAGTCTTGGTTTTCTACATGTACCATAGGTATTTTTGATGCAACAAGTAAAATAATTTTGAAGTACTACATAATGATTTCTGACATTAAGATCTGTATATCAATCAGCACATTTGGAAAAAAAGAATCGTTATGGTGGCCATTAAATAACTATTTAAAGTACAAAATGCACATCTCTGAATCAAACACAACTTTTTTTCATTACCAAAGACTTAGTTTCATATTTAATCACCTTGTGAAAAATTTGCCACTTTCTTTAAGCAGTGCCTACATCTGTATTTGCAAAGGCAGTGTTATCTCTGAAGCAGTTAGTGTCCGATACATTTTCTTGACGTCACTTGTTAGGTTTACTCCAAACATTCACTTCAGAGCCCCAAATTAGAACTACTGTGTTACAAAAGTGCCAGCTTGGACAAAAATTTTGTTATCAGACTGATCAATTATATAAAAGGCCTGCTTATCCTGCAAAAGGCAGTCTCCAGAATGCCCTTCCAAACTATCAGCTATGGGTCCTCTGGGGATTGAAAAAAGGGCAGAGCTTTTATAACAGACCTCTCTAGAATGATTTGGGAAAACATTATAACAAACTCCCTTCAAACCATAATTCTCACAATGGATATGAGTGACCCAGTGGAAATTAGTTCTCCTTTTTCATTTAGGAGCCCTTGAAATATTACTCTGCACACGATTACTTTTTCAACAGCAGTGCTACGCTTGTAAAGTCTGTGGCTGAAGAGCACCTCACTGAATAGAATGCCTGAGCATTAGTTGCCAACTGTGCACAGCAGATGAAAGATGAGAACAAGGATGAACATGACAAGGTAACTAACAGCACCATATCATTACTTTTTTTTATCTAACAAATTAACAAAAATACCATCCAGAGGCATTAGTGTATGTCCTGGTTCATTGCTGCCCTGCTCTAAATGGTGACAGATTAAAAACATTTTTGTGACCAAAACTCCAATATTTGACCTTTTTTCACATACAAAAATGTCTTTGTTTATAGCATCACAAACTCTTCTCATATGTTCAAGAACAAAGGTCTCCTTGTTCTTGTTTCCCCTATTGCACTTTCAAGACCAGATTCTACTTGTTTAAATATGAGACAGATCAACAGTATCACAGTATCATCAGTTAAACATTTCCATGTGTACTGGCTACCCAACTGCATACTTAGGTTGCAGTCATATTATACAAATTTGTCTTTTCTCCAATATTCTACCAGAAGACTTTTTTGGTTAAAAAAAAATAAGTATCAGGTTTTGCCTTAACAAGGAAGCATTGCTTGGGTGAAAATTCTTAATACGCATATCCTGACCAGAGTGGTAAAACTCTCACAGAAGATTTGTAAACAGTTCTGTGTATAAAGATGGATAAATTCTGCTGATATGATGGGAATAGTAAAACTACTGAAACTACTCACACCATAGAGCTAATCGATATTTTGTATTGGCTGGAAACAGCATGAAAGTCACAAGAAGTGATGTTGAACTACTTACTATCACATTGAAATTGTAGGACAGAATGATTACTGCGGTTGCAATTTGAATGCTGTCATTTCCTCACACAAGTGCTTTACTAAGCCCATGTTTATATCTTCTTAATATAATTCTAGAATAAGACACAGTTTTTTTTATGCAGACATATTTTTCTCCATCAGCTTCCTGGAAAACGTTCGAGTGTAAACCTGTGATCAGTGTTTTCAGGCCTTGCTGCCTGTGTGTAGGTCCTATAGCAATAGTTACAGACCATGCAATCTTGCTTTTCAGAGTTGTGAGGCATCAATTCATCACATGAGAAGCAATGGCTGATAACTGATAGAAAAGCGATGCATGGTTTTGAAGACTGGACTATGAATCTGGCTGCATAAACATGATGTCCTGTGCCAAAATTTGGACACCCAACTTTACACCTTTTCATCTGTTTTACAGTGAATTAACATATGGAGTCATTTTGCTTTATATATGAAGCATGAATTTCAGGGAGTTTCTTCAGTGTCTTTACTCCATTTGGAATATGGGCATGAAGAGAATCTAGAAAGCATCCAGACATTTTACTATTTGGGCTATAGCTCTCAGCTGAGCTAACAAATTGCACAGAACTCTATACATTTTAGAGGTGGTAAGTGTATTACACGAAATAGGTCAGATAATAAAACACTGAACATTGCTAGGGAGAACCCTGCTGAGGAAAATAAAACCAAACCATAAACCAGCAGCTCCCATGCTCTCCAAGGAACAGCAACACTGCAGGGAAAGCAGGGGAATCAACGGAGCTCTGAGACAGCCCAGAAGCAGAAGTCCTGCTCACTGGGGTAGATGTCCATGACTCTCACTCATGATTGGGAACAGCTGAATTCACAGTAGGAGCATTTACTGCAAGAGGAAGCACATGTAAGCTTCCTTGGCTGCAGGACAACATCAGTGAGAAAAGTACTTGAAGAATATCATACTCGTGTTACTCAAACTGTTGGCTGCAGAACAGAATGGCCCTCATGAAGAAATCTGTGTCTGCAAACCTGTGACAAGTCCCCACTGTAAGTTCCTCTAAACAAAAAAAGCATCAGCCAGAGAGGTCAGTTGTATTAGAGTCTAATCCAACAATTTTCCAGGCACACAGTGGATCCCAAGAAAAAGGAGGAAACATGTTACATTAAGTCTTACCCTGGAGTGTAATACCAAGTTTCCAGGTCTGAGCTGCTCAGGCTTTGTGCCACACTTTGAAGACGGCCAACATCTTCTCGGAGAATTATCTTGTCAATACAAGTGCTCCCTTTAATGTTCCTTCATTATGTTTCTTTCTTGTTATTGATCTCTGATTAGCTTAAGACCAGGATTTATCTAATTCTGAGTTATGATGGAAACAATATATTTTCATGTACAAGTCATCACTTCATGGAGTTTGTTAACAGAAAAGGGCTCCTCTCCATGTGATAGTTTCATGGTGACTTCCATCTTGGAACTTTTGATTTCCATGAAAGAAGCACATTGAATTAGGAAATTAAATCCAGAGTAGCCTCAGCTATTTAATTCAGAATTATATTTAGTATGTGTGTATGTCAGTGCTTCTGCTATCAAATATCACTGCACAGCTAGCCAGGGTTGGCTAAAAATAATACTAATATAATTCAAAGCTCTAAGGTATTAAACACTGTATTCATCATGAATCAGTATGAAAAAATAAAAACATCATCATCATTCACAGAATGTAATATTTTTTTAACGTTCTAGAAATAAGCTTATCCATAAACATCTTTTTGTGATACACTAAAAATCTGTCAAGAACACTGAAAACCTCAGTAATACTTTGTAAAAATTCCTTTTAAATATAAGTTATATTCCCTCATACAACCTTGATTTAGTTGAATCAGCATTTTCCAGTAGAAGCCATTTCTATGAGAAAATTTTCTCCCTGGTCTTAGGAAGCAACATCATTAACTTATTTGTTCGGTAAATGAAAAGAAAACTTACAAGGTCAAAACTTACACTTGTAGCGAAAGTGGGAACTAGATAAGATTGACATCTTCCATATAATAGAACAAATTATCACCCATTTGTCCATATGGCCTGCTGCAATCACTACCTTACAGGCTTGGCTGTACAGGTGACACCAACACTTCATAGCAGACAATGCCTCTACACCATCTGGCTACAGTCTTGCAGACAGAACCAAACACATAAAACTGTTCTTTAGGTTATAGAAGCATCATAACATGACGCAGAATGTAAATATTAGTAACTAATGAGTAATGAGAATTTAGTTATCATTTCCACTAGATTAACCAACACTGTTAAGTTATTAAACTGAAAAGATCTGGGCTTGGTCCTCTTTAGTCAACTCTTTCAACTTACCTCCTCAGATCTGCTGCTTCTCATGCCAACTCAGATATTTGTGTAACTGCAGAGCAAGCCAAATCAACTTTTTAACTAGGCAGAACACTACTTTCTGCTATGCTGGCAAATAAATGAAGGGTATCCGGTTAGTTCAGATTGTTTAACAGAGAAGCAGTTGCTGCTTCTGCATGGTAATGTACCTGCAAAAAGGAGTAATGCATATCTCATTCACTCTAGGCCACCGCATATTGACTGTCTCAGATGTCGTGTGTGAATCATGCCGGGTCTGAACACAGGAGCTAGTGGGAAGGCACAGCATTGGTGACAGATCCAGCTCAGGTGGCTGAAGCTGACGCCTCTGCACCTTCATTGCTTCATCTTCCCTAAAGAAGATGCCCTAAAGTCAGCTCCGAAAGGTCTGTACTCACATCTTCTCAACATAGTAGTGAATCTCTCTGTATATATATATATATACACACACACACACATATGTACTGGTCTTTCTCCATCATTAAAGTAGCATTCACTGTTTATTCATGCTGTGGTCATGCACTGTTGCCTCTCACAGTAGGCATCTGGAGCTCAAAGACAAATTGACACCGAGTTCACTGTATGTGTCTGTCTAATTCTAACCATCATTTACTTACAGTGGCTTCTGCAAGGTGCTCAGTTATTAAAAATTGAAACCTAACCGTATCATTGGTGCTTTAAAGCATATCATGCTGACATATCAGGTACACAATGCGGTAATACATAGTTGCATTTATTACTATAACCAGAAAAAGTCATCAAGAATGGAAAAAACTAACTATATTTAAAAATGATAAAAGCTACACATTTGCCCATGCTCTCTGAACAAATTTGAATAAGCTGTGGCTTATAACCAATTTAGAATAATTTAGCATCCAGATAGTCTGACTGGAACAATAAAAATCCCATTTGTTTAGATTTATTTTAACAGCAAGATAATCATAGGCTAATCACATATGCATCTTTTTCCCTACTGCATAATATATGTTTTCATTTAGGCAAAATTATAAGAATTTTAAGTTCACTAGCGTTAGAAGAACAGAAAGGTAAAACCAATTATTTTAATGACTAAAAAAGCCTTTGGGTCATTGATAATTCGGATCTCTAACAGAGAAAAGGGAACAATATTATACCATGGATTACAATATTCAAGACAAGAAAAAAGTTTGGTTTATTTTTATCCTGCTGACTTCTCTCAGCGCCACTATCATGCTAGGCTCCAGTGTAGGCTTTAAAGTTCAACACTTCAGAAAAAAAGGCAAGCATAAGTAAGCTGGCAAAGCTCACAAGAAGCAACCTGAGCAGCCAAACTGAAATTGTCTTAGCTGTCTTCAGATTAAATTTTGGATTAATAGACATTCTTTATTAAATTAATAAATACTTATCCAAGACTTAGGTCTGAATGGAAGTGGTTACATTTGATGCTAATCTGAAGGATTAAGAGGATTGATTTTATGTGCATTTTCTTCTACTTCTTAGGTTGCTTTCCATTATCTCCAAGTGGCTCCCTCAGCAAATATTACGAGTCATATGGTGATGGAGTAGATTCAGTTATTGTGGACGGCACCCAGTCGACACTGCTGAATGACAGCAGGCAGGAAAGGGCAACCCTGGGGACTGGCACTTGGCTAGCAGGTGTCGGAGTCAGAGTAGGCGACTCTGCTCACCTTTAACAAAATGTGGGGAAGCTTCATCCTATAGGGAAGACTCCCACAGCAGCTTCACTGGAAGTAAAACAATGCTTTCCAAACAGCAGCACGCGGGCAAGGCATTTACTCAGAGTGAGTGATTTTTTTTTACAGTTTTGAATCAGGAGTTCTGTTCCTCAGTACAGCCCTGCAAACCTGTCTGCAGCGCCGTCAGTGAGAAGGCATGTACAGACTCAGTAAGGCCCCGGCTTTTCCCGGGCACAGCTGCCAGCACCGGCTCCTCCAGAGAGACTGTGGGCCCAGGAGCAGGGTCCGAGCAGCAGCCAGGAGGAAGCATCACTGCCGGCTCCTCACCAGAGCAGCGCAAGTGCCCGCAGGCTCCCGCCGCAGGGGACAAGGGCACGCTCGCATGGACAACACACATCCCACAACCGGTTACACCTCAAAGGACTCTTTGTGCTGAACAGCTGGTGGCATGTCAGAAGTTTTCAGCAGAGGGCATATTTTACCGTGGAGGCTTTCACCACTCCTGATTTTCCAGGAGCAGAACAACTCAATCATTTCTCCCCCTCAGCTCTCGTGGGTAACCTACATTATCCATAACTATTTCTTGACTTGCATGTTTGCAAAACATACAACAGAAACCATGGACAGTAATGAATCCCGATATGCAAGAGGACATTAAAACAGTGTTTTGGTTTGGCCTGCATAAATGCCAGGTGCCCACCAAAACCACTCTATCACTCCCCGTCCTCAGCTGGACAGGGAAGAGGAAATATGATGAAAGGCTCCAGGGTCGAGACAAGGACAGGGAGAGAGCACTCACCAATTACTGTCACGGACAAAACAGGCTGAACTTGGGGAGAAAAGGGAGTTTAATCTATCACCAATCAAGTCAGAGTAGGACAGTGAGAAATAAAATCAAATCTTAAAACACCTTTCCCCCACTCCTTCCTTCTTCCCGGGCTCAACTTCACTCCTGATTTCTCTACCTTCTTCCCTCCGAGCAGTGCAGGAGGACAAGGAATGGGGGTTGCTGTTGGTTCATCATGTGTTGTTTCTGCTAATCCTTCCTCCTCACACTCTTCCCCTGCAGTAGCGTGGGGTCCCTCTCATGGGAGACAGTCCTTCATGAACTTCTCCAACACTGGTCCTTCCCACGGGCTGCAGTTCTTCACAAACTGCTCCAGCATGGATTCCTTCCATGGGGTGCAGTCTTTCAGGAACAGACTGCTCCAGTGTGGGTCCTCCACTTGTGATCCCCACGGGGTCACAAGTCATGCCAGGAGCCTGCTCCAGCATGGGCTTTCCACAGGGTCACAGCCTTTTTCAGGTGCATGCAGTTGCTCTGGTGTGGGGGCCCTCCACGGGCTGCAGGTGGATATCTGCTCCATCATTAAACTCCATGGGCTGCAGGGAGATGACCTAACTCACCACGGTCTTCAGCACGAGCTGCAGAGGAATCTCTTCGCTGGTGCCAGGAGCACCTCCTCCCCCTCCTT
>Ga0181612_153171_pt1 | contig 10276 bp, 4 predicted proteins | sample HoacroProtozoa21_FD_119630 | JGI IMG/M metagenome (GOLD analysis project Ga0181612, IMG submission 119630) | Hoatzin crop microbial communities from Cojedes, Venezuel. Combined Assembly of Gp0051906, Gp0051904, Gp0051908 | reverse complement strand
TCCAGTCCCCTCACCATCCTCGTAGCCCTACAAGCTACAGCAACGGTGACTCTTCATGAATTGAAAATAAAGAAACAACCAACCAAGATACTGTAGACAGAAAACAATTCCACTAGTTTTGAAGATGACACAATTCCCCACATGCCTAACATTACATTTCAGAATATTAACACCAGGCCACTGCCCCGTGGCGGTGACAGTGTCAGCCCAAAGGCTGGCGCTGAACCCTGGGAATTTTTGCTCACAAGAGTAACAAATACCAGCACTACATAATATAGCACTAATCAACTGTGAAAACGGACAGTATTTAATAATCTACCAAAAGAGTTTTATTTCTTCCATAGAATTGCTGCTCTGTGGATGTTGAATTACTTTAAGTGGCTTTGATATAAAAAAAAAAATCAACCCTTAATTCTTTTTTATTTCAAGTTCAACCGAAAAAGGCCTTGAAGCAGCGTGTGTAATTTCCAAAGTACAGAGGCACCTAAAAATCAGAAAAAATAGCAACAAAGTAGCAATGGGTAAGTTACTGCTACTGTGACTTTCACATTTTTAACCTGTCTGCAGACATGATACGAGTTTGTAAGAGATGCGATAAAACTCCACGCTTTGTGCAGACATACATAAAGGGGCTAAAGGTGAAGACTGGACAGACCAGAGAAGTGAAGTCCTCCTTTTGCTTTCTCTCTTGAACTCAGACTGTGGTCAGGGATATTTTCTCTGCGCACACAAATATGGAAAGCTGGTTAGCACCAGGAAATTATCACAGGCAAGTCCGTTTGCTACCGCAGCTCTGTCAGCTGCCTCCTTCTGCACGGCAAGTCTCTGGTTCAGAGATGCCCAGACCAAGCTTTCAGCACGTTCTGACCCAAAGCCTGAGAAGGACAGGAGGACCTCCAGTTACACAGCATTTAGACATCAGTCTCACAGGTATTAGAGAAAAACATATTTTAAAAAATCATCACAGCCCAAACCATCTGAACAGTCTCTAATCAGCAAAAAGAGGTAATACTTGCTTTTTTTAATTTCACATGACAAGATATCGGTGCAAAAAAAGCCTGCTTTCTGTTTGAAAAATTTGTTCACTCAGTTTTCATCAACTCTTGGTCATCTGATCGTAGTGCTGAGATGTTAACTGCCCTGCCTTACCTTTATCTTCTTCTCCTGGACCCACGTTAAGAAGAGTTTTCCTCCCCCTCCCCGCTTTTTTAGCCTGAGTCTTTTCAATTTACTTCAGTTCAGCTCTTCATACTTCCCAACCATTAAAGACCCAGACAGAGCGCCTCGTAACTTTATGGCTGCTGGCATCAAACATTGTAAACAAGAGCACAAGTGGAAAAGTTTGAGTTGTAGAGTCTTCTTCCAACTTCCTCGGGCTGTAAGCCGTGTATGGGGACATGCTGCATTAGGTGGAAGACTGCTATCACTAAACCTTTTCTGGAGAACACAGTACCACGGTCATCAATCTCGAGCCATTCTAGATAAGATGTCTCCAAAGCTCCCAAGTCTGGTTTGATATTTGACTGCTGTGGAGGCTCGGGGTGTTTCACCCCCAGAAATAGCATGGGGCCGCCTGCCATGCATGGGCTTGCAGCACGTGTATGACGCACGCTCCACATTCCAGCCATTGCTCGCTCATACGTGCGAGCAGCATATGTCCTGCTGACATTTCTATACCTATGTCCCGGCAAGGATCAGGCTTGGATGGGGTATATATTAAGGGGGAAATGAGAACAATTAGCTCTGACTTACAAGTGGTAATTCAGACCGCGCCGCTGTGACCTCCACCTTTCATAAAAAAGACGTTATAAAACAACCTCCCTCCATCACTCAGAGATGCATTATATGAAATATTATGCAATCTAGGTAAGAGTGGATAGGGCATGATGTATTTTAAGTTCTGTCCATACTGAATCTTCCTGCACATTTATTACTAAAATAGTGGGAAGATCTGGAGGAAAGTCATCTGTCTTTATGCAGGTAAAAGACAACGTGGAGCACACAAAGTTCTTGAACTTGTATGAAAACTTGACTCGTACACTGAGCTTATTCTTAAAAACTCCCAGTGCTGGAGCTTCCACAGCTTCTCTAAGCAACCTGGCACAGTGCTGACAATTTTCTTTGTTAGAGTTTTCCTAAAGCATAATCTAAATTTTCCTTGGTGCAATTGAAGTCACTTTATTCTTGTCCTATCCATGGATGACAAGAACAGTTTATTCTCTTCTCCTTTGCAGCTACCTTTCATGTATTTTAAGTTTGTTATTGCATCTCCCTCTCAGTAGCCTGACAAGTATATAGCTATATTGCACACAAAAATATATTACCATTTTCTAGAAGTGATCAGTATTGAGAAAAAAGGGGAAAATTTTTCTTGAATATTTTTCTGAAGAAGTTGCCTTCCTACATGAAAAGAAATTGAAGATATTCTCTGTGTGTCTGTGGATACATAACAAATTCCTTTGTGAACATGGCACAAATCAACATGTTACCTGTAGCTCCCAGAAAACAAGGTAAGATTCGGCTTTCCTTTGAACATAATGATTTTTCTCCAGAAATCTTGACTACCTCCTTGTCTTAAGCTTTTATCCCACCGTTGATCTGTATTTATCTGCTTAAAGAAAACTCAATCATAAACTAAGAAAGAGCAGAGAATGTATTTTCATGAAGTTCTAGTTCAAATTCTTCATTCAAATGCTGTCTCTTTTACAAACCAGCAAAAAAATCCCAACACCCAACACCTTTTTCTGAAACTCTGATCAAGAGAGACGCAGATTTTGTTCTCTGATTTGCCATAGAGATGCACATTTTGTGGCTGGACTGGCCATAGAACCTAGCAGAGAAGTTCCAAAAATATCTTTTATATCTGAATGATCAATTGTGTTTTACAGATAAATCATGTCTTTGCATTGTTCCTCATTCAGATAGTGGTCATAAACTGTAGACATCCCTAGCAAAGGCGGCTGCCGCCTCTAATCACTTGCAAATTATTTGAAGAAGACCTTTATATCATTTACAGAATATTTCTGTAGAAATCTCAGTAAGATTCAAATCTCAATAAGCCTCAAAGTAGAAACAACTTCAGACTTCCGGGAACAGGAGAGCCACTATCTAAAATATTAAAGGACTGCTATATGCTAGTCACAAAGCGAAGTACCATACGCAGCAGTGCACAAGTGAGAGCTAAAGCATGTCTGCTCTTTCTCTAGCACACAGCCACAGCTCCCTGAGAAACAACGTGAGCTTACAGCCTCTCAGCTCTGAACGTGATTAGAAACCCAGCACGAAAGCTATGAACCAGATTCAGAAAGTCATGCTGTTTACTGAAAGTTCACAGACGTCCATGATGGTAGAACAGAAAAGCCATTCTCTTCCCCTTTCCCTCCTCCCTCTCACCCTTCCCAACCAAAAAAGATACTTCAACATGGATCAGGGAGTTTATCCAAACTGATACGTTTCTACAATCAGCAGTCACGCTGGACTCTCTCACCATGGGGGCTGAAATAACCGTACGGCGAAGATTAAGTGACATACTGTGTCATAAGTGATATACCTTCATGGCTCCCCTGGGGTCTGCCCAGAACACTGGTCTGGAACTCTGCTTAAGGTCAGCAAAGGAAACAGCTTTATACAGGGCAGGAGCACACAGCAAGAAAAGTCTGGCACTGAACTTCATGAGGTAGGACTAGGGAATTTACTGCTCCACAGGGCTCTCTGCATACAACTGCTCTATGACCTGTTAATTAATTATGAATTCTGACTTCCTTTACTATCATGACCCTGGTAACTAAGTATCCTGGAGATGCCCTAGTGACAAACGATGAGAGCAAGTCCCTGAAACAAACTACAGAGAGATCCTGGTTACAGTTCAGTGATCAATCTGCAGATGTTGTGTGCTGGCCTTTTAGATATCTTACCACCTTCAAATTTCGAGCCTCTCTGTAAGTGTTCATATGACCACTTCTTGCATGAAAAAAAAATAATGTTAATTGAGCTGTATATCTCTCCATAGAAAATATCTTGATCTTTGAAGAAGAAAATGATAATGGAAGACACTATCTATGTTCTGGGGGTGATACTCCTCATACCCTGGAGCTCTGCAGACTTCTTTCATGTGGAAAAGCATTTGCACAGGAGAGGTAATCCACTGCAAGTTGCATGGTGCAGCATTTATCCAGGTCAAGCACGACTCACTCACACTTGGCATCCCACTGTTAATGTCTTTCCTTGGGTAAGAACTGCTCTGCACATAAAAAAGCTGCCATAATCAGCATCTGTCTGCTTAACAGCTGAAGCTGGAGTTCAAAGCACTTCACCATCAAAGCACATGATGTTCTTTCACTGAGGGCTGGTCTCCACTATCATCATCTCCTGCTGTCAAGATATCACATCAAGAGTCTCACCTTTGCTTAGCTGTCCCCAATTTACTATACCAAAAACAAAACAAACCTCAAAACCCAGAGTTTCTTAAGGCTGAAAAACACTGTGTGATAAATTACCCATTAATAGCCTAAAACTCTATTTCCAGGAAGCCTGTTTAAAGGAAAATTCCTGACTTTCTGAGGCTAAAGCAGAGGTGTCATAACTCTGAAACAGAGCAATGAAAGAAGTACTGTCTCCAGGTGCAGCAGGAGCTGTACCTCATTTCATCTGCTGGGTAGACTGGTTAAAATCTTTGGTTGCATTCCAAAACTTTCTGGCAGCTAGCATCCTGTATTAAAATTTATAAACCACGAAAGGCCTTTCCTTACAAAAAAGTTAATTCAGGATGGATAGGCTGAAAAGACTTGAAAGGGACAGTCATCAGAAGTGGTTATATGGAAAATTGGATGTAAGTAACACCTTTCGCTCCATCAGAACATACTAAAAATACAGTAAATGTAATTTCAGTGAGAAAGGGAAACTGTATTGATTAAAAGATCTTTAAAAGAGCTGTGGAGAAGAGCCCCAAAGCTGCCTGGCCTGTTGGAAGGTAGAAGTTTTACAAAGGATGTATTATCTTCTCCAGAAGAAACGTACGGATAGCTCAGCCTCCTTCAAGCTGCGAAACTTCGCTACTGTCCAGCCCGGGATACCAGAGCCCTGGTCAGAAACAGTGGGCGTCCTCTGTGGTGGCTGCTCACTCAACAGGCAGTATCAAGAGAAAAAGCAGTCAAAATCCATGTGTGTCTCAGGCTGTCATTCTGCGATCAGCCAGCTTTATGAAACCAGCCTTCAAAAAGCAAAGGCAATAATCTGGGGAATCAGCATGAGTTAACCTATTTTCTCTGCTGCAAGAACACTGCAAAGATAACAACACCCAGGCTAGCGAAGCTCCCAGCGTGTAAACGAGGGGAATGCAGTGCTCTTCTGCTGAATTACTACCGATTCATTTTCACTTGTGCTGGTTTTTTCCTTGCTGCCTTCTACGGTGAGACCGGCTACGGGAGTGCAGAAGTGGGAAGGAGGGTTTGCAGATTTCTACTTGTTTGTTTTTTTTTTTAAATACCAGTAAACACTCTCCACAACTACTATTAGCCTATTTCTGCATCATCTACTCACTAAGAAATTATTTTATCCCGCTCCACTGCTAAGGCACTGCACAAAAACCAGGAATCCACTCATTCTGTAAGTGAGCCAGGGCATTGGTTATTTACCCAGGCAGGCTCTGCTGAAGCAAACATTTTTTTACAAGTATGACTGCAACCAGAGTAGGAATTTAACAGACTTCAACTAAGTAAACCAGCACAAAAAGCTGCGTGCACAAAATATCTTGACCCATCTCTTCTTCTTGGAAGTCCAGCGTCAAAAAAGTGAAATAAATGGCACATTCATACTAAGCATGAACGTCAGAATCCAGGAGCTTGTAGAAGAAGGGAAAGCACCATGAGATGCATATACTGGAGACCAGTGTTTTTAGGGAAGGGGTAATTTGAGCTGATTTTACTTGTAGGGTTGGCTAATTATGGTGAATATTTGTTGATATTTTAATAGATTGCAACTCGCGCCTGGCAAGTTTCCATAGCATACCTTTACACTTTAGGGATGAAGAATTCAAAGGAAGGGTGTTACATAAAATTTAACTTCTGAGCTATATTAAAAAGCCCTAAAATCCAGGAAGTTAAGTATTACAGTTTCTCTCCCCTTTGATCTGTTTGTTTTATACCAATACAACTAGCCCATTCTGCTCCATTTCATATGACAGAATGAATGGACATGAGGTAAACAAAGGTCATAGAAATCTTCCTCCCTGTCTTCTTGTCCTGCCCAGGGTGCACGTGCTAATACCTTTTTGCACTGGTGGATACTCTCAGTGACAGAAATGCCTTATAGCTACGTGTCTTCTTTCGCAGTTATTTTCTTCCCCCTAGAACATCCACTTCAAAATGAAACACGGCAAGTTCTCAGCCTTAGAACTGAACTTGGAAAGCCATCACAATCATCACCTATTTTTGTCTCCTTTAACCCCTACGTATTTCAATTAAACGATCATTCCAGACACCTGGCCACCTGGCTGTAAAGATGAGCCACATCCAATGCCCAACCAAAGATGCTTGGGAAATGAACAATATCAACAGCCATTACAAAGATCCTACGTGGCACTTCTTCAGTTTTCAATTACCTGATGACATCTAAAAGGTGCTATGGTAGCTGGCAGGACACTGATATACAAAACAAGCTGAGATTCACCAAATATCTTCTATAATAAAGCCTTTTTGTTTTAATTCATCAAGCTTTAGTAGTTCAACTTGAAACTTCCAAAAATTAGTATCAGTCTTGGCCTTCATGTTGTGACAAATTTCAAATTAGATTATTTCCAAGAAAAAAAAGAACTTAAAAAGACAATTTGTGTGTGCTAAACACATTGTTATCACCACTTACACGAAAGCTGGGGAGAGGACTCTTGCTGACAGTTACCTGCTGTGATTAACTGTACACAAAAACGCTCAGATCTCACCAACTTCTAAGGCTCTCACACCAGAGGTTTCACAGAGCCTTTCTGTAGCCACACACCAGATGCATGGAGCATGTTTTCCTGGGGGCCATCGAGTCAAGGGAGGACTTCCCTTGCAGATGCAGGGAGTCTGGGCAGGATTTACCTTGCAGATGCTTCTCTCACCTTCAAGAGCCTGCAGTGGCACTGGCAGATGCACACCTGCAGACTGACATCTTTTCTCCCATGCTTTCACTCCTCTCTATGACATCCTTCAGGCAGTCCAGAATTGGTAAAGAACCTGCTTAAACAGAGAGGAACGAGTAATGCAAGGAAGAATGCACTGAATGGGAATAAACAAGAGTCCTGAGACTCGAGTTGTTGAGAACAGGCTCCTGTTTACCATCCAGGAGGGTCCCCAAAAGAGTAGTATGTGACCAGATGTTAGGACAGTCCATAAGAACTGGGGGAGAAACTCTGAGGCTGCACATTTGCCATTTTTCAGCTTCTCAGTGCTTTTCTTGGGAGGCAGTGTCCCTTAAGCCAGGCCAGGAGTAAAATAACAGCTGCATCATTCATTAAGAAGATGAGCTAAGTTTTTATTTTATAGAAATGCTGCGGGGAAACTGCTTTCAGAGGTCACTTTGGGCATCTGATGAACATAATGACCCAAAAGACACACAGCTGGATTACAGTGCCTATAACTGAAACACTATTTCCCCACCTTAATGTGCAGACCAAGTAAAATTATGTAAGATTTAAAGTGCCTGGCCTTTGAGCCAACTGGCTAAGCAAAAAGAGCGCTTCCTTTGGCCAGCCATAGCTTTTCCCAGACAGAAGTTTCTTTTCACAGAAATTTTATCAACCTGTAATGCTGGAGAAGTCTGCAGTTTGAATAAACAATAAAGTACACCAGCGTTACAGAAGTTGGCTGAATAAAACAGAGTCTGGCATTACTGATTCATTAATATTCCACTGCTGAAACAGTATGTTTCAGCCTGTAAATGCTGAGGAATTACTTTTTTATTTTTTAGGGAAAAAGTATTTTATTAGTGCTATGTTGCCTGCTAAGCTACCTCTTAAACCTCTGATTTCATGCAGCTACCAGAGTCTTCTCTTTTTTTTCTTCCAGAAAGTGTGAGGCAGTCTTTCTTTAGACTTTGAAGAACTTCAGTAGTCAGCATTATTAAACTAGAGTCCAGAATGAAAGGCTTACGTTTACAGAATAGCTTAATAACAGGTTAAACAAGCTCACAAGCATCTAAAGCTGGATATTTTTTCCCAGCAAGTACAGAAGAACCGAACCAAAGGGCTTGATCTGCCTACTTAAGCTCAGCCAAAACGTGCACTTTGTGCTTTCCAGTTGTCATCTGCTCCAAACTCAAATGCAGTTACAGTGCACACCTGCAGGCTACCGAAGTGGAGGCTTTAAGCCTTTGCTAAGTTCATGCCACGGGATTCAGCGTTAGTTTTATGAGAAGGATTTTCAGCTAAAGACACCAGAACTGAAGTATGATCCATTTAGGAAGGAACTTCCACAGAGGCGGCCAGAACAGGTGCAAGGCAGCCTTTGCAGAGAGTAGTCATGTTGCAGTGTGCTTCACCACCTGATATCATTAGGTGCATCCAGAAGCCTTTCTGACCACTCTTTAAAAAGCCTCTGGGGAAAAGTTTTGCCTGCTGTTCGTACTTACTTGTGAACTTCTGAAGTGCCTGCTTGAACGTTCAGGTGAAAAAAACGTGTCCTGCTATGTTATAGGCATGGGAACCCTTCAGAAGCTGAAGAGAAGAGCGCTCATCCTCTGAACAGCTCATGCAGGACACCAGCTGCACGATCAGAGCAAGCACTGCCCTCAGGAGAACCTCGGAGCTCTCCTAGAAACTTGTCCAGCAAAAAGGAAGAGAGGTGGACAGTGTGTACCCTTACCTTTCCCGTTTGCCCCATGTAGATAGTCCAATTGCTAATTGGATTTCTTCTCCTATCTGAGAACAGAAAAGGGGGTGATGATGTCTATCCAGCACGGTCTGCTTGAACTTGTAACTTCCCTGTGCTTCTGCACAAGGGGGACTACAGGCTATCTCCAACTTTGCATTGTTAAAATTCAAAGAAAGAAGGAACAGAAATGATAGGACTCTTGCTGCATTGTACAGGCGACCACAGCAAACATCCTGTGTTAGGCAGTGGTATAACATTTAATAAAACCTCATAAATAGGGAACTCCGACTTGAAAAAACAGCAGGATTAAGAAAATTTGTAGCTATGCAATGTCAGAAAACTAACATTCCCTAGGAACCAGACCTTCTGCATCCCTTGATGTGTTTTCAGGCTAAATTGTTATCTCTTTTTTGTATTTAAAAAAAGTAAACATAACATTGCTTAGAATAAGTTTGTTGTATTTATGTTAATGAAAGATCAGATCTGCATTCCTGAGCGTCTAGTGACAGGGAAATACGAGAAGAGCAGTCTTGTTATGAAACAAACTCTCCTCTTACCTCAGAGGCCCTCTCCTCTCTTCCCCTGACCTGTCCTCATCTGCTCACTTCTATTTACAGAACTCCATTAACATTACTCGCCCTAATTTGATCACAAGTTTTTGGGCTCCGTGCAGACACCACCTGGCCCATTTCCATGGCCTCTGCCCTGTGGAAGGGCAGAGCGGAGGATCAAAACGGTCCCTTCTCATTTCACGCAGCTGGTGGAAGCTTACATTATAGGCCTTTTTTTCTTTTAAACTCTAGTATCTTTGGGATCACAGATACAAGTCACACCCTTTTTCTTTTTCCTATTTGAAGGGAAAGCATACGTAGATAAAGCCCTACTGACACTCCTGTCTGCCTTTCCTCTCCTCAGCAGGATAGCCAGCAATTAGTACTATTACACTGGTTAAAGCTGGACATGGACACAAGAAAAATGAAGTTACAGAACCTCTAAAAGATATAAATCTAACTCCAGTAATTTAAAAGATGTTTAGCCTAAGGTAGGCATCCTACACAGTCAAAGGAGAGAAAAAGTGAGCGATGTCCACAGGACAGTTCAACCCCATGTTACTGTGGAGGACAAACGGGAAGAAGTGTCCCCGGTGCCACTGCTCTCCCTCCTGACTAAAGGAGGGGACCAGCTTCGATCGGACACCTAACTTCTCCAGGGCTATGGGCAGAGAAGGCTCATCTCACCTTTCAGCCCCACTTTGATAATGGTTACAGGTATTCTTAGAAAACAGTCCGTCATCATTGAGGCCTCATCTGGAGTACTGTGTTCAGTTCTGGGCTCCCCAGTTCAAGAAAGATGAAGAGCTACTGGACAGAGTCCAGCGGAGGGCTACGAGGATGATGAGGGGACTGGAACATCTCCCCTACGAGGAGAGG
>Ga0181612_141231_pt1 | contig 10276 bp, 9 predicted proteins | sample HoacroProtozoa21_FD_119630 | JGI IMG/M metagenome (GOLD analysis project Ga0181612, IMG submission 119630) | Hoatzin crop microbial communities from Cojedes, Venezuel. Combined Assembly of Gp0051906, Gp0051904, Gp0051908 | reverse complement strand
TATCATTTTTTCCAAGGCACACCAACTGGAATCATTAAATATTTCATATTAGAAAAGATACTTTAAAGTTGCACAGTAGCTGAATGACGCCGTAACAACACAAGCTCTAGACATCTCTATCAAAGGGTGCGGTTTTTTTGTAAATGAGCACAGTACACTGAATTATTAACTTCTCTTACAAAATGTAAACAGAATTTCAGAAGAGGGATTAATCAGGAAAAATTCAAGTAACAGTTTGAAAACTGGAGCATGAAGTAACTAAGTAACAATCCCTCTGAAGAGGCACATTTGTTAGGAGCAAGGCTTTTGTAGGACAGCAGCTGTCGCCTGTCCTTTCCCCCTCTTAAAATCTTAAAAGTTGAGTTTACAGCACGAAGCCTGAACTGTTACTATCACCTCCTCAATTAGTCACACTTCGTATCTTTTTGAACAACTGTGAAGTTTCATTCCATGCCCCTGTGAGCCTACACTACCGGATGAGAAGGGAGCAAGTTCCTGACCTCTCGTCTCCCAACAACACAACCAGTATCCTCCACACTTGTATCAGTTCTCCTCTTCTCTATCTTCTAAGGCTAAATTTTTGGTCCCTAAAAGGCATGACTTTTCCCAGGCTCTTGAATGTTCTTGTTAGCCTTCTCCCAATCCGCCTATTTCAGCCACGTCCTTTTTGAGCTCAGGAGGCCAAATTTGCGCACTGTGTTCTAGCTGAGACCACAGGCACAGCTTTATACAAACGGCTGTATAATACCCTCCCATTTACTCAATTTCTTAGTAGTCTTGAATGATATGCAACCTAATACCACAGTTGGGTTTTGACTGTCGTCGTAATTTGAGCAAGTCTCCCCACTGGTCTCTCATACTTGGCTCTTTTGGATGCAGCAGGACTGACTGTTCGCACTCCATCTTACTTTCTTTATTCACCATTGATCTTTATCCAGCACTGTTCTGCCCACTTGGTGGAAAGCTTTACAGTTCTCTGAAGGTATTCATAGTTCTGACTGCTCCCCAACAGACTATGTAAGTATTTCCACTACAGACTTTGCAACTTTATGACTCCAGTCCTCTCTCAACATCAGCAATAAACAGGTTAACAACAGGAATCTTAGTTAATTTGCCGATGTCCAAAGCCCAGCTTTAGTCTCTTTCTACCCCAGCAGATTAGCCTAACCCTCAGCTTTCCTCTTTTCCCCGGCTTTCAGCCATAACAGTATTTTGCCTGTCACTCCAGAACACTGGACTATCCGTAATCTTATGTCCAGAGCTTTGTCAAAGACCTGTCACTCACAGAATTTTGTCTGCAATTACTCATGACTTCTCCAACATGTTCTCCATTCTAAGAGATCACTGAAACATCAGCTCTCATTGTAAAACAAAATGCTGGTGGACTACATCATGCCATAATCTCTCTGATACTTTACCATTGTTTTTAAATGAGGATTTCAGGTTGATTGCCGAGTCCAGATGTAAAGTCCTACTTAAATATATCACTGAATCAACAAACTACGCCTGTAACTGATTCACAGCCGAACCCCTGTTTTCAGCAGAATTTATAGAAGAGACACAAGCCTCAGATCACTGCTAAACCCATCCACAAATCAAAGCCCTCTGGCATCTGGGACCAATCGGTCTTGCAGAGGTTTGCCGCTGAAGCACTCTGCAGTGTGTGCTCATCCATTAGCCAAACCATTTCTTCTCACAGGGCTTTGCTAGATCCAGCATTCCCCTGCTCTCCTTTGCAGATCTGCTGTGCACTCATGCAGATTCACTTGGTGCTTCTGTACCACTTCTGGGATCCAGAATGTGCCCTGCTATTCTAGGAGTCCTTCAAGGGCTCCTCTTGCCCCAAAGCCCTCCAGATATTGAATTCCCTTCTTCAAGGAAAGCAATGGCCAGGCCCAGCTGCCATGCAGGAATTCAAGATTTTGATACAGGATGGGAATGGGGAAATCTAGGAAGGACAGGAAAAACAAACAGGACACAGTATCTTCCATGATCTCTGCTGCACCAAGGAGGCAGCTCTGTCAAGGAGTTCTATTTAATCCTTCAACTCTGAGGAAAGGTCACCTGGATGCTGTGTACCTTTAAGGATGAACGCTAGGAAAGAACAAGCCAGAAGAATCCCACTGACTCAACTAGCATTTGGGAAGAATGAAAGAGAGGAAGAAAGAAAACCTAGCCTGTATGAAATGGTCCAACTTCACCTCCATCATCTTGGAGGGAGAGTCATAGAGTAGTGAAACCATACCAGAGGCCAATATGACAGCAGGGTTATTGTAAATGATAAGCATAATAAAAAATGCAATAAAATTAGAAGGATGCACAGGTGTTACTGCACTTTAGAAATCAAATTCCAGCACTGAAAAAGTCACAAGCATAGACATACTGTGAAACCTGTCAGACAGCCCTCACAGTGACGGCATTGCTTCCTCGGGGCTCAGTCCTTTCTTGTCTGAAATTGGAGTCTGTGCCCTTTCCAGTTTCAGCAGCTGCAGCACTAGGACCTTGGCATCTTCATCCCATATGAGTGTTCACAGACGGGCAGTGGGAGGAACTGTAGCCGTTCTCCCCTGGATCCCTGTCCCGCACCTTGTTTGTTCAGGACTTTGCAACTTTATTGAATGTCTCATTATTGAACCAAATACCACCACACTGATTGAAACGCAGCTCAACAGTAAGCATTTCTTGTTTATTTATTTACCCCAAAAGTATATAGTGCACAGAGCAAAAAGACAAGAACAACAAACCCTATGTGTGTGTTTCCCCTTCTCCATCACAGCTGCATTTCGTCATGTCATCCACCCTAGACTCACCATCCCTGGGTTGGGAATGTAGCTCTGCTCCCAGCATGCTCCCCATTTGCCTGTCAGTTCAGCGTGATGGGTGCTGAGTAACCCACCTTCTTCCTTAGCCCATCATCTTTAAGGCTTTCTATTTTGTTGGATCTGTTTGAGGCTGTGGGAGAAGTAAGCAATTTTCTGTCTTGCTTATTAGCTAGGTAGGGAATACTCCCCAATAAATATATTCTGTAGCATTTCCTTTAGACCTCTTACTCATGCCATTGTTTTGCCTTTTTTTTTAAGACTTTTTATTTAACTTTACACTTTCAGGCAAGTGGATATAATGCAAATAACCTGAGAACCAATGTTATTTATAACATTACTGCACATAACACCCTCATTCTCCCCAGCAGCCTTTTACTCTATAAAAATATATAAGAGTAAACAGGCACTCCATAAAAAGAAACCCAGGCACCAGTGTTAAAACTAAACAGCTAAGAACTTAGCAGCAGCAAATATAACCTCACCTCCTGTGAATAATGCCTCAGTATTTAGTCTGGTTACATGATGATGCACCATACTGCAAATACTACGCTGTGGTATCAGCTTTTCTCTACAATCTTCAATATAAGACTAGAAGATTATGTATGTTGAGGCCAAACAACCCATCTGAAGGACTGAAAGACAGCAAATATGTTTGAAAATTAAAAGTGTAATAAAAAAAAGTAATTACACAAATCAGAATGAAAATGCTGAAGCATAGGCAGTGTAATGTGAAAAAAAAAAGGATATATACTTCAAAAGGCAAGATGTCACTGCACATGAAAGGAAAGGAAAGAAAAAGGTAATTACTGTAGCTGAACAGCTTTGCCCAACTTTCTGCCCAGACCTTGTGAGCAGAGAATGTTCACATCAGTTGTCTTTGCAGTTTCTTTGGAGGAACTGATAAAGGAATAACAGTATGACTTAAAATAGAAACATCTAATACTCAAGCCTCCTGCTCACCCCAGATGAGGTATATCCCTGGTTAACTACGTGGGCTTCATCTTTGTGGAGAATTAGAATATTTCCAGAGCGCTTGGCCAAAAGTCCCAACAACCCTGCCACCAGGCTGAGAAGTGAAGAGGCATCCATCTGCTTGCTTTGTGTTGTCTCATGAAGACAATTTTTAGAAGAATTTTACTGGGAAGCTTTTAGAGAAAATAAAAATATTTATTTTTTTCCTTTACTGAGGATTTCTGGGTTCACGCTGACATTTGACTGAGCACGCTGGACACCATGTTTCACTTACAACAACAGTGGATACAGTAAAGTTCCCTTTTTCCCTAGAAAATGACAATAGGGTCTATTTTTAATAGAAAGTTACAATTTTTCAAGGAATTTTTTTTTTAAAACGCTCAAATGAGGGAAAATATGCTGGAAGTAAGGATTTATGGTGAGAGCAACACTGAATCTGGAGGTACAAAACTTGTTTCTGTGATACATTAAATATCCTACCATGGTCAAACAGACACACACAATAACATTTATATGTGCAGAGGATCCACAACCATAGGTCTGCCACCTCCTCTAGAATTTGCTTCAGCAGCAGATTTTGTAGTAATTAATGGGCAACTGTAAGACAAAAGAACAAAGAACAAGTGTTAGCAGACAGACACTTTTCCCATCTGCAGCTTGTTGCTCAACAGAATTTGCAAGAATCTTTACCATCTATCAACAAGGACGATTAATTTGTCTTCGTGTCCTGCACTACTCTGCAATCAGCAGATGAATGAGATCTGATTTATCTGTGATCTAGGTGTACAGCAGAGGCAGCAGAACTATCCTTGAAGACATCCATGAGTACCCAAACCTATAAAACAATGAGGAGGTGAAGCAGCATCACACCTGTCGCCCACATTCAGCAAGACCACCCTCCATTCGCTGCGCAGAGTGGGTGTTTCTACCCTCCTGTACAGAGGTACCGCAAGGACGTAGCACTACGTTTTGGGATTATGTTACTCATGCTGTTAACGGCACGCTGGGGAAAGGTAAGACAGCGAGCGTGCATTTGTAATACACCACCCAGCTCATGAAAGGAGCAGTAAAACCTTTTAAACAGACACAACAGCAACAACAATTATGGAAACCTCCTTCAGTTCAGAGCTACCTGGGTCGAGCACATGAACTGGCGTACAAGCTGCCTGGAGGCCCTGGAGAGCAGTTGCTGAATTAGCAAGGATTGGAACGACTAATTGGTGATTGCTTATCAAATAATACACCAGCAATTTCTCTGTACTCCAAAGGGGAGGGAAGAATAAAGCTATTCAGGTGCCACCACTGTGAACTTAGCATATTTCTGAGATATGTAAGACATCTTCTTCAACTCTTTTAAGTGTCCATATGCAGACTAGACAGAGGCTGGCAGGAGGCACATTTATAAGTGCATTTATTTCAAGTGCCTCTGCTAGTTCAAAGGACTTAAACATAAACAGTTGTCTGAAAAAAAATAGATGTCTTTTGCAGAGGAGAAGAAGGAGAATTTATCATTTTTGAGATGGGAGGAAGGGATAGCAAATATGGTGCTAATTAATATAAAGCCTTCTCCTTCCTTGCTGCCCCCTCGTCCCCAAACACACAAAATCAAGAGCCTATTCTGCCATGTTCTCTCAATACACTTGGCACGTACCTCCTTCTCTCTCTCCCTCACACTCTCTCTCTCTCCATAAAGGGGCATGAAATGAGAAATTTTAGCAAGATTTCTGTACAGAAGAGAGGCTTGGCTTCAAGCCCAGTACACAGATGTGGGAGGGAGTCTTCAAAGAGAGACTCCCTCGGCACTGCCCAAGAAAGTGGTACTTGGCACAGTCCGGGAGCAGGCTTCCTGGGACTCAATGTCTCAAGCCCCACCAGAACTACCTAGTCCCTCAGAGACAGTAAACGCCCAAGGAGGAAAAAAACATCTGCATGATGCTGTCTTGAATTTTTCTCAGCTTGAACTTCAGGCAAAAAGTGACCACATGTTGAGAGGGATGGTTAAAAAAAACCAAAAACAACCAAAAACAAACCCCCCCACAAATTTGGGGCATCCATGGATTTGGCATTTACTTTTTACATACCATGTCCAATCATATGAATTAGCCAATTTATACTGAGGATTATTTGTTGTCTTTATCTTCAGATAGATTATTTCTTTTCAGCAAGTCCTTGTAGACTCTTGTAATGGTTTATTGGTATAATTACACAAGCACAGACAATTTACACTAGAAAAAAAAAACCTTCTGCAGGTACAGTTTTACATCATTTCCATGAGCAAATTAAGTTGTCCAAGAAAAAAAATGCTTTTTTTCCCCCCTGGTGTAACTTTATATATCTAGGGCTTTTGCTAGCATAGCAATGATGACAAAAATATAATAAATCCCTTCCTGACACAGCTGTGCCAGCAAGACTAAAGCCTTCATCTCTATGAGATTGAACTACTTCGTATTTCAGCAATGTTTATATTACAAGCTCTACCCCTCCCAGCACAGTGCATCCTCCCCAGTTGCCCAGCTTTGTCTTGCTTCCTGCCCATACTCTGGTAATCGTGGGTCTGCTAAGGCAACCTTTACAGTATCAAGTATGCAACTGTGTGCTCACCAAGACCATTTAACAGGTGTTTATTACATATTGTTTAAAAAAAACACCAACTTTTCTCCATCATGCAGGCAACATAAATCAAATGCATCTAGTTTCCACAGCCATACTTCCACTTTGAACATACGAGAAGGTAAACAAAACAGCCAGCTCTTAACTGACTCTTTTTTCTGTAATTAAGAGGGGATTTCTTACCTTGCCCAGTGAAATCCACAATGTTTCAGTGCAGATGCCTGAAAAAGAGAAAAGAGTCTTTAAAAGACAGTCTTTCGCTCAATGAAAGTCTAACTCTGAAAAAGCTATTGCCAGTGTAATTCTATAGGTTGAGTTAAATAAATAAATACTTATCTGATTAATTGTTGCCTGGAATCCTTTTGTGCTTGTATCTCTTGAGTTAGAGGCCATATTAAAAAAAGTGCACAGAAGATTTGAAATCTGAGGACAACCTAAAGCTTGATTCTAAGAAGGCTCAATGCACCAGTACTTTCCCATGGCGTGCGTGAGACAGGTTTAGTCATCAGGTGTGACAGAGAGTAGTCTGCTGCAATCCAACATTACATGGAGAGCCAACTAGAAAGCAACGTATTTAGTACATACACCGCACACATTACAATACCCTCGAAGAAAAGAAAATCAGGTGTTTCAATGCACAGGTTTTATTCAGGTCAGCTGCATTTCAGTCTCTGTGAAAAGCTACAGCAAGTGCCTGGATATAAAGATGTTCACAACTTGGAGATTATCGCCAGACGTCAACATCACTGTTATTCACATGTAGATGACACACTAATGTACTATGTATAGCTATTAAGACCAAAAGACCCACCAAAAATATTAAAATATCTTTTCAAATTAGGACTTCACCCAGTACACATTTTCGTTCAACTCAGCCTTTTCTTTTCTTAAATTCTTCTGTCTCTCTCTTCTGCAAGGACACTCACTGAAATCCTTTCACAAAAGCTCAGATTTTTAAGGGCAGAAGCTTCTCTTGTCATGTGTTTAAACAACACCCTGGCACAAAGTGGGTCTAATTACACAGGAATAGCGAGACAGGATCGGCTCAGAGACCAAGGAAGTCAAATGTCCTATCGTGCTCACCACTTACGCTTTTTCCTCCTCAGACAAGTGCCAATGGCCGCAGCCCTCCTCCCTGTCCCAGTCTCCCAGCCTCTGGGCCTCCCCAGCTCCCAGCAGTCTGGCGAGGTGATTCCTTGAACCAGAATTGCATTTTTGTGTACAATATCTGTCAGGAAAGTTTTCTGTAAGGAGCATGTCCAAACACCACTGTCAGCACAGGAACTTTCAGCGTCTACAGTTTCACAGCTATAGGAAGTCCTTTTTGCTAGTTTTAAGCAGGTCACCTAACCATTCACTTGAGGCTGTTTGGCTCCCATAATATGGGAGAGTAAATAGTTATTTTCTATTTACTTTCTTGATGCCACTTGAGAGTTGATAGACCTTCGTTTTCTTCCTCTGACAGGAGGCTGAAAATCCCCAAGTGTTAAGTTGTTATCCGTATGGGAGTCACTCCACATCTTTTATCAACATTTCCTGTGTCTCCTTCCCTCTCCTGCATCCTTTCTAAAACGAGGGAGCGAGGATGCAACATTCAAGTATGCCATGCATTTATACTGTACCGTAAAGATCTTCCTTTTTGTTCACAATTCCTTTACCAATATTTCCTAGTATTCAGTTCTTTTTTTTTTTCCTTTCTTATTCCTACTGCTCATTCAGCAGACATTTTTACACAATTAGTATAACCCAAGCTTTCTTCCCAAGGGATAATTTAGATTCCATCGCTGTGTATTTCAGTTTAGGATTGTTTCTCCTCCTCTGTACTATTCTACACTCACCAACATTGAATTTCAACTCCCAGATTGCCCTTCAGTCACTCCGTATCATGAGGCCTTTCTGCAGTCCCCTAGCACATCCTCACCTCAGCCACCCTGCCTGACTTGGCATCTGCAGGAGGCTGCTTTGTTTCATTCTCTCTCTCTCTTTCAGGATTATGCTGAACAGCACCAGACTCACTAGAGAGACCTCACTGGTCACTCCACCCCTTTTTTAAAAGCTGGCCACTTTTTCCCTAACCTTTATTTCCTAAACTGAAATGATTATTAATCCGTATAAGGACTTTGCCCCTTATCCCATGGCAGCTTGATTTCATAAAAAGTTTTTGAAGAGGTGTACATAAAAAAGATCTTAGAAAATTTGTTTAATTATAACACAAGTACAAATATTCTGAAGCTCAGAAATCTATGCTACTGTCCAATCCTTCTTTAAAGCAACTCTTACCCTTCACATACCAAGCTTGTAGCTTCTTCTTAAAATAACAGCACATGTATCTATACCTTTTAACAACCTCTCCCCAGCCACAGGAGCTACCCTCCCCCTGTGGGGAATGTGTCCCTCACCCTTGAAGAGGGCTTTTCTCACCCTGCTTTCTGTAATCATAGTGAACTGCTAAACAGGAGGGCCCATTCCAGTCCCTTGGAATTACCAGCAGTTATGGGCTGCAATGCCTCATTCCTTCCAGGTCCATTAAGCCAAGGTACATAGCAGGAGACATCAGCTTTGGAGATCTTTTCTGTAGAGTCCATCTGGAAAGACTTTTTTCCTGTTCCTTCTTATTTTAGAAAAGCTGCAGCTCTTCTCTCCTATTCTCAGTCCTCCTGTACACATGCATAGGTTGAACAACGGTGCATGTTCTTTCACTGACTGAGCTATATTTTCAATGACGTGTTTACACAAACCCTCTGGTTTTGAGTGCCATTCAGACAACGCAACACCACATATGGTTTCCCAGTGTTCAAGAGAAGCTCAAAAGTCCCAGTTTAGACTCCAAGGCCCACCAAATAAAATGAAATGTGATGCATATGTTCCCAGATCTAGCTCAGCAAATACAGGCTAAAGGAAGAGAAAAACATCAACACTGGTTACTTAATATTACAGTAGATGAGTAAGTATAATCTTCTAAATAAAAATAATTGGCTCAAATATAATGCCAATAACCCTTCAGGGGACCAGAGCTGGTGAGTACCTTTGAGAATAACAAAGGAGGCAATTCTTATTGCATGCATGCACTTTAAACTACAGAAACCCAATATGAGTATTTTACTTCAAAGTATCTGGATAAAGCTGGCTACTCTGAATCAGCAAACAAAATGCACAGGTATGGCAAAGCACAAAAACAAAAGAATGGCAAGTTTCAGACAGCAATGCAGCCTCAGCCAAGCACAACTCCAGGATCGCTAGGGCAACACATGGGGCAATGGCTGTGCTACAACATGGAGCTTCTTAGGAACAGGACCACCACCACATTAAGTACGGGCCCATGGCACAAACCAGCCCTGATGTGGCTGGATGGCCCTTGTAGTGAAGTGCTGTAGATGGCAAGGTGTCTGCTCAGGCCCTGCGTGGCCCTTTACCAAGGTACTGCACCAGAAGCAGTAAATAACTGCTCCTAAGCAACAAAGAGTCAAAAAAAGTAAAACTTGAAGAAAACAGATATTGGTAAGATTCTGATTCTGCCTTCTCCAGCTCAGCTCTGCCCATTGCAACCTTATAGCACAAAAATAGCTCGTACTTTCTCTTCCCAAGAGACGACTCCGGTAACTGGTCAACACCAGAGTTAAAGGATACGCTTATTCATTACACACATCCTCTACATTTCCCCTGGGCACCCAGTGGAAACCCCAATCTTTCCTCTTCAAGGACATAAACACTGTGGGAAGAGAGCAGAAATCCCCCTGCCAGCCTGGCCGGCACGGCACCTCCTGCAGCACCCATTGCTTCCCTAGGACGTAGTTCAGCAGGGAGCAGGGAGAGGATTCAGCCCAGCTTATTCACCGTTTAAAAATTAATGGCAAATGCAGCCTCTCTAGCTG
>Ga0181612_124831_pt1 | contig 10276 bp, 6 predicted proteins | sample HoacroProtozoa21_FD_119630 | JGI IMG/M metagenome (GOLD analysis project Ga0181612, IMG submission 119630) | Hoatzin crop microbial communities from Cojedes, Venezuel. Combined Assembly of Gp0051906, Gp0051904, Gp0051908 | reverse complement strand
TACAAATAGATGTCCATGGTACCAACAGCCTTCAAAGCGTGTTGATATTTCTATCACCTTCACAGGAATCGAAAGAAAAATAGCATTCATTTCTGTGAGTTACAGAGAGTGTAATCGTGAGATATAGTAAAAATGAAAGTATGTGGGTAAGTGAAAGAACATAGAGGTTTTATGAAGAAAGGAGATTATTGTTAAAGTAGTCATGAACTAGAAGAAAAAGCAAACCTTTGTTCAGCCTGATCTCAGGACTGCTACTGATCAAAAATGAGGCCAGGAGAAACCTTCACTCAGTAGAAGGCGTCTGCAACAATTAATCCATGGGTAAAACTTTTGTTATCAATGTTGTTTTGGTGGAAATGTATTGGACAGAGACCAGAAAGAGCTCTTCATGGTGCTCTGCCCTGCTGCTGCAGACAACTGCAAGGCTTTATTTCCAGGAGGGCACTCTCATTGACAGCAGGAAGTAGTGGGGCGGTTGGCATTTTTCCCTGGAAGAATATAAACCAGCTAAGTCTTTTTCCTAAGGAAGTATTTGGATTTCTGCAAAATGTGCTTCTTTCCACCCAGCTGGAAAGCAGCTTTGCAGAAAAGGATCTGGGGGTCATGGTGGACATGAAGTTGAACATGAGCCAGCAATGTGCCCTTCCTGCAAAGGTGGTTAATGGTGTCCTGGGCTTCATTAGGAGGAGTGCTGCCAGCAGGTTGAGAGAGGTGGCCATTCCCCTCTACTCAGTATTGGTGAGGCTAAACCTGGAGTGTTGGGTCCAGTTCTGGGCTCCTCAGTACATGAGAGACACAGAGCTACTGGAGAGAGTCTAACAAAGGACACAAAGACAGTTAAAGGAATTAAGTATCTCTCCTGTGAGGAAGGGCTGAAAGAGCTGGGACTGTTCAGTCTGGAGAAGAGAAGGCTCAGGGAGATCTTATCAACATATGTATAAATACCTGAAGGAAGGATGCAAAGAAGACAGAGTCAGGGTATTTGCTGTGGTGCCCAGTGACAAGACAAAAGGCAATGGGCACAAACTGCAACACAGGAGGTTCCCTCTGAACATCAGGAAACATTTTTTTTACTATGAAGGTGACAGAGCACTGGCACAGGTTGCCCGGAGATTGTGGAGCCTCAATTCTTGGAGATATTCAAAAGTCATCTGGAGATGGTCCTGGGCAACCAGCTCCAGGTGGCCCTGCTTGAGTAGGGTGAGATGACCTCCAGAGGTCCATTCCAAACTCAACCATTCTGTGATTCTATGAAAATGTAAGGTGAAAATAATTCAAAGCATTGATTACTTCATTTTATAAAAAAGGAAAGTTTTTTCCATCCAGCACTGGTAATTGTATCTTGATTTTAGCTTCTGCACATAGTCTCTGCAGGACTTCAGCACAACATATCTGCCCCCTCTCTCCACCTGCACACAACATCTTCTGTTGCAAAAACTTAACGCAACACCTAAACAACCCTGGAACGACAAACAACTGACAACTAAATAGCTTCACCCAATTCCTGTCTACTTCATAACATCACCACTGTAATTTTGGAGAGAATGAAAAATAGCCTTTTCCTTAACATTTTATGCACAAAAAAAAAGAAAATTGTCTGTCTGAAATGCTCCGGATTTCCATGGAAAGACAGAGGGAGCTAAGGGAGGCAGGTGTGACCATCTGGAGGAGTCAATCTTTTTGGCAAGGGTGTTAAATATTACGGGGCAGGTTCAAAATATGAAGTGGGTCCCCAGGTTTCATTATGGCAGCAGTTTTAGCATACCAGTCTGAGCTCTGGTACACTGGCTCCCTGGTGCTGCTACCTCAGCTCAAGGTCTCAAAGAAGAAAATCCATACATAATTTTCCAGGTTGCTTGTAGAAGCACAGACACGTTAAAAGAAACTTCTTTTCTGATGTTTGCTACTCCTGGGAGAAGAAAGCACTTCATTCAAAGTTAGAAAATATAGTTGGAGCCAAGCGGTTTCACTCTGCAGTTCTCCAGAACAATTACTATTGCAGCTTGTTAGATGGTGACCTTAATTTCCAGGAGAAGGAAAAACAGTGTAGAAGATTCATGCAGCACTGTATTGATCTGCCTTGCAAATTTGAATTTTCCTTCTCATCACTTCATTTACATTGCTTATGTCTGCTGATGCCTTCATTCATTAATGTTCCATTACATTCTTGTCCATATTTAAGGAAAACTGACACCACAGACTGGATTTAATTCACTCAGTGAAGACAGAAAAAAAGTCATAAATCCTTCATAACAGGCTTCTTCCCACATTATTAACTCTATCCTAGCACTGCAGATAATTACTGCAGGCATCAGCTGAGAGATTTAGGTTTTTTATTGAATCATATTAAGAAACTTGCAATTCAAATAGATTCATGAGCATTTAGAAATGTACACAAATCACATAAAATAATTTAGCTACCTCTCCCTTAGCAGTCCACCTTGGGTTTGTAAACTGGCACCAAAAACCTGCTTCAGACACTTTAGCAGTATTAGATTGCTGCCTTCTCTTCAGTAAAAGTACTAAAACTAAAGTTTCTAGCAACATTAGCTTCATCTATCTAGAAATCCAAATTTTTGCATTGCATTTCATCTACTTAAAACCACTTAAAATTAACCAGCCAAAGACTTTTGGCAGCAGAAATTTAATGAGCAATACCAACTCCTTCCGTGTCAAGTATTATTAAATTTATGGGTCATTTTATTTGGTTTTAAAAGCTTGGTTACGTGGCGAGTTCATTTAACAACATTTCAGATCAATGCACTGTAATTACATTCAAGACAACATATGTAACATTATGGAGGGAAAAAGCCCAGATACAGCAACTAAATGACGTTTCTTCATTAAATCAAAATCATTCCATTCCATTCTCTCTCAAAAGGAAAGATTTTCCTCCTTTACTCTAGCGTGCTTTCATCTGGTATAGTTAAAGAAACAAAGTGAGTTTGCATCTTGCTGTTACCACCTGTAGCAATGTAATGCTTGATATAGTCTGCCTGTAAAGAGGCAATGTAATTTTGTGCATGGTTCTCTTTTTGGAAAGGAAAGATATTTCTGACAATGTTGCAAAATATCAAAAGATACATGTCCGATCCAATTTAATGATATGATTCCATATTGCCAATGGTCAGGTTGCTGAACAGCAGTGCAAACTATGTCATTGTTCTGGTTGAATTGCCTTATTTTGCCTTGAGAAATGTTTTCTTTTTTGAAACATTTATCCTCAGCATAGTTAGAGTCTGACAACACTGATGGTTACGGTAAGTATAACCTTCCACTGATTAAAGCACTGTTTGAATCAACAGTATAGGCTGCTGGGAGGCTTTTCTTTGGCTAAAACCTTTTGGCCAAGAGAGCCATGTAGACCATTATGGAGGTTCTCCAGCCAACACCAAGGCCCCTCTCCCAGCACCAGACCAGACATGCATTTGTGGGCTGACTGAACACATACGTCCCCCATGGGGCAAACAAAACACAAATCAAAAAAAAAAAGTCTAGAAGTGACCCACTCATCTTTACTGTTCATTTAAATGATCACGCACCCTGTGGATCTATTTTCCTGCTCTATGTATGGTTTGGGAACTTTCAAGAATTTCTGTGGAAAGTTTCAAAACCCAAACCAGGGGCAAAAGTCTGTCAACATTGTCCAACAAAGAGGTTTTGGGACCTCAAAGGTTTCAGAATTCAAAAGCTGTTAAACGATGCAGGTACTCAAGCAGTAGGATGACATTTCTAGCCTGCTTACTTTCTTATCCTACCACATCAGCTGTACTGAATAATCAACCAATTCTCTGCTAATGGGACTTTTTTTCTTGCAAATCTAACCATATTTTCAGGTAGCAGAAATCAGTAGCCTCCTGGAAGGAAACCAGCTGGCCCTGGGAATTGATGGGAAGGTTTGATAACAACGTATTCTAATTTTCCAGTTAATTAAGTGAATGAAGAAGGATCACTGTAGATTATCAAACTCCACAGATTCTGGTGCAGACAACAGTCACAGAAGAAAAAAAAATACATTTTCATGTTTTATTTAAAATTCTTTCTGTCTTGGGCATTGCCATTCTACCTGACATCACAAACCATTCTGCATAAACTCTTCCACGTAGGTCACATTTTAATTATAGCAATGCATTTGATACTCATAGAGGAAACTACATAATCATATTTTATTAGCTGACATGCAACATTAATTTCCACAGAAGAATCAATTCTGCATAGGAACGGGGCACAATGACAAAATATCGAAGGTCTGACACATCTCATCTTGCATAGAACAACATGGTACTTATGCTGCACTGCAGCAAGTGATTTATTAATGTACAGAAATGGTACATCTGCTACAGGTCATCTTTATTATCTTTCAGTTTCAACAGGTGATGTCCTACAGAGGTTGCAGAAGCAACCACACCCATATCAGTATTATTAAGAATAATGGTTGTTATTATTATTGATATTATGTTGACAAAGAATTCTACACACTTTTCAAGTAATTTTGATTTCATTTTACAGAGGAGCAGAAATCTCACAAGAGCTGAAAATTGTGAAAAGCAATAAAATAAAAGGGCATTTTCTTAACATATTCCCTTCAATGTTGCTGCTATTATAAAAATCTGAAATTGACAACTCTTGTGCCATCAGGCATAAGGATGACGCTTCTTTGGTAGTATTCAGAGGAAGCTTTCTTTTGTTTTTTAAAACACAGGCGGTTACATATGAACACTAGTTTTCAGTAGAAAGCCAATTTTTTTCCTGACACTGTCTTGCCTTTTTGCCTACATCGACTTTTTTTCTCGTCATTATCTCAGTCTTTTTGATTCCATTTATTCTGAAGCAATTGTCCGTTTGTCTTCAAAACTGCTGTCCTCAACGTGTGTGTCTGAGAAAACCCATCTCCTCTCATCAAACTCCACAGGAACTTTGCCACACTTGATTATCATATTGAGCTTTTTTTTCTGTTTTCTTCTCCCTTTTTTTGTCTTACGTTATTTCCCTTTGTCTCCCCATGGCTTGTTTACTCTGTAAGTAAGTCCTCCCAACAGCTTGTCATTGCTTAGAAAATGCTGTATTGGTCCACTTTATTTTTGACATTCCTGAGTCTCTAAGTTATGTTTCCCCCCTGCAGCTGTAGATAATTGTGAATCCGTAAAGAGAGCTCTCTCTGATTCACTTTCTGAGATGAGAGCTATACCACCCTTGTACAGCCTAGGGTTTGCTCTTCAGAAAGAGACCAGAAAATACAGTTTGCTCAAGAGAAAAAAAAGTGGTTGATGTGATTAAGTTGCTCTGTCCTCAATTAGAATCATCTTCTAGGATCCAAAATAAGCATTTGCATTTAGAAGCCCTACAGCCTGCAGCTTTAATCAAATAAGGGCTGCCTCTGAAATTTGTTTCAACACTAGAAAGTGTTTTACTCCCCCAAAAATGCGGGTGTATTAATCCGTGCCATTCTGCAAGGGCGGCCTGCAGTCAGTTGCCATTCATTGGTTAACACAAGTTCTGTCACTCACTGGGAAATGCACTTTTCCAGCTTAACATACAAATGAGCCAGGGGTGAAAATAGTGGAAAAAATATAGTGTCATAACAGAAACTGATGATGCATGACCAGAAGAGATCAAAAATTATAGGCTAAAATTGAAAAAACCTTTCAAAGTAGTTGCAATTAATTGAACTTAATTTCTGCATATGAACACCAAACATCAGCCTTGTGTTAATAATAATTGTCTTTCAGTCACCATCAGTAAGGGAATTTTAGCTTATTATTTTCATCTAATGGATGAATGGTGCAGATTAACCCTTTACACTTTGTTTTACAATATTAATATTAGTATTAAAATAACGTCTATATTAGGCTATTATACGGCATATATTCCTCTGCTTGAATTTCTGATAAACCTGGAGTACTATACGAGTTCAAGGTGCTTCAGAATGAGGAGAAAAGCCCTCATTTGTTCTCAGTTTTACCAGTCCATATGTCACTCAGAAGAAAATTCATATTTAAGTAACGTGGATTAGCTCTGCATTTAAAAACTGTGTACCTAAAGTCTGTTTTTTCACACCACTCTGAAGGCCTACACTGTCAAGATGCCCTTGTACAGCCCAGTGACAAACTTCTCTCTTGGGGTGGTACTGCAGTACAGAAGTGTTTTGAGTAAAAGGAGTAAGAAAGGAATTTGTATTTACAAGAAAGAGGCTTCAGTGATGAACATCATAGGAAAAATAGTAACTTAAATATCATGGATCAACACCTAGTGAATATGTATGCTAGAGTTAACAACAGATTCAACGATGGCTTTTGGAGCTGTTTCTCTAGAGACTCCTGCTGTAGTTGTCACTCATCTTGTTTCTTACAGATGAGGCATATCAGAAACCTCTTGTTTTGTTAGAAGTCATTTTGATGATGGCAGTGAAGACAGCTAACTTGTTGGAGAGTGCTCTGGTTGGAAAGTTTGGTTCCAGAAGACAGAAAGAAAATGGAAGCTGAACTCTATGGCTATGACACTCTTGCACTTTGAACACTACGCAACATGAGAGAAACTGCTCAAATCACTTTTAGACAAAGAGGGACTTACTTAGCAGTGTTCTTCCAGAATCTTCAGGTTTTAGATCTCTTTGAAGAAAAGAGAAATTTCACGAAAACATTTCAGAAGCATCTAGGACAAAAGACCAGGCAACCATCAGTTAAATATTTGCAGATCACCTTGGAACCCAATGAACTTCAGCAAAAATACATATATTATTGCTGATTTTTTCTGACTGGCATATAAAAGATGTGAGAAAATGCTCTATTTCAGGAATCCAAACTTAAAAAACTATCTTGTAAGGAAACACACTTCAGCTCACAATATAAAAAACTCTGATGTGTCATCAATTACTGTTTATTAAACTAAACATATAGATAAATATACAGACCCTCTTTCTTTTTTACAGCATAATATTACGCCTTCGTATTTTGGGTGTTTTCTGCAACTCTCTCTTCTGAAACCATGAAAATAATCACAATCCCAATTTTATCATTTAGCTTTCCTAGTTGCAAAGAAAACCTGGAAAATCCATGAGTGCTGAAATAGCTAGGCAACAATTACAAATTAACGCTTTTATTATTTTTAAGTCCTCATTTTTAAGACATCCTGAAAATGGTTGAGATTTTGATCAATAAAATCTGAATATCATAGAGTCGTAGAATCATAGAACAGTTGAGTTGGAAGGAACCTTTAAATGTCATCTAGTCCTACCCCCTTGCAATGAGCAAGGAAATCCTCAACTAGATCAAGTTGCTCAGAGCCCTGCCCAACCTGACCTGGAATGTTTACAGGGATGGGGCATCTACCACCGCTCTGGGCACCCTGTTCCAGTGTTTCACTACCAACATTATAAAAAATTTCTTCTGTATATCTAGTCTAAATCCATCCTCTTTTAATTTAAAACCATTAACCCTTGTCCTACCGCAACAGGCCCTGCTAAAAATTTTGTCCTTTCTTATAAGCCCCTTTAAGTACTGAAAGGCTGCAATAAGCTCTCCCTGCAGCCTTCTCTTCTCCAAGTTGAACAAGCCAACTCCACCTTCATATGATATAGATGATCTATATTATATATGGGTATATGTTATAGCATTATAATACTATAAATATTATTATATGTAGTATAATATATTATTGTATATAACATATATTATTATGTAGTATCTAATGTTATAAATATTGTAATTATTATATATTCTATGTTGTATAGTATATTTATATTATTATATAGAATACCTAGCTGAATTAACCCAAGGGCTCAGACATACCTTCACATAGCAGTAGACAATGATGATTTAAGATATTATTGCTCCTCTCTGCCATATGTTTTATTCCAGCAGGACAGTAGGCAGTAGAAAAGATATATGATCACTCCTTTAGCAAAGTCAAACACCTCAGAGGGACAGCTCAGGCCACCAGACTTTGCACAGAAATGACTGACAAGTGCTCGCGTGGCCACAGATTGCGCTGCAAGCACAATAAGCACCATCAGAAGGACAGGAATAAGCAGCTGCAGGGTGCAAGTGTCAGAAAGCACCTCTTCCCTTTGCTGTGTTAATGCAGTCGTAAGTCCAAAGAGAAGCATGAAAGCATGCACAGAAATAAAAGCAAGGTTCCAGAATTTGCTTGAGGTTTATTTATCCGAATGCTGACCTGCTCGTCATTAGCTTGCTTAAGGATATAGAAAACAATATTCAGATGTTGGCTCATTTCTGAGAATAATGTGGTTGTACCTGCTCCTCCAGCTAATGAGATTCCTGTTTAATGCTATGTACTGTACCATCACAACTACATAGTGGCAAACAAGTCTGCATTTCTGAATGCTGATAAAGGAATCAGTGGAAATTTTAGCATCTGAACCTGTGCTGAGCAATTTCACAGCTCCAAGCTGCACTTCAGTGCTGGACAATAAAACAGCTTCTGCTACCACAAAGGCATCTTTCCCTTCTTGTTCCAAACTGTCATTGACTGAATGATTCGAAAAAGTTTATTAGAAAACATTTAATACCTTCTTAGGTATTTATATTGTAATTTTCAATCAGCTTGGTAAGATTGATTTCCCAGTGCAGCAGGAAAAGAGACATTCTGCTCCAATAAGAACTCTATAGAGAAAATACGACACCAAAAGGTATGAAGAGATCATCAATACAGATAGATTGACACCCATGATAGAATCAAATAGTTGCATACAGTGGGCATGGGAAACTCTTTGCCAATAGCTGCATGTCTTCATCATCAGTACCATAAGCAGTCAGTGGCTGACTCTGTTTTGAAGCATTTCCCACAAATGTAATAAATTGTAATGATGGTTGATAAGGTTGGACACCTAGCTGTCACCATCTAAAAGTCAGGCATCTGGTCTAAGGTACGCATTTCTGCTCTGTAAACTCAGTAAAATGACATCTGAAAGCAAGTCATCCCATTGAGCTTGGACTCTTCTCATAGGGATGGCATGAGTTGACCACAGGAGGTGTATATCTCTCTCCATTGCCTCTAAGCAAAGTCTTGATAAGTGGGCTACACATTACACTTTCTTTCTCATTCTTCTAGTATTATTTAATTCATTATTATGGATTGGTTTACATGTTTGTTTTTCAGTGTTCAAGCTTGGTGTCTTGCTTGGGTGTTTTTTGAAAGGAACTTATTTATGGTGTCTTTTGCTTTGGACATTCACTGTTAAATTTTGCTGAAATTGAATATAAAGATGTCCTTAAATAATGAGAATCACTTTCTCTAATAGATAGCAATGAAATGTAAATGGTTGCTGAAAATACAAGGACTGAAAAATGGCTGTAATTAGTGGAACTTCATTGGTGTGTGAACACTATTATTACCCATGTACTGTTATCTCATTTTTAGATCAAGGATAAATACAACTTACTAAGGAATGAGGAAACAGGTGAAAAGAATGCTTGACTATAACAATCTGTTTAACAGCAAAATGAAAAGTAATACAAAAATTAGGGTTAGAAATTTCAAAATAAGAGCTACAATCTCTCTCATATTCTGCCATTCAGGAGAACAGTTCTGCAACACTGTCGTGTTTCAGAAAACATAACCACAAGAAATCTGCTCAAGTCTGACACAGGTTTAAAATGCAGAGGCATCATTTCACAGCATGACTTGAAATTTGGTAAACTGCAGAAGCAATCTGTTATATTTCTTCTTGTCACTGACATTTTTGCTGAGACTTCATAAGCATGATGAATGTTTGAACAGTAATGAAGGGGAATATCTACTTTGCAGCCACTCCAATTTAGACTTGACTTAGTACATTCTCCAAAACAGTGTATTTTCAGTAAGTTGCAAGTATAAGCTGCACCAGAAACACCCCCCAACTCCCTCCTCACTTTTTCTTCAGCCCTCATAAATGCTTCTTTTCACCCTAGAAAACTTGGGATTTCCTCTCCCAGATAAATTGCTACAGCTTATGTATGCATTTAGCAAAGCTGGCAAAAAAGGTCAGAAGCTGGATAACAGACTGCCATTAATGTATGCTATGCAAAAGGGGCTGTTCAAAAGGGTGTGTAAGCACAGAAGTAGAAGTGAAGATCTTTGACCATGCCCTCTCTGCAGTAAGAAGGAGATACTGAGGAGGGAGCCCTGCAGACCTCCTGGCCCTCTGGCCAGGACAGTTGACCAGCGCAATGACCATCACAGTGACCATGGCTCTGCTTGCCCACATCGCATGGGTGCTCCATCCTACAAACCTTAGCCCAGACAGGCTGCGGCTTGGCTTCTTTTCATGCTGGAACAG
>Ga0181612_162029_pt1 | contig 10277 bp, 8 predicted proteins | sample HoacroProtozoa21_FD_119630 | JGI IMG/M metagenome (GOLD analysis project Ga0181612, IMG submission 119630) | Hoatzin crop microbial communities from Cojedes, Venezuel. Combined Assembly of Gp0051906, Gp0051904, Gp0051908 | reverse complement strand
GTGACCGCAGCGCCCGGGCGTGTCGCAGGGCTTTGTCGCTGTGCGGGGGCGGACACGTTCCAGCAAGCTGCCACACAAACACAAACATCAAAGGGCTGGCGTCTGTGTTTTCTGAAGCAGCTTTCTAGGTTTTACTGGGCTATAAAATACAGCGATGAGGATATAAAAACAAAGCTGTGATGGACTTAGCAGAGAGCCAAAGCAAGCGGGGAGAGAAACGATGAAAATGAGAAAAAGGGTTATGAGCGAGGAATGATGTATCAGCTCTGTGTCAGGAGGAACAGGTTTTGGAATAACTGTGAAGAGCATGAAACTGGTTTAGTCATTAAAAAAAAAATATAAAAAGAAACAAAAAAAAGAAAAGAGAAAGAGAAACAAGCCTGATAAAAATGAATAAAGGAGGGAACTTCAAAGCATAAATTTCCCAACTGCGTGACACTGATGTTTTGAACAGTTGTTCTGTGTGAGATAGCAGCAGTGATTTTAATGAACTTTAAAGAGCGGTATAAATAGGAACAAACAAAGGCAGGCGATCGCATTAGCACTGAGATAGGCACGGAGCTAATTGCCTGAACAGGATTTAAATGGCAGGTTATTATTTTTTTATTTATCTGTATAAACCTATTTTTCTATTCGGGCTTAAGAAAATAGAATAAAATAAACTCAAGCACCTCAATTTGGATTTTCAAGGGAATGAAATGCTTCCTTGATTTCCATGAAGTGCTTTAGCTGTCGAGCCAAACAGTAGTGAAATGGGTGTAGCAGAGAAAGGGGGAGCCTTTTGTTGGCCTATAAGGAGGCTGGGTGGGTAGAAGAATTTATTTTAGTTTGATGCACAATCTGCCTCTGATGTTTCAAATGGATTTCACGGTGCGACTGCATGGGGACTCGGAGGATCAGAACCATCAGAAATGGGAAAAAGCAGGTCGTCTTAGACTTGGAGTGGGTCACCATCTTCTCATCCTAGGCTAGAGATTCTCTGAGGCTTTGGATTTTCAGATTAGAGCAGTTGTTTGTACTCAGGCCTGCTGCTTGCCTTGACGCGTGCCGTCGCTCAGGGCTGGGTGCCCCCACCACTGGGAGCTGATGTACCACCCGCTTGGAGCTATGGCAGCCCGCTCCCCGTCTTGGCTCCTGGGAGATAGCTGTGATACCTGCTTTCCTGGCTTGATACAGCCACCTGAAAGAAAATAGGCTACGTCACGGAGCAGATTCACTTGTGGGTCTGATATTTCTAGTCAGACTTTTCTCACCTGCTCTGTGGTTGGGGGGCTCGGAGCCACCACGGTGGAGGCAGGCAAAGGGAGCCAGCCCTGAACATTGGCAATGTTGAAAGCATCGCCGCCTGTAGAAGTGGGTTGTCTTGTTAGAGAAATTTGTGGTCCTTCAAGAACTGCTAAGCAATTTAATTAAAAATTATAATCTCTAATTGGGTACATGACTGGAAAGCCAACGTCCTGTGTACCCAAGGAACAGAGTAGTACGAATTCAGACTGCAGTCACTGCTTTCTAATTCCCATCCTGACTTCCCCTTCAAAGATTTCAAAGTTTTGACCCACTGCTAGTGTTAATTAGCTCATCAGCTCTCCCCAGGGCCCATCATCACTCTGCTGCTTGTAAAACGGGTTTCTTCTGCACAGGGGAAGAAGTTCACACACCACAGCCACGGCTCTCGCTGCTGCCTTTGCCCCGCACTGCAGGCAGCTGCCCTTTCATGTGCCATTTCTCCCTGGAAGAGGTACTTGCTGTGCAGCGTATGTCTGTGCTGACCCCTTACGATTCTCAGATATTTTGCCAAAGACCGGCAGCTGAAGGCGGGAATCATCTCTCCGATACATTAACCACAAGTCTGGTGGTGGGTCGGAACAGTAGAGTCTGGAGAAAATCCAGCCCATCTCCATCAGCTCTGCCAACTGCTGCCTCCCATCATCATTTTCCTCCTTTGATTAAAGAGCAACATGGATTCAGAAACCCCCAACAAAAAATAGCCTTCAGTGGAAATGTGATTAATCCTCATTTGACTCCATATTTGCTTTAAATTAAAATTCTGGAGGATCCATGTGCTTTTTATATTTATTCTTCCTCACCACGAGAGGGACTGGCCCAAGATGGACATTCCTCAGCTGCTTGCATGGCTACATATTAGAATGATTACAATTACCAGCACTGAGATTAAGGGATTTGAGTTAAGAAAAGAGGGAATTGGGGAATGAAAAAACAGAAGGCAGGCAGAGGAAAAAAGGAAAAATATGTCGGTACCTTCACTTGCAACCTAGAAGCAGCTTGCCTTTTGCAGCCCGTTAGCTCCTGTTGCCTGCGTTATTTGCGGTGACCACAGTCTCAGGTGCCCTGTGGAGCCCTTCAGAGTGTATGCACAGTTGGAGAAACAAGGCGGCTTAAAGCAGAAAGGAGGCCCCACAAATTGGCCAGCTTTTAGAAACCAGCCTGAATCGAATGCTTGCTCAACGTTGCTGGAGGTTTAGAGAACAGAAAGGCTCTCACCGCGCTGCTTGTAGCAGATTTAATGGGTCAGTCTGTTCCTTTTGGCTGTGCCGAGCTGGATGTTTCTGAGCCAGGCGCTCTGACGTTTTTAGTGCCAAGCTCCCGATACGGTCAGTGATGACGGCTTTTGGGAAGTGCCTGGTCCTGCCTGGCTTGAAGCTATTGATTCCCCCCTCTGAGTGTTTCAGGTGGGTGGCTTGTGGTGGGGACATCACAAATCACTTTTGCAGATCTGTGCCTGGGTGTGCTGTGCCTGAGAGCTCCTGTCTGCTGGGCCTGGGAGCTCCGTGCTGCAGGACCTTGTCCCAGCTCCACGGAGATCATGCCCTGGGCTTTCTCATTAGCATCAGCAAGAAGGATTAGCTTGATACGAGTTTAGACATAAGGGCTAAGCACCTTTCCTCCATGTGTCCGAACGGTGACGTGCAGCGCTGACTTTGCTGTTACCCGATCTTGGTGACATTCAGAGCAGGACCTAGTCACAAAGCCCTGTCTGACGCTTCGTGCTCAGCAGTCCTATGATAGCGGGACAGAAAGAATTTTTTTCTTTATGGTGTACTGAGGGACAGAAACTTAAGAATGGATGATTTGTAACAGGAGACCCTGTCCACCCTCCTCCAGCCCCTCGACCTGCTCTGGTCTGCAGTGGTCGCCGGAGCTGCAACTGGGCAAAGGCCAGCTCTGCTCTGTGCTCTGGGCTGGAATGTGCCTTGGACCAGTTGAGGTTTCTCCAAATGTAGGTTTTTCTGAGCTTGTGCAAATTCTGACTTCACAAAAGCTTGTAAATTGCCCACGTTTTCTCAGTGACAACCGCAGGGACACCCCCAGTAAAATGCCTGCTCCAAAGTGGGAAAGGCAATGAGGAGTTTTTAAGGAAAATGTTGCTTGAACTATTTAACTTAGCTGAAGAATGTTATCTTTGCTTCTATCCTCATCCCAGTAAGGAGCAGGTCATTTTTGATATAAATTAAAGAGAAAATATTGCTGGAGGCAGATGGTTCACCTGCAAAATCTCATCTCAAATCATTAAAGTTTGGCCAAGTTGTGTAAACAAGTGAGGCTGAGAAGCATTCAGCAGCTTTAAAACTTGATAGTGTATTGCAAACATTCATAGACATTTACATCAAAATAACGAGTTTTAAAGCATATTAAGAAAGTTTATGATTAGAATAGGCCAGAATTTAAGTTGCTGCCTTGTGTAAATGCACATATGATTGCCTTTCATATCATGGTCACCCACTGTTTTTTTCAGATACCCTATCAGAATATTGTCGGGCGTTCAGCGGTGAGAGGCGAACAGCCTGGGTAAAGGATGTGCTATCGGATGTTTATGCTGCTCCTGAGAAACACTCCATAGTTCACTGACAGTAGTATCTTGGGGCTCTTTATCAGGAATGTAATAAGCCAGATATGTGGCAAAATTCAAAACATATTTGGTTTGGACCTCTGAGATCTGGAGCTCTGCGATTCGCTGCCAAAGCAAAGCTGTCCCAAAATTGACCTGAAGAAACTTCTTGCACATTTTGGTGAAGTCCTGGAAGTTCAGAATAACAGAGGTGAGAGGCAGCTTTCATCTGCTAAATAGTCTGTGCTTTTTTTTTTTTTTTTTTTTTAAAAAAAAGCCACCATGAAACTAATATTGAACCTGATGAATTCCAAAATACTTCATTGTCTCTTGCCCTTTTTTTGCAGTCATCACAATCCTTATTCCCCCATGAAAACTGGGTCTGTTCCACTGGTCAAAACAAGGCAGTTCTGTGTTATTCTGACACCAAAAACATAATAATGAAGTGAACTGAAATCAGATTTTATTCCGTGGATTACTGAGACGCAAATATTAAATGGTATTACAAATAATACCTCATAATTACAATGGGAACAATGAGCACCCTTAATCATGCCTTGCAGCTATGTTTGTTAATAAGAAAGCAAAGCAGAGTAGTATTGTGACATTTTTCATATTATTTTTAATGTAATCTACAGTTTTGGGGCCAGATTTTAAGATGGAGCAAATAGCCATCATTGCCTCCAACATAAATAGGCTGCTTTACACTGACTGTGCTTTGCTGTAAAAAAGCTCTTCCCCCGCCCTGAAGTCTTGCAGTAGGGAAGGAGAGCGGATCTGTGGGACTCTGGGTCGTTTCAATTGAAACCCTGTGCATTAATCATAGGTTTGATGCACTAAACGTTTCTAATTAACATCCAGCTTAAAACCACATGTGCTTCAGCCCACATTCAAACGCTCGAGCTGCGCAGGTAACCTCGGGAAAACCAGGAACAGATGGCAGGACATGGCTCATCCGAAAACCAGGCGCGGCATTTGTCTCCTTCAGGCAAAGCAGAAGCCAGAGCAGCAGTTGTGATTTCGGGCTGCCGGAAGGGCTGTGTCCCTCCGCCTTGGGATGGCTGTGCCCTGGGGAGGAGGTGGCGAGTGTGTCCCACTAACATGCATGTGCCATTGCAGACGTCCCACCACCCTTGGTCCGTGGCTGGTGAGGAAGGTGCTCATGGCCAGAGTGGCTTCTGAGTGCCGGAATGGCCAGCGCTGATTTTTCTGGGAGGAAGAGGGAAAGGCATTGCAGTGGTCAGTAGAGGTGGGATAGCCCAGAGAGGTGGTGGATGCCCCATCCTTGGAAACATTCATGGTCAGGTTGGAAGGGGCTCTGAGCAACCTGATCCAGTTGAAAATGTCCCTGCTCATTGCAAGGGGGTTGGATGACGTGGCCTTTGAAGGTGCTTTCCAACCCAAGCCATTGTATGATTCTATGACAGCAGCATCAGCAACAGTGGGTTTGTTGATAATTTTGGGGTACTGTCAAATCTTTTCCTCTCTCAACTCACAAAAATGTTTACTGCAGTCAGGCTGGCAGCTTCGCTGGTCGTACGCCTGCTCCAGCGGTGGAGTGTGCCTTGTGTCCTTTTAGTGCTTTTAGTGCCGTTCCTGGAACTGCAGTGTCTCGGGAAAAGCACTTGAAAATTGCATGTGATTAGCATGCCGAAGAGGAGATAATGTATGTAAAGCATTTGACCTCCTTCTGGCTCCCGTAGCTGGGACAAATTCTGATCTCATTTGCAGCAACGCAAATCCAGAGTGTCTACATTAAGCACATTAAGTTTAGTGGAGTTACTATGAGTTGATACGACGGCACCTGGTAAATGGAAGATGTCACCGGCTGCCTTTTCAGGACCCAAGGGAAGGAAGTAATGAAGGCAATCTGCAAATGAAAGGATGAAAACAGTTCCTGACAACAGGACTTTTCTAGGGGTGTGAAATTTATTGGGAGCTGCTGCATGCTCAGCGTCTGTTAAAACCAGCTCACGCTTTTGGTGCTGGAAGTACAGAATTAGGAACCTTACTATAGTCATCAAGTTTTTAAAACATGTCAAAGGCTACCTGGAGCTTAGCAGGAGAAGACATTCATCATGGATTGACAGAGCAGTTTGAAAAAAGTTGAAGTATGGAGAAGAGGGAGTTATTAATTTCTCATTTTCCCTCCTTTTTCCAAGAGGGAAGAGAAGATGGGGAAGACTTGAAAAAAAAAAAATACGGAAACCAAAACAAAACAGAAAAGAAAGCGGAAATGAAAACTAAAGCCAGTTTCATGCAAAATTAGTTGGAGGAATTAAATATCCCACAAAAGAACAATTGCCACGTTATTTTATTCTGTCTGTATGTGTAAAACAGCGGTGAAAGATCCACCATTCAGTTTGGCTCGTCTCCCCGCGCACACTCCAAATCCAATATCGCTATTCTCAGTATTAAAGAGTCATTTTATTTTTTCCAAATACACAGAAAATTCGAAACATATGGAAACTAAGGACTTCTTTGTGTGCAGTGTTTCAAGCCTGAATCCCACCAAGTCTGGAGAACCTGTGCTTTCCCGGCAGTGGATGTGGCAAAGAGACCTGATTAACACGACGGAGGAGCCCGACTCAGGTATCGGACACACCTCGGAGACATTTGCCTTTCTTCATCGCTTTTTCATGGGAGGCAACCAGATGCAGTGTTGGCTTTCTCAGAAAAAACGTACTTGGTCTGTCGCCTGCATGCATCGGAAGTTAATATGTAGATGATTGATTGTGAAAATATTTAAGGTTCCAGTGAGAGCCTTTATTCATCCATGCAGAGAGGCAAGACGGAACCTTTGGCTCTGTGGCATGGTTTATCCATCTTGCTGGATGCCGGTGTGCTTGTGGGGAGGAGGAGGGACGAGCTGCTGTGTGGAGAGAGGCAGCTCCTCTCCCTTGGTGGGAATCGCTCTGGCTTGGGTCCCAGGGGCTGGACACGCACAGACCCTTCACCGCATCACTGGGCAGCCCCATCCCTGCAGGGTATGTGTGGATTGGCAAAGAAACTGCCTTTTAATTTGGGGTGGGGGGATCCTGCTGTGACATGAAATGTGGAGAGCGGAGTAGGAGTTAGCTGGTGAGAGCTGAAAGGACCCTTTCTCATTCACCAGGGCCAGGCTCTTCTGCCAAAATGTGGGTGCCACCAGGTCAAAGAATGGGCCGCATCTCCCTGCAGAGAGACCAACCCTCCATGTGCTACTCACCTCCTAAGGTGCCTAAAGTAAGCAGATATTAGACCTGAAAGTGCCTGGTTTTCACCATTTCACACCACCTTTTGTCACCCAGGCTGTGTCTTTGGTCAGTTACCCCGTGTGTTGATTTTTCTCCTCCACACGTCGTGCCATGAGGTTCGATTTTGGGGCAGGCTGAGTTCTCGGCTGCTCTCTGCATGCTGCTCAGGTCTCATTCCATAAAGCCTCTCGTTTGTTATTATTACACTTTATTTGGACAAAAATGCCACAGATTAGATCTTTCTTACAGGACCCGGTTGTCAAATAGTTTTAAATCACGAAGCAGTTTGTCATTTGACTTTAGATTCTCAGAAAATCCATGATGTGCCTTACCTCTCAGTAAGTCCGGGAAACACGTACTGGGATTTTCATGCACGCTATTGCTTTCTGCGCAGGCAGAAACCCATAGTGGGTGAAAATCTGAGGTTACGTTTATTAGGAGGTTCTGGAGCTCTTTCTGCATTTCCTTGCTGATTGCAGGTAAGAAGCTTCCAGCTGGAACTGATACAGGTGTTCGGGCAGAAAAGGAATGTGATTGAAAATATTTCCCGAGCCCAAAGGTAGAAGTGGTTCATGCTAAGCAGGACGATTCCTGTGTCCCGCGGGATGCCTTGCCATGCACTGGTGCAGCGCTCAGTGTGAACAGTGACGGGAGACGGAGGAGGGAAATAACATTAACTTGCAATGATCAAATGTATGAAAATTAGTAGACTTTTGCTATACAAGCATTGTTGGACTGAATTTCCTCTCAAAGTGAGTTTGACAAGCCTGGAAGACCATATTACACACGAGTGCTTCTGTTAGCTCCCTGCGCAGTAGCTGCCAAAGACCCGACGAGCTCGGGGCGCGGGTGAATTTCTTCCCTGTGCTCATTTGACAGGTCTCCTGCTGCAGAACAGGTCAGACACTGGCAGCTGCCCATCTGCAGAAGGGTTTGGTGGATCCTGTGCCATCAGCAGGCTCTGAGAAAGGAGGTGTGTCGAGGCTGGTCGCTTGTTTGACCAGTCCTTTGTATTTTTTTACTAGGTTAATATGATACACTTCCCTCTCCCTAATTCATGGATACAGTCATGTTTCTTTATGAAGAAAAAAAAAGGAAAATAGTCAGAAGCACAGAATAAATTATAATTTACCAACACCCTTCCAATGTTGAGCTGTTACATGCTGGGGCTCTGGAGCAGCCCTCCTAAACGGAGCCAGTGTGCTCTTAAAGGAGGAGAGAGGGTTCCTCAAGAGAAAGTAGAGTTGGTTTCTGCCTTTGTGGCATGATTACTTAACTGACTTCGTTAATGACTACCTGATTGTGACAAGTAGCTTTGTTGGTCAGAGTCAGATATGGTCCTGACTGTAGCACGGACCCTGTAGTTCTAAGAACTGGGTTTATCGGAAGATGCTTTAATGCAAAGCGTGTTAGGAACAAGCAAGCCCGCGGTCTTGCTGCAGTGCTGCCGGGAGGTCCCATGTAGCTCCACAGTTTGTGCGAAAGCTGCAGCTGCCGGGCCTTGGTTTGAGCAGTTATCTCAAGGAGGTGGGTGGCTCCTCCCTGCCCGCGTCTGGCCCAAGTCCAAAAGCACAGACGAGACTGAAGATGTGGGTGACCGCGACCACTTTTATTATCTTTCCTTTTATGTCCGTCTTTTGGATTAGCTTGGGTTGGACAAAGCAGGACGAGTGCCTAAGCCTCTCGGCACGTGCTGAAAGCATTGTTAGAAGGGGCTCTAATGCTGACTAGCAGCAGACTGAAGAGGCTGAGCTTCTGCTGATACCCAATTAGCTGATTATTCCAAAGGGAATTGAAAATGAAGGTTATGTTTCAACTTGTGATGAGCTTACAAATAAATATTCAACATGCATTTAATAAGACAGTTTTGTGCATTATTTAACTATCAATTGATGGGTAGAAGGTGAGATACTATGCTACTGATGCTGAGGTCTGAAAGGCAAGGGCAGAAATCTGGTAAAGGAATCATTAAAGGAGATTTGTATCACTCATTTTACTGGATTATTATTTACACAGTAATCATGAAAAGAATTTCAGTAAGAATTCATGTCTGTGTTTTGGTTGTTTGAGGATTTTTTGTTTTTAAAGCACAAGAGGAGTAAGGGTACAAAATGAATGAGAAGATTAGGGAAAAGGGGATGTCAAGGCAAGGGTGGTCCTGCCTCCAGATTAGCTCCAGGATTAGCTCTTTCAGAGCCAGGCTGTAACTTTGTCCCTTAGCATTTTGTGCCTGGTTCAGAGAGAACTCTTTCGTGTCAGGGGCTAGACCTTTCTCCTTGAACTTGGAGGGTTTGGTTCTCCTCTTGCTATTTCATCCTATTTCAGGATGGACTTTGCCGGGGGTGAAAGTGCTCCCTGAGAAGTGGATCTGTTACGGAAGGATAGTCCAGCTCCTCGCGTGTAGCGGGGATTTTTAATGTTGTAGACGCTCAAGGGAAGTCTTCACTGTCACCTCATTCGAACTGTTGCTGGCTTGATTTCACAAGGTACAGAGCGATAATGTGCTCTGTTGACATGGAGAAATTGTGTGTGGCTGGGGGCTCCAGCGTGCGCTACCCCAAGGACTGATCCATGTCCTAGGGATGTCTAACATATCTGACTGCAATGCCTGTTTTTGACGTCTACATTTCCCTCACTAATATTTTTGCTCCTCCAGTCCAGGTTACCTGAAACCTCGATGAGATGCTTTAGCTTCGTCCCATCCCTGCCAGAAACCCAGGACTTGGACCAACGCACCATGGTTGCAACACCATGGAGATGTCAATGGGACCCTTCTCTTGTGGGAGAACTGAGAGCAGGACCAGCCCCACAGTCCTGGGAGACACCGCTTGGTTAATTAAATAAACTGGTGACCTCTGAGACAGGAGTGAAAACAGGAATGAAAGGAGAAGAGTGGGTTTTCTCCCCACCACGTCTCTGCCTCTCCAGTCCTTCGTTCTTCACCTGCCCAGTGGGGCTGAGCTCTTCCCGGCACCTCAGGGTAGGCTCTGTTTTCCCTAACACCCTGTGGTATTCCAAACATTATTTTATGCATTTCTTTTTTTTTAAAAAAAAAAAAAAAAAAAAGGGGCAAAAAAAAAAAAAGGGGGTCTGCCATGTTTTGGGGTATTTCTTTTTTCAGCTCTCTTTGTTAACAAATTTTTTAATCTAGTTGGGTTTATTTTTCTTTCTCTTTAAAAAATGTTTTCCCTCCC
>Ga0181612_126518_pt1 | contig 10277 bp, 7 predicted proteins | sample HoacroProtozoa21_FD_119630 | JGI IMG/M metagenome (GOLD analysis project Ga0181612, IMG submission 119630) | Hoatzin crop microbial communities from Cojedes, Venezuel. Combined Assembly of Gp0051906, Gp0051904, Gp0051908 | reverse complement strand
TCCTCCCCCTCCTTCTGCACTGACCTTGGGGTCTGCAGAGCTGTTGCTCTCACATCTTCTCACCCCTCTCTCTGACTGCAAATACCATTACAGAGGGTTTTTTTTTTTTCCTTTTTAATTATGTTATCCCAATGGTGCTACCACCGTAGCTGATGGGCTCAGCCTTGGCCAGCAGTGGGTCCTCCTTGGAGCCGGCTGGCATTGGCACCATTGGACATGCGGGAAGCTTCTGGCAGCTTCTCGCAGAAGCCACTCCTGTAGCCCCTGGCTACCAAAACCTTGCCAGGCAAACCCAGCACAGAAACTGTAACATCCTTCGAGCCTCTTGGGACAGAGCTGTTTTTCAGGCACAGCACACAGCCAAAAAATTAATGTACTTTCTGTAGGCTCATTTGCCAGCAAGGAAAATAGGGATGCATTTTATATTCGTACAGTGCAAATGGAATAGTGATGATGTACAATAGCAGACTAGCAGCATGCTTAAAGTGCATAAATTAATTGCTGTTGCTGCTACTTATTTTTATAGGCTGTAGGCGATAAAGAATTATGGAGTTAGATTGACTGTGAAATCACACAGCATAAATGGCAGTGCTCCGGGTGCTGTTACAGACACTGGGCTGAGGAAAAAAGTAGCCTGTTTCTAAGCAAGTAGAGGAACTCTTCATATTTGTATGAGGTGTTTTGGTGTCAGGTAACTGCAAACTGTCTTAATGAGTGGAATTACTGAGTTGTTGGAGAAGCCATCCTGAGATACCCTCCTTAGAAACGGTAGGACTATCTTCTATCTCAAGTCCAACAGCAAGTCCAGGTACTTACTTGCTGCCAAATACTGCAAAAGGAGACAAACACTTATTTATTCACTACTTAAAAAATGCTCTTAAAGTTCGTAACTCTTCTGGGTAGGGTATTGCCTTTGTATGTAGGGTAATACCAAGAGAAGCAGCTGAGTTACTCAGTGTTAGTCTTTTCATTTTCATAAGTGCTACACTTGCAGTGCTTTTCTTGTTTTGCAAAGATGAACTTCAGTAATGGCTGGAAACTGTTTCTAGGTTTTAAATAACCCTACCTCCAGATACCAGTTTTGGATGACAAGCGCTGGGTAGGATTGGATTTGTGACATAACACTGATTTCCTACCCTACAAGAGTAAGATCTAGTAGTTGGCTTCAAACATGCTCCCTAGGCTGCCTCCAGCTTTCTTTCCCCTGGTTGCTTGTCTCTGCCAGTGTGCAGAGTCACCTCAGCTGGGCAGTGTTTCTCTGTCCACATGAGCAGCAGGCAAGGGGCACAGCATGTTGCCCAAGAGATGGCTAATGGGTCTGTTCTCAGAGCTACTCTTCTCAGCTTTAAACTGGGACTATTTTAATATCCAAGCCAGTATGTAACTGGAATCTCTGTGTTCTCCTCTGGTCAGCTGGATGTCGAGTTAAATCGTGTCAGATGGATCAAAGAGTGTGGGACCACATGGGGGTTTGCGACCTGAGTTGCGGCTGGCAGAGCATAGCTGGTGGTGGAGTGATGTGTGAGGAGCAGAGGAGGAGGACTTGGTGTGTGGAGAAGCTGTGACTTCCCCCAGCCTGCAGAGTCAGTGGGGAAGAGGGAGGGTATGACCACAGAGACTCTCTCCTGTGCCCAGGATTCACTGAGGAGCTAGATTTTTCTTCATTCATGAGTAAATAAAAAGACTTTGCAGAGGGTAGCACCGCTGTGAACTGTCACGTACATGGTCTCTAGAAGAACTAATGACCATTGACAAGAATTGAGATTAAGGGACCATCGAGATCTGACACAAATGATTTTTGAACCTTCTTGGAATACTAAGACACTAAAAACTTGTCTAAAAAACCTTTTTATACGGATTAAAATTTGCATGATGGATAAGCCTGTTTGAAATCTTTTCATCCCATCTTTTTTCTATGAAGAAATATTTTACAATGTACCTAACATTTTTGCATGAAAAGCCCGTTTTTGTTTAAAAGCTGTAATGAAAGAAATATTTTTCTTTGGTATGGCACATGTAAGATAGCTTCAGCTAAAATCTTCACGAGTTGTGTCTTCAGTGACATAACGGCAGCTGGCTTTATAAATGAAATATTCAAGAAAATTATAATCCTCTGCCATAACAATATTCTTGCACTGAACTGAATCAGTAGCCATACTGATGTACATCAGGAGATTTAATAGCCTTGCTAAGTGCAAGAGGTTATCAAATCTCCAAAGAAGAATAAGCGTGTCGGCCACTAGTCTCAATTCAATTTATTACAGATCTAATTGGTTCCAAATAAATGTATATTATAACCCATTTATATGTCAGTTTATTTCTACTACTGTATTACACAGAAAGAGTAGTACTTTCAGTGAAAAAGAAAGAGCTTTTCCTTAATTCCAATGCATTTTCTGCTGTAACCATAGAATTCAGGACTTGAAATTTCATGCCATATCAGAAAACAGTTGAATAAAACTGTTTGGTATTTGTTATATTATAATGTTTGCTAGATGCTGATTTTATGGAAGAAGACAGATGCATCTGCTTAATTAAGTAGAAGCATCAAATGAAGAACTGTGTTTTCAAATGTTGATATTTACATTTTATGGGTAATATTGGGGTTAAGATATGCAAACCCTAAGAAATCCTTAAACATCCGATTTTTTTTTCTCATTTCATCCAAGCTTGTTTCACATTTGATACTTTTTATGGTTTTATCCTTTAAAAGATAACACTTTAACCATATTTCATAATCCCTTTTCAATATTGCTCAGACTTCATTGCAAAGCTGTAGAGATCTGAGGCCTTTTTTTCCATCTTTTTTTCCTTCTTACTGGGATGGTTAGAAACCCTAATATAATGTATTACTTTGCAGCCTCCATTTGTTTGTGGACAGGGTTTCCTCATTTGTTCTTATGACAACATTCTTGTTGGATTTAAATAGCTCTTCATCTTTTCTTCATCTGGCTCTTTTTAAACCTCAGATTTATGTTGAGATATTAGTGATTTCCTAAGGTGGGGGTTTTTTGTTGCTACGCTGAGCAAGCCAAGCTCTGCTTGGCTTTTAAAATAGGCTTTTATTCTTTATGTCATCCTGCTACCCCTGCTCTGCTGTGAATCAGTCTTTTGTGAAAACAACTGAGCAAGATATACCCTGTGTGCTCACAAGGTACACTGCCTCTAGTACTAGCGAGCTCTGGGCACCTGCTTGGCCCAGGGCATTCTTACTTATTACTCCAAAACATTAATGACTTGTAGCTGTCCTATGATCACTAATATTTGCAAGTCTTTCTTTCTTTCTGCCACTGAGAAGGGAAATTATTTGTTGCTCCTGTTTGAACGGAAGACGTTTGATTTTGTGCAATTAAAATAAATCCCATCTCCGTGTCTCAAGGTATCCAGCTCCCCTTCTGCCTGGATCCCCCTCTGCACTGATTGTGCCTGTCGGCTGCGGGTCATTAGCGCATTTCATTGTCATGGGTCTGCTTTGTGGTAGCAACATTATTCCTGTTGGAATTTCCCATAGTCATTAATCAGCTGTACTAATACCCTTCCTTGAGGCTGTGCTTCCCGCTTCTTCACAAACCACTGTCATCTCCCCTTTGGCCAATTACCTAATTATGATCTCGTCTTGTTAATTTTTTCTATCCTATCTATTGCTCTAGAGGTACAGGTAGGTGAGATTTGCAGCACTTAGTTTGTTTAGAAAGTCATGTGTCTTGAAATAGCTCTGTATTATGGAGAAAGTATGTTGGTAAGTTGTTTTTCCTTCTCATGGTCCACTTCATTTCTTGTATGAATGTCACCCTAGTGTGGTATGTAGCAAAAGCAGCTAGAAGAGCCCGTTACTCCGGTGTGGAGTTCACTTGCAGCATACCTGCTGTGACTGTCAGGCTGAATCTGTTAATATTATTTGGAAAGTATAGTAACAGGTATTAGCACAAGAAAACAAGTCTTAATCTTCATTCTGCTGTTCAGGTGAATGCATGCTCTGCTCACGCTTGCTCATACTTAATGGAGTAATTTGTGTTCCTCCTTACTAAATTCAGCCACTCGTTAGTTACAGGGAGGCTGAAGTGATGACAGTGCAGAAAGGGGCCTGATTAGAGGATGCTAAGCTCAGCTTTTATTTCAAAGTCCAAATATCCTGGTTTTCTGGCTCTCCTTGGGTGAACAATTCACTGAAGGGTTTCCTGAGAAGCCAGGATTAGATGCATTAGTGTGAACTTCTTTGGAATAATACACAAGGAGCCACAGTAATTTTAACCTCGGAGACAGCAGAGAGAAAGGCAAATACGTTTAGGATGAGGCAAATTCTCATCAAATGCCAGTGGCAAGGCTGTCACTGACGCCATCTGCCCCAGACCTCAGCACCAGGGCCCTGTTAGCAGCAGCGTACAGGGCTTGAGTGGCCTCCCTTAAGAACACGTCAGCAGTAAAAACAGATTTCCTCATGCTTACTGCTCGTTTGAGCAGGTGAGTAGTGGCAAAAGTGCACGACAGAGCAGTGGCAGATAATTTGTGGGCACACTACCAACTCCTTGTCTTCCGCTTGTTACGGAAGCCCAGTTCCAAGTCCCTCTTGAATGGCAGAGACCAAAATGCGCAGGTTGGTGCCTGCCCCATAGCTCAAAGCGGTTCTCAGTGGCTTTGTTCAAGTGCACTGCAGTGAGATGTGCCACTGCTGCCACAGAGAAGTGAACCCTCCCCGCTCACTTAAAAAACCCAGTTACGACTTTTAATGTTTTTCTCTTCTGATTCACCTTGCAAGTTTAAGTACTGTATGGTACAATTTAGAACTGCTGTGGTGCATTGTTAGTATCAGGTCAGTGTGCTGCTCAGCCTTATCTTAAATCCATAGTTGATTTGTGGTTTTGTCACATCAGTATATATCTAGGTAAAATATATACACTAAAAGAAATCCATAGTATTTAGCAAGTTGGGCTGTATTTTTGAAAAGTCTGTTCAAAAAACATCTCTTTACTAAAAATTAGAGCAAGGGTGAGATAGAATAATGTTAAAGCGAATGTGTTAAGCCTGTGCAATAAAGCATATGAAAAATGTGTTGCAGGATGAATCGTCTAACCCATAGCTGTTGTCCATGGCAAATGCTATGTAATTAGAACTAATTTAACTTATAAGATGGGTTAATTAACCCAAAGTTCTTCAGTTCTTGCTCGTACGCTAATACAGTTTCAGCATAATTGTCGTATTCTGTCGTTTAGGGGTTGGGGCCATCTCCAGGGAGAGAGAAGATCAGGATTTAAATGCCCACTCAGGGTTTAAAGAGGGCCTTGAGCCCAGGCCTCCTGTGCTGTGGTCTCTAGCTAGTAAAAAAGATAATAAAAAAAGGCATGTGGTTGGATGTGGTTTTCAATGAATGTGACAGGATCTTAGACATTCTAGGGGTTTCCGTGCTGTGACTGTGTTTTGTTTTGTGCCTTGAGCGTGACTGCTGGAGACTCATTTTTCATAGCTTAGATGCAAGATGACTGATTCTGGCATTGCAAACAGGCTTTGGTGTGAATTGGGAGACTTTACATTTAAAAACCGAAGTCTCTGTGGACTCTCGGGTACCCAAACAGAAATCTCAGTCATGAACTTCAGACATGTAGGTGCCTCTGCTATTTTGGGACCAAGGCACCGAGCAGCTCTGGAGTGTTTTGTACACGCAACCCAAATTTGATACACAACATTCCCACTCTTCTGCTCTGTGTTGCGTATGAGTAGTGACATGGCCACAGTGGTCTGTTCGGCCTCGTTTGACAGTGAGCACCGTTTGCTGCTGGAAGCAATTCCCTACACGCACATCCTCAGGAGCAGAAGTATGGAGTAACAAGTGTGGTTCTGTCACTTGGAGTAAAGTAGTAGTCAGCACAGCAGCAGAATCACCATTTTGAATTCCAGTTCTCATAAATCAGTTCTAGTCTGTTTTCAAAGATACTGGTCAATATGGATGAGGATCATCTATATCTGTCTAATTCTGTATGACTTCTGCCAGACTGTTGTATCTCTCCTTTCCTATCTTTTGAGTTCTAAAAATTCCAGCCTAGCTCCATTCCTGATGCAATGGACAAAGCCCCTGCAAAGTCTCACAAGCCTTTGGTTAATCAACTTAAACCCCTTCCTACAGATTTAGCTTAAAAAAATATAATTTGAAAGAGAGGATTAAAAACTCTGCTTTTACCAGGAGCAGATGTTTCTGGAGATCCCTCCAATTCGTGCTTGGTGTGTGATGTTTATCAGCTAAAAGAAAGATCTGATTTAAAAAATGAATCTAGTAAACTTGGGGAAGTTTACAGCAGTTGCCATGCGCATCAGACGCCGTGTTTAGAGGGAGCAGTATTTTAACAACTTTTGTGTCCAGGAGGAATATCAGACAATTGTAATCTGTCAGAGACATTTGTTTGTAATGTTGGTGCTTTAGATTTTGAAGGTTTATATCCTTTATGCATTTCCTTTAACCTATTAAATAGGGTGTTATATGCTAGCCCTGAACTCAACTCCAAAAGACTTCACTTTGTACTAGCAGCCTCTGCACTGAGGTTAATGTTTTTTACATGGAATAAATCCAAGCTATTAGTGTACAAAATACATCATTGATGTAATTTACTATGAAAGTAGTGTTTTTCAGATGCATAACTGTTCTGTGATCATAAGCCACTATCTTGAAGTGCTTAAATAATCCACTAGGAACCATACTGATCATAGGTGAAAAGTCAGCATCATCTTGGAGACCGAGCTTTGCTTTTCCAGCCACCTGAGTCTGCCTTTTCTCTTCCTGCAGCTTGTGGATGTGACCTGGCTCAAGGAGGATTTTTTGTGAGACAGGGAGACTACATCTGTACTTTGGACTACCAGAGACTCTATGGCACACGGTGCTTCAGTTGCGATGAATTCATTGAGGGAGAAGTGGTCTCAGCACTGGGCAAAACCTATCATCCAGACTGTTTTGTGTGTGCTGTCTGCAGGTATGTCTTCTACATGAAGTTGTGTTTCATTTAAAAACTAGATTTTGAAAGACATTCAAACTTATAGCCTATAGATGAAAAAAAAAAATAATTCTCTTTTGTATTATCCGCTCCTTAAAAAGTAGCAGAGTTTAAAAAAAACCATGCAAATTCTGAGTGCCTTTTTTTTTCAAATGCTTTTTTTTGTTTGTTTTATGGTATCTTATGTGCGAGATTTTCCAATTGCTTGAGAAACTGCCGCTGCCTCTATGGTCAGATGTTTTGCCCCAAATGTTGCTTTATTTCTCTGGTGTCTGCTATTTTGCCTTTTGTTGACTGAAGGTACAAAGTATTCCAATGCCAGTGCCTGAGTCTTTGGTGAGCCAAGTGGATAATGTGTTAATAGATTTAAACTGAAGTTCTGAAGTGCTGCATCCCAGAAACTCTGATAGTGATTTAAAACAGGACAGAAGGGTGCTGGACTCACAAACCCTTGCATATGCATTGGATTTCACTGAAGATCTCCAGCAGCCATGGAGGTGGCAAGTGACACTGCACACAAGATTTTCCCCTGCTGCAGCCTGGTGTGTTCCGGTGGGATCATTCCCCACGTGGGTGTGTGCGACGCTGTGACCCAATGTTGGTGGGGGAGTTTGCAGGCTCTGCAGTCCAAGTGCTTGATGTCCGTTTGACCTGCGTCGGAATCCTCTTCTGTGGAAACAGCACAAATAAATCTGTTGAAGACTTCAGAAAGAAGCTTTATGTCCACCAAACCTTCAGAAAATGCACTGTTACAGCAGTTTGGGGCAAATGGGAATGCTGTAATGATTCCTCTGGCTAAACGTGACCCTTTAGCAGTACAAGAAAAGTAACCCCAAGTTCAAAGGGAAAGCACAACAGGGCACAGATGCACCACACTGTAGATGCTGTATGTGCTGGTGCCTCATTCAGCTGACAGCTGTCCAAAACCAGCATGTCCGTGTTGCTGTGGCCGTCTGCCAGCCGAACCTGCCCAGCTCGTAGTGCTGCCGAGCTCAGATGTCCTCCTGCGCTGGAGGAGAAGCAGGTCTTCAAATGCCAGAACAGCTGTGTCGTGGCAGGATCTAAATTTAATTTACCAATTGCAGGAATAATTGAATAGCCATGTTAAAGGGAAGATTCCAAGACTGACAAGCATTTATTATATTAAATTCTGTCCAAGTTTTGCTATGTTTAATAGATTTTTTCCTGTTGGATACTTTAAACAAACATGAAGAGTAAAGATAACAAAAAAAACTGAATTAATCTTTTTTTCCTTTTTTTTTTTAAATAGGAGGAAAAATTATTTAATTGGGTAGTTGTGGATCTCATGAGTTAACTGCTAGAGTAGGCTACTCCTACTTTTGGCTTGCAGCCTGTCAGTATTACAGCTCTTGTGCAGATGAGTGCAGCTAATTCTTGGTACCTTTCTTCTTAGCACGAGTACCTTCTGTAAAATGAGGTACTTCTCTTTCTTAAGAGAAAAAAGATAAACTGGTTGATTCCGTTTTCCTGCTAAATGTGCTTGTATCCTCAGCACACCATTAGGGTTTAGTATTCAGGCATAAATTATTTACCCATGTGTTACTGTACTTAGCAGCTCCTAACTTAGGTTTCGGTCAGGCCTTTGGGTGCACCAACCTCCTGCTGTGTTTAGTTGGTCCTTCAGCTGATGGTTGGGAGCCTGGTGGTACAATTTGTCTGGTCTCTCTGGAAATTCAGAAGAATTTTCTGCATGACTAAACTATTTGTTCTTAAGTACCTAACAATTCAGGTGAGATGAATTGCAATACAGTGAAAATATTCGCTAGAACATGCTACAAATATCGTGTATTGAAGACATGCTAATGCTTTTAAAAATGTAGACTGTAATACAACAGTATTTCATACCAAAAAAAATTAGAGGTGTTCCCTCATCTTTTGTATAACTAAACAGTTGGATTAAAAGGTGTTTCACTGGTGAAGTTTCTAATTGTTGCTATCTATCTATAACTTCAGTAGGAAGACCTGGATCTGCTTCCGTTGCTTTCCTTAGAAGGACACACAAATTCATGTTGACTTCATCACAGCCAGCTAATGCCCTGCTGACAAGCAGGATTCAGTTAGTGTCTCCCAGGGGGGTTGTAACACTGACTTGTGGTACAGAAAAATCATATCATCTGGTCATTGTAAAAAAACTGGACCAGGTCCTTGACTGCTTTAAATCGGTATTGCTTCAATTACCCCAGTCTTTGCAAACCGGGCATAATTTATGGTTTTCATGGGAAAGAGTGTCCTATCTAAACAGCATCAGTATTGGTTTTGTTGATTGATATCCTCACTAAAAATAAGGTGGGTAGAATGTATATACATGTGCTTTAAGCAGAAAAAATAATTGTTTTGTTGTTGTTTAAAAAAAAAAGGCAAAAAACCAGCACCATTTGATTTGAGGTATAAAGCACTCTACCCTGGCCTTTTCTTTGGTGGGAAGAATCACGAGTACCATTTGTATCTTCATTTCTTACAAATGGGCAGAAACCTTTATTAAAGGGCCAAAAGCATTCCATCTGAGGCAGCTGGCTGATCACGCAAACTGCATCTGACATTGCTTTTTACAGCTGGACTTTAGTGTGGGTGGGTTAGAAATCTGATTTCCAGAACGGTGTGAGCTTGAGAGGTGGCGATGGCCCGACAGTGGGGCTGATCCTGCTCTCATGGAAACCAAGCGAGGCTCTTCCCAACTTCAGCAGGAACACACTGGCAGCAGAAGGCACTTTGCACTCGTGACATGGGTCTCCAGCGTGGTGTGGGGTCGTTAAGTACTTTAAATGAGCACTTTTATACCCTGTATTTCTGTAGCTCTGAAATAACGCCTTTAAACTATTCCTGCATTGAATAGTAAACCAGTAACAGTAGCAACTCCTTTTTTTCTTATTTGCAGAGAAGGCAAGATCGAATAGAAACCAGTGGGAAGTGTATGTATTGCTTCAGATCAGTGAGAAAATCTGATGTGCATACAGCTAGCTGGAGTACTGGGGAAAAGCCAATAACACGAGCCCATTAGGTTTCTGGAGCTCCTGCTATTACTACTTTTGAATGCTTCATGGCCCAGTGTCACAGAAAAAAGCTGTGTTCCCTTGTGCCATCTGCACTGTGGTGATAAGCTGCTCCTCTGGGAAAAGCTTGTCTATCAGAAGCCCAGCTCATCCCTGGTCATCCCATGGGACTCAGATGCTATCGCCCTGGGCAGCCACAGGTCAAAGTGGAAAAAAAATAGTATTCAGAGAAAAACTGACTATTAAAAGTACAGGATAATGTATACAGTCTGGGCAGAGAATGGATTGA
>Ga0181612_118227_pt1 | contig 10277 bp, 5 predicted proteins | sample HoacroProtozoa21_FD_119630 | JGI IMG/M metagenome (GOLD analysis project Ga0181612, IMG submission 119630) | Hoatzin crop microbial communities from Cojedes, Venezuel. Combined Assembly of Gp0051906, Gp0051904, Gp0051908 | reverse complement strand
TAGTAGGCATGGTGGTGTTGGGTGGATGGTTGGACTTGATGACCTTAGAGGTCTTTTCCAACCTATGATTCTATGATTCTATGATTCTCTGAATCTGAGGAAAACATTGTGTCATCCAATTGCCTCTTTTAGAACCCATTGTGAAAAAACACTGATTAAATGCTTTGTCAGGGAGAAAAAGATTGATGAGTTGCTTGAAAAATAGGAATAGCTCCAGCCAGGATATAACATCCTCCACAGGTCTGGGCACAATATCTCTGATAGTTCAGGGTTTGTTTGCTGGTGGTTTTTATTTTTTTTAATTTGACAGAAAATGTTAGGTTGTGTCGTCAGGAGACATAAGTGAACTTGAATTGTAAATTAGGGCAGCTGTTCTTTTAGGAGGAAACTCATTCCTCTGAATTCTTAAACGGTGTCATCAAAAAAAGTAATACAGACTTTCCAGCTCACCATCATTAGACTACTGTGTTTTTCAACCAAGACCAATAATCTGTGAAACTATGGAGGGAACACATGCATTATCTATATTTTCTCCTAAGCATGTAGCTGACTATTACCACCTTTCTAAGAGAGGAATCTGTATCAATTCAAAGGCCTTTGCCTTTTTCTTGCTTTTTGTTCATTTGTTTTTTTCACTGAAGAAGCTTTCGAAAGTATAACCCAGTCAGTATCTTTTGCCTTGTGAAGTTACTACACCTCCATTCAAAGATAAGTCAGCAAGTGTTTTAAGGTGTGTTGAACCACCTCCTGCAAGACTCCTTTCTCCCTCTCCCCTTGTTATAGTGTAAGACCCTACTAAACTAAAGTTAATCTTTCTAAATTGTCCCTACTGTCCTCCTGTCATACACAAGGATCATTTAATGTAGATGATTAATTTCCGTTTCTTGAAGACGGAGTGAGCATGAATTACATACTAAATTTTGGATGAAATCTGCTCACCGTTTCAACCAGTATCAAGTATAGGTTTAATACATGTAAATTAACATAGAATATAGCTAGATAAAATGTCCTTTTCAAACTAGCTTTTACTAGACTTGCTGCAGGGAGACTGCTTTCTTTCACGATTGTTAAACAAGACATTAATAGTATTCTCACTGTTAAGCTGATGTCTCCCCTGACTTGAACTGCTGAATACTGAACAAGTTACTGCAGAAGAGGATGGTGAAGACTCTAGTTTGTGGAATAGAGATTTATGGACCATATTTACTCCTCTAACTACACGCTATTTCAATAAGCAAAATTTGGTGAAGAATTGCAAAATTTTATGTATGTATATATGTGTGTGTATATGTATTGCTTTAGCAAAGAAGAATTTTAAGAACTGCATAAGCATAACATCCACTGTTACCATTGTCATATGGTAGAAGGGTGTTTCTTCTACCTCAGAACTCTTCACAGAGAAAGGAAAGAGAGTGGGGAAGTTGCAGCTCTACCAGAGGAGAGGAAAGCATTGAACAATGGAAGACAGCCAAAATTCTTATATGGATCCTCTGGAGCCCAAAACTGGACCATGCAAACATCTCTTTTCCTCTAGTTTGTCTATATCTGAATCCCCTTTAAGCTTACTCTTTTTTTGACAATATAATGGAGACAAGTGTTGAGCATTTTGCTACACAGGTAAGACAGAGCTATGTCAGGTGGGGAATGCTGAGTCAGTATTAACACAACACAAGAAAATGTTCCCTAACATCAAAGAGAGAGCTTGGCAAAATTTTGTTCTGCTAGCCTAAATGCATCCAGGTGTGACTGTGCTTTAATTTTGATTTACTATATTTTTATATTTACTGCTTTGTAAACATAACCTACCTCAGTTGCACAGAAATGTTCTCATCTTTATTTCTGCTTAGCTGTTGCAAAAACTGTGTAAGCATTTACAATCAGTTTTTGGTTCTTCATTTGGCAATGGAAAATACACTCTCCCTCTAGCACGAAGTACACAATTTATACTGAAATCTCTACTGCTACCATTTGTATTAGGACTCAGCTGCCACATTTCTGTTTTCTTAAAGCACTTGTATGCTCAGATAGCTTCACGGTATCCTTGCAGCCATCTAGTGACAAGCTGTACTGACAAAATGCATGCTGCAATGTGGATTAGTAAAACTAGAACCCTTTGCATAACCATCTGGAGCAAAGCCTGTGGGATAGATGAACAGTGCATTGTGGGTTGCCAGCACTTTCACAGAAACACTGAGACAGCTTGAGGTCAGGTTCACACGGTTCCCTCTGTTTTATGACATAACAGCAATTCTGAAAACATCTTCTCAGATAATTCATTGTGTTCTATAATCTCCTTTTCCATTCACTGATTTCAAACATTATGTTTTTTGTTGGGCAGAAACTTGAATGCTGAGTGGATCAGAGTCATCCAGGTTTACAACAGACTCTTTTTTCACAGATACTTCATATGTCAGATTAACAGGACACATATTAAACACAGAATAACAGAGGTTTTCAGCTCAAAATTCCATGTCATATTCTGAACAAAAGTGTAATTAAACATTTTAGAGTATGCCAGATCTAGATTTAGTTACACATTAGCTCAACAAGTGTGCAACCTCTATCAGAAGAAAAGTATTTACCTTGGGAATTCTATTTTTTAGCAGTATTGATTTGAGGTATTTAAATATGCTTTTTAAGTCCAAGTGGCATGTCTTAATGTATAATGACTATGGCCCACCTGAAGAAAAAGTGATATATTTTTTATTGAAAAATCATTCTTCTTTAGTATACAAATATACTTCTCTTTAAAAATTTGTAAAGCTGCTTATAACCTTTCATTTCTAAATATTTTCTTGGAAAAACTGTAAGTTACAATGTTTCTAATAATAGGAGAGACTACCCACACACCCCCGTACACCCACCCATCAAGGAAATTAATCTGTTTTAGGTATCTCTTCCTTGGTACCTTAGCAATTACTCTTATCATTTATGGGATTTTAAAAATACTTTACAGCAAGTTTTTCTGTTGCAATGACAATTCCTTAATGCTTCTGGTATCTCAGTTAGGGATAATTCCAACTTTCTGCTGTACAAAAGATATTCTCTCCTACCTCAGAAGTAGTCAACTTTCCTGACCCTACAAACCTCACATGGAAACACCTACAAAGCATCTATGAAATACCTTGGAGAGTTAAGAAATGGGGATCCAGAGTCATTCTTACATCTGCAACTGATAACAAAAGTTTGTCAGGGGTACTGGAATGGTGTGGGTATGAAGAGAGATCTGCTCTTAATAACCTCAGCACAATTTGCAACCTCATTTGCACTCCAGTTGAGGATTTGGACTGCCTACCAAAACAGCAGATCCCGTCTGACAGCCATGTGGTACAGCCTGGCACTGGCATCACAGCTGAATTGCTCGTGGCTCATTAGCTGCAAGCCTGCTGCAGTGACTTTTTTAACAGATGGAGAACGTTCAGTCTTTTAATTTCTCATTGACTGTGCTCTTCATCCTGTATTGATCTTGATATTTGACCACAGTAGTTGGATCAATGAAGGAGGTTCATATTAGTCAGAAATTTGTTCCTAGATTTGAATATCCTTTTTGTAAAGGAGAATACTAACCTGATAAGAACAATGGGCTGAGACTTGACTGTGGCTGTGAATACCACCTCAGAAGTGTTCCCAGGAAATTTTTAAAGGTTGGATGATGTGACATTTTGGACTGGCCAGGAAAAATACATCTAAATTTTTCCCCACAAAATTTATTGTTTTAAACTCTTTTAAGTAAATGTTGTATATACCTAAAACATTCAGAAAAACTCCTTTACTCCTGCAAGTATTCAGCTACTTTCCAACAAATAATTCTTATTTAAATATATGTCTTTGTTATTTACTTATCAAAGAAGGCAACAGGTATATGTGAGGTATATAGGCTTTGCAGAGTTTTGGTCCCCTGGTTTACTTAGATTAAAAGAAACTATGCATCTCCTTTGAAAAGTCAAAGTAAAGGTAAGGCACCTAGCTTCTTGTCTTCTTCACCTGAATTTAAAAAAAAAAAAAAAAATTTAAAATATTTTTTTACTAGTACAGCATATACACAATTTTGTCAGGTCTTTTTCTACATAGACCAATGGTCTTCATGCACTGTAGAATAATTTCATTGTAAATTAATGATATTTTGTTTATAATAGTAATATTAATTATGCTTATTCAGAAAAGAAGTTTATAAGATTATGTCAGTCAAAATTTCTTTAAATCATCTATTGCGTATAAATATAAAAGCTTGAACTATTCTCCCAAAGACATAGGCATGGTCATAAGTATATTCTCTTTCTACAGGAAAGTCTGAGATGTTGAGAAACAATGGACCAATCTAAATGGAAGACAACCCTAAAAGAATCAGATGAACCTCCCTCTTGATAACTGCTCCTTTAATTCCAAGCACAAGAGTCAAGGACCTAGAATAATCAATATTTTCTGCAGTTAATGTTAACTTCTGTGAAAGTCAGAACCTTGAGGTGAATCTTTCCACAGCTTTTGCTTTCATATGAGAATATTAAAAGGTTTTGCAGTCAGCCACTCTAGACTTTACTGCAAAAGGTCCCTCCTGAATAAGAGAAAGTTTAGGTCTTTTGACTATTAGACTTAAAACAAATCTCCTGTGAACATTTTTGCAGAACAAACTTCTTTCAACCGGGCACTCATGCTCAGCACCATTTTGCAAACCAGGTAGTCTATTCAAACTCTGTAGGTTGTTCTGCCTTTCCGTGATCTCAGAAAATTGGCTGCTGGTCCCCGCAAACTTTTTTGCTTTGTCCTCAAATCACATTTCAGAACTATCTTTCAGCTGTACACGCACGTCAAGTTGCAACCAGGAAGTTCCCCTGATCACTACAGAGCAATAACTGGCATAGTCAGGCTTACAAAGGAAATGTATCTATATAAGAAATTGCAAGTAGAAAAATAAAGCAAATGTGGCCTCTTTGATGGATAGGCTACCTTCAGTCCAAACCTTTTTTAATGTGAGGGTCTTCAGAAGCTTCTCAGATAACAGTATCAACAACTTCTTTTATTTTTATTTTATTTAAATAAATCCAGGAAACTGTCCTCCTCCAATCATGTTCCAATGAAACATCCATACATAGTGCAGCCAGAGTAGGTAGCTGCACTATCCACTTGTCTGACCAAAAGCAATTCTTTACATACTCTTTCACCTGTAATTAGGAAAATAGGTATTAATCACAGAACTATATTTCTCTGCCTTGTGTCCTGATTTATTACTCTGTTTCTAAAAGCTGAAAAGAATGAAGCTATATTCAGTATTAAGGGCTCCTACTGGAAGAAAGCCACTGGTGGCCTGTCCCTCTCTGGCTTAGCCATGGCTCAGTCAACTACATACTTGAATAATAGGTGACTAAACTTGCCACTCTCAAGCTTTTCTGTTACCATTGTCATAGAAATTACATGAAACCGTGCAATAGGTTCTTAAAAAACTCTAATAAATTACACTGCAGAATTATTTAGAGAATTGTATTTTTCAGTTGTGGAGACAGTAACAGAAAGCTGGTTCTACTGTGATGAGAACCCTAAATCCATTATGAGTAGTGGCTCCTGTTTAGATGTAGATGGTCAAGCAGGACCAAAATCAACAGGGCCTTAACACAGAAATAGGAATAGAAAGAAATCATCCCAGTCACACAAGATAACAGCAAAGCTGTGGGCAGGTATTCTCTCTGACTTTCCATTGATCAAGTTATAAGGAGACATAAGGAGAGTGTAACAGGGAAGAAAAAAATCCAAAACAGGTGAATAATATGTATATATCCAATATCTGTCCAATACTGACAGTGACCTACTGTCTCTGTGGTATGTTTCCTCCATTGTATCTTTGCATCTTCCATAAATATAGTGAATTCAAAAGGGCTTCCTTTCTAGACAGAGGGTCAGGCTTTTGCACAACATGGCTATGCTGGCTTCTTTCAGTAAAGCTAAATGCCAGTCAAAGACACACTGTGGAATTTTTACATAGGTTTCAAATCATCACCTGATATTTCAGCCACCTAGCTTTGAAAAAGCTATACTAAATCACTTGAAACACTTTTGTAACAGACTACTAATAATTTGTTTTGAATGGAGAAAATTTTGTAATGAGACAGGAATCATCAGCCTAAACAGAGGTCACGTGTAAGATTGTGACACCAACATAAGACTTCGTAAAGAGGGAGCTGATGAGTTCAGGGATGCAAATTTGAATATTGCACAATTATCTGTTAAACTGCAAGAGGCAAAAGTGGACAAAATAATGGTTGTCTGTACTATAAGCTGGTTTTCATAGTGTTCATTTTTCAAAACGTATTTGATTACCTTTGCAGCCTTACTTGTGTGGTGTGCAGAGCTCTTCTAAGCAGGGCTAGTGAAACTGAGCAAGCAAGCTCTAACTCCAATGTTTTTACACTTCAGTGACTGAAAAACTTGTGTTAATTGAATGGGTAACCATCTGACATGGTGCTGGTGTTTTAAAAAATGTGTTCAGTGAGGAGTTTGCCATGATATTTTGGCTACATAGTAGAGGCATTCTGCCATCTACCTTGAGGAATGTTCTTTATTTCATTCCTTACACAGGTGGAACTGTCATTGGAACGAGGGCACAGTCGGTGCAGGCTTTCATTTGGTGCCTGCTTTCATCCTGGACTGAAGCTTGCGAGACACCAAACACTCTGGTCTACTTTGGGCAGGCAGACGAACATGTGCATAACTTTCAGTTTATAAATGCTTCCTTGACCTCTGCTGGAGCACTCTATGCATGACCACAACTAAAGTTTGAACCAAAATACTTGTGGTCTGTAGGCAGCGATCCCACCACATGAACCATTGTGTTCTTTGGACAAGCTTTTGGTAACTGTGCTAAACTACTCTGGGCTGAAATCCACTCTGTTACTCCTATTGTTCCTCTGTATCTGTGACTACTGCTTACACTTTTCCAACACAGTGCTATTTTCCATGTAAGTAGTAGGAGTGGAAAAGACTGACTTCATTTTTTTTGCTTCCATTAGATGTGTGTGCTTGTGTGGAACATGTAACTACGTGGAGATATTTGGTGCCTGTCTGCTTTTCTTGACTTTGGAAATAAACCATTGCCCTTTCAAGTGCCAGGAACCTTCCTGCCTAGCAGTGGGGAGTGGTCTTGCTGTGAGGTTAGCAAAGGTGGAGGTGGGTACAGCAAGAGGGGGTTCAATGAAAGACAGGTTTTCTGCTTTAGTCGTTTCTGTTTCCTCTGCTTTTACTCTTGAAGAAGTCACTTATGAAACATGTGTTGTCTTTCTGTGTATGAAGAAATGCAATCATTCATAAGTTCCTGCAACAGTGTGTGGCACCTATTTAGCTAAGAGGAGCCCATCCATCTTCGCTATATTTCTCATTTGTAAAAAGGCCCTCATTATCACTGCGAGATGGATGTATTGAACTGTTAGCAGAACAGCAAAGGCTATTTTGCCTTGACAGAGTACCTAGTTTCCTAGATGAAGGATCAAAGAGAATTGAAATACCTTTGTTTTATACCTGATTTTGTGAAATTATGTATAAATCTGTTAGAGGTCTTTTCAGTGAATTTTTTATTATTATTATTTAGGTATGCCCATATCAATCTGTCAGGGTCTTTCGTGTCTTTGCTTCTGTATCCCATTACCTGTCCTTTGATTCATTGCAATTTCCTTACTAAAACAATGTTTAAAAGGACTGATCTTTTCTTAACATTTCTTTTGCAACATTTAATAAAGTTTAGAGTAATTCTAATGCCAAAATTACTCTGTAAAAATTCATTGCAATGTCTTGCAAAGTACTGTAATACAAAACAATGGGAAAAAAGAGGGAAGAATAATTCCCTTTATGTAAATCTGTATTCTCGTTTAACTCACACATAGCTATTACATGTGGTTTTGTTTTGGGAAACGTGCTCCACCATTGTTTTCTATAATGTCTGCCATATGCTGCCTGTTGCTTTTGCATTTAAGAATAGCATTTGGTACTCCAGACAAAATAAAACTGAGTTATTTTCATATTTCTAGACAAACCAGTGCTGTAAAGCACTGGCATTATTCGTATAATTTTTTGTTGAAAATGTCAGTGAAGAGCCAAAAATGCCTTCTGTGTGGGATTCTGCACTACCTAATGTATGTTGTTATGTACCCTAAGCCAGTGTTATTTATTTCTGCTAAAGTGTTTGTATGTAACTTTTGAAAGTTATGGATGGAATTATCAGCTTGGTTTAAGATTGGCCAGGCTAAAACTAAATTCCTAATCTCTCTTTCCCCTTGTCTCTGCCACCTTGGATTACACCACCAGAGGCATGGAGTCTGGACATCTTTGACTTCATCTTTTCTTTCCTTCATGACCTGTACATTCAGATTGTGCCTACAGTTACCATTTTTAGTTGCGTAAACTTTCAGCTTCTTCCGGAATCTAAGGATCTTCAGGTCCTCTCTCATTTCATACTTCACACACTGCAGCTTACTTTTTCTGCTCTTATCATCATACAAATGGTTCCCTTTCAAAATGCTTCTGATGATAGAATTATGTTGATTCTTTCTTTGTCCCTGGCTTAGCTGTTAGCTTCCTTTCTTCTGCTGCATTAAATGAATGTCTTTACCAGTACATCCTCTCAGTATTTTACTAAACACTATTTTAATAAGTTCTGCTTTTCATTCTTTCTTCTTCCTTGTCCTTACAACCCATGCCTTTCTCTTTTCCCATTCCTTCTTTTTGTGACATAAAAGATGGAGGTTGAAGTGGAAAATGAAATAAAAGTTCTTCTTTGCCTGCACAGCGGGATCTGGGTATTTTGCCTCTAGGAACTGCAGTAAGACAATAAATGAAGGTCAATCAATGCAAATTCTGATACAACAGAGAAGGCTGAAGATAGTCTAACTAACTCATTTAGCAGTGGTCTGAAATTTATTTTATCAGTGATCTGCTGTTAAATAGATCCTTATCCATCCATGTGTGCAGTATCTTTGTTTCGTAAGACTCTGCCCTGCAAGAACTAATGAAACAGGACCTGCCACCTTAGTAGGGTTTTGATGCTAAATACTGTTTGTACAAAACCAGAATTTCTTTCACGCCATACTTAGAAAATATCAACAAACTGCTTGTATACAAAACAAAAGAAAAAAAAGAAAAAAAAAGAAAAAGTACTTTCCCTCAAATCTAAGCAGTTATGTATTGCAAAAGGGAACAGACTGACTTCACTGACTTGTTTAAACACTATGAAAATAGAATTATAGAATCCTAGACTCATAGATTTATAGAATCATAGAATGGTTTGGGTTGGAAGGTACCTTTAAAGGTCATCTAATCCATCACCACCTGCAATGAGCAGGGACATCTTCCACTAGATCAGGGTGCTCAAAGCTGCTTCCGAGCTGACCTTGAACACTTCCAGTGAGGGATTGTGATGGTACAGTTCCCCCCTCCTCTGGACTGCTTTATGATCTGAGGAATTTCTGTCAAGTGTCAGCCTTTGTGCAATGAGTTTGGCGGACAAGCATCCCTTGATGTTTAACGTACCAGGAACTCTTGTGTGGCCAAGGTGGGGAGTAGCACCGACTGTACCAGGAGCTCCGATTACCTGGCCAAGGTGGGGAATGAAAGAGGAAATAATCAGTCATCTCCTGGCAGCCTTGGAACATATCCCACCTGGACTGTAACTCGGATGGACTGGTACCAATGTTACTTGAATATTGAGAATTCCAGTAACTACCAATCGAATTGTGGCCAGGATGGAAATTTACTGACCAAAGTCAACCATCTTAGGACCTTATAAACAGGGGTATCAAGCAAGGCCCTTTGAGCTCTGCTGGACCACAGCTGGTACCCCATATCTGCCTCTGAGTGGGATGCCTCACAAAGCACTTCAGACGTCAAAGTTTGAAATTGCCTTCACTGATGGGACCTGGGCTGAACTCAGTCCTTGAGGCTCGACCTTCGCCCATTGGGGAAAATCACTTGAAGTGAGTATTCCACTGAACTCGGGAGGAATTATAACAGGTACCTTTATCTATGCATATTGTCTGTGTGCATGTGTGTGAATCAATTCAGATCATAATTTACTATTATTATGATTGTAGAGAATTCTTTTTCATTACTTTGTAAATTCTAAGTTAACTAATGATTAATTACTGCTAAATTTCTGTGATTTTTTCTCTCTCTCTCTAACTGTAAACAAACCTTAAATTGCTGCTAGAATTATTCTGTAGACATAAACCATTGTGATCTGAGGCTAAGTCTGGATCCAGCCGCACCCAAGCTCCTCTCTGAGAACGAGTTTAGAAAGCAAG